>Ga0079992_136462_pt1 | contig 151120 bp, 135 predicted proteins | sample FaiFalFF_MnMetaG_3_FD_69197 | JGI IMG/M metagenome (GOLD analysis project Ga0079992, IMG submission 69197) | Freshwater microbial communities from Yellowstone National Park, Wyoming, USA - Fairy Falls B (FF_Mn_B) MetaG (SPADES assembly) (version 2) | ecosystem: Environmental > Aquatic >...
CGCCCCTGTGTGGGCACAACCAAAAGCCATATCAGCCACGTCGTGCTCGACGCGCCACAATGGGAGCACAGCGTGGCATATCAGCTGGAGCGGATGCCTGAAGTGATCGCTTATGCCCGCAACGACCATCTCGACTTCACCATCCCCTACGAATGGCAGGGCACGCGACACGAGTATCGCCCGGACTATCTCATTCGCTGGCGCTGCGAAGATGGGAGCGAGCTCAAGGTCATCCTGGAGGTGAAGGGCTTCGAGACAGAGCAAGACCGTCAAAAGGAGATCGCCGCAAGGCGGTGGGTGAGGGCGGTGAACCACCACGGGGAGTTCGGGCGGTGGGAGTTTGTTTTGTGTAAGGACCCTGCACGACTGAAAACCTTCTTGCTAGAGAAAACTAAGGCACCCTGAGACGTGTAGTTTCGCACGAACGCGTTCGAACGCAATACGGTAGAGAGTGCATCTGGGTTTACTTTACGATTTTAGGGATGTGCACGGGCCGGCCGTGCTTCATCGCATAGAGCGTCGCCACAAACGCCTTCTTGATCTTCTCAAGCTCTGCTAACGTCAGCGGCGCCTCACGAAGCTGCCCGTCTTCGATGCGCTCGCGGATCGCCTCCTCGACGAGCGTCTCGATCCGCGACCCGTTCTCGATAGACCGCGACGCCGCTTCGATCCCGTCAGCAAGCATCACGATCGCTGTCTCTTTCGTCTTGGGCAGCTCCGCATCATAGCGAAAGTCGTCTATGGAGCACTCGCTCTGGCCCTCCCGCAGAGCTTTTAGATAAAAATAGCGAATCACTGAAGTCCCGTGGTGCTGCGGGATGAATTGTAAAACGTCTTCTTTCAGCCCGTAGCGGCGCCCCAGCTCGATCCCGTCACGAATGTGCGCCGTAATGATCGTCTTGCTGAGGCTTGGAGCGAGCTTATCATGGGGGTTGAGCCCGTTCTGTTGGTTCTCTAAGAAGAACTCTGGGCGGACGATCTTGCCGATGTCGTGATAGTACCCACCGACTTTCGCAAGGAGCGGATCAGCCCCGATAGCTTCAGCGGCCGCTTCGCTGAGGTCAGCTACCGTGAAGCTATGATGGTACGTGCCGGGGGCTTTCTCGCGGAGCAAATCTAATAACGGATGCGACGGGTTGAGCAGCTCCATCAGCCCCAGGGGGCTTGTCTTCTGGGTGATCTGCTCGGCGAGCGGCAGCAAGCCCATCATTAAGAGGGCCGTCAGCGGGCCGCTGGCCGCTGCCCACACGAGCGCATCGGGGCGGAAGCCCCCCCACATCAGCGTGCCGCTCCCGTAGACGAGCACATTGGCCAGCGCGATCTCCAGGCCGCCTATCGCTAAATCCGAGAGCTTGCTGAACCGAGCCACACAGAAGATCGCCACCAAACCCCCGGCAAAGGCGATCAGCCCCGCCAGCGGCGGCCCCAAAAGCTCCACCACAAAAGCCACAAGCAGATTCGTCGCCACCCCCATAGCCCGCCCCACAAAGAGCGCCACCAGCGCCGCGGCCAAGGGAGCCGGAGCAAGATAGGGCACCCACGGATGGACAAGCTGAGCCATGAGCGCGACAGAGAAGATCAAGCCCGCCGTGAACGCCATCAGCCGCAGGGACACCCCCAGGCGCTGAGCTACAACCCCAAAAGCCCCTTGCGCCAGCCCCAAGAGCACCCCTTGCGCGAGGATCTGCGTCCAGGGCAGAACGTGAATCTCGAGCGTGGGCGCCAGCCGGAACGCCCCCAAGGCCGTCAACGCTGCCCACAGGAGCGCGTGCACGGCTATGAGCTGAACAGTTTTCAGATCGATGGCCTCAAACTCGACAGCGCGGACGGAGAACTCAGCACTATGCTTTGCCTTCGCTCTTCTCATACGCCTCGATGATCTTCTTCACAAGCGGGTGGCGCACGACATCGCGCTTGTCAAGATAGACAAACGCAATGCCCTCGATACCCTTCAAGATATTCTGCACATCCTTCAAGCCAGATTTGCCCTTCTGTAGGTCAATCTGAGTGATATCTCCCGTGATCACGGCCTTGGATTTGAACCCCAAGCGTGTGAGGAACATCTTCATCTGGGTCGCTGTCGTGTTTTGGGCTTCATCGAGGATGATGAACGAATTGTTGAGGGTGCGCCCGCGCATGAACGCCAGGGGCGCGATCTCGATCCGCCCGTTCTCCATCATGCGCTTCACTTCCTCGTAGGGGACCATGTCGAAGATCGCGTCATAGAGCGGCCGCAGATAGGGACTGACTTTGGCTTCGATGTCTCCGGGCAGAAAGCCCAGCTCCTCCCCGGCTTCGACGGCCGGACGCGTCAAGATCAAGCGATGGCATAACCCGCGCTTCAGATAGTCTATCGCGACGGCGACGGCCAGATACGTCTTGCCCGTCCCTGACGGCCCGATCCCAAAGACGATATCGTTCTCGCGGATCGCCTGGACGTACTTGGCCTGCCCGATGGTCTTGGGGCGGATCTGCTCCCCCCAGTGGGTCGTCTGAATGGGCTCAGAGAGCACCCCCTCTATGCTCTCCGATTCTTTGATCTGCTCCGAGAGATACCGCACTTCGTCGGGGGTGGGGACGTGGCCGCTGTGCACGATCTCCCTCAGCTTTTGGAAGAGACTCACGACGCGCTCAACTTCTTCTTGGGGGCCTTCGAGGCGCACCGTGCCCCCGCGATGCGCCAGGCGCACCTGGGGAAAGAGCTCCCGCATGACCGCAAGATTCCGATCGAATTGCCCCAAGATAGCCGTGGCTTCCTCTCCTAGTGGGATCTCTTGGTGAGTACTTCGCTCTACCACCGATTCTCCTCCGGAGAGTATCATACCCACTGCCCAGGCGCTTGTCAAAAGCCCCGAATATGCTAAACTAAGCTGTCATGTTGGTCGATCGGTATCTCATTCGAGAGATGCTCTTCCCGTTCGTGCTGGCCGTGGTGGGCTTTGTGCTCTTCATCGTGCTCAATCTGATTCCGCAGCTTTCGGACTTCATGCTCGATCGTAATATCCCCATCGCGACGCTCTTTCAGATGCTGGGGTATCGGCTGCCGGAGCTCTTGGTCTACGGGCTGCCGGTGGGGGTGCTGTTTGCGATCTTCTGGGCCTTGGGAAGATTGAGCCACGATCGGGAATTGATCGCCCTGCAAGCGGCAGGATTCTCCTTGCGCAGATTGATGCTCCCCGTGGTCCTGATGGGCCTGATCACGACTATAGCAGCATTTGCCGTGGGGGAGCTGTGGATGCCCTGGGCCAACCATCGCTATTATGATCTCTTGCGGGAGATCTTCTTCATGCGCTCGGTCCCCCAGATCCGCGAGTCCACGTTCATAAAGCTCAGCGAGACGGCTTATGCGTACATTGAGCGCTACGACCCCGCGACGAAAAAGCTTGTGAACGTGATGATCTTCGACAAGGGGGGCGGGGAGTACCTCGCGGAGCTTGAGGGGCGCTTCCCCAAGATCATCGTCGCTGCTGAGGGGGTCTGGGACGGCGACTATTGGCGCTTAACCGACGGCAAGCTCCACAAGCTCTCTCCTGATGGTCGCTTCGAGTACACGGTGACGTTTGAGCAGTTATCTCTTAGGGCGGGGCCGTTCTTGCAGCGGCTCTTCGTGGAGCAGCGGACCCCGCATGAGATGAGCATTGCGGAGCTTTTCCGGCAGATCGAAGTGCTTCGCCGCAGCGGCTTGGGAGCAGAGAGCTTGATCGTGGAGGTGCACTCGAAGATCGCGGTGCCCTTCTCCGCGCTGATCTTCGCGCTCTTTGGGGCGCCGCTCAGCTTGATCTTTGCCCAAGGGGGAGCGCCGCGGGGGCGCGCAGCCGGCGTGATCATCAGCGTGCTTTTGGTCGGATGCTATCAGGGATTATTACTATGGCTCTCGACGTTGGGCAAGCGCGGGGTGCTGGACCCTGTGCTCGCCCCGTGGGCGCCCAATCTGCTCTTCTTGGTGATCGGGGTGGTGCTGTTGATCTGGCTCGATCGGCTCAGCCGGCTCGATCTGTTTGCACGGCTGCGGCGGCTCGTGCCGTTCGCGCTCATTATAGCGCTGGGAAGCGCAAACGGGTGGGCGCAAGAGCTCCCGCCCCTCGCGCTCGATCTCCACGCCGATCGCTTGACTGTTACGCATGATTGGAGCGAGATCTCCGCCGAGGGCCATGTCGAGCTAAGCTATGAGAAGAGCCATCTGACGGCGCACAGAGTGCAAGCACGACGCTCCTCAGAGCAGTGGCAGATCGTTGCCGAGGGAGAGGTCGTCTTCGAAGAAGAGGGCCTGAAGGCCCAGGCGGAGCGCCTGGAGCTTCGTATTCGCCGGGATGGCGCCTCGTGGCAAACCGACGAAGCGCTCCTTGAGAGGGCTCAGATCACGTATGAGCAGGGGACCTTGACGGCAGCCGAGATCCAGATGAAGCCCTCCTGGGTCGCGCACGTTCGAGACTTCCTTGGGGAGACGCGCTTTGAGAGCGCCGCGAAAAAGCAAGAGATCTTGCGATTTGCGGGGAGCGCAGCGCGCGCGACCTTCTCCCCAGAAGGGCATCTGAAGCTCTTGGAGATCACTCGCGGCGAGGTGACGACGTGCTCGTGCGGCCCCATCTCGTGCTCGGATTATTCGCTCGCTGCCGGGACGGTGCGCCTGGAGCCCAACGAGTCCATCTGGGCCACAAATATCACCCTGAAGACGTACGGCGTCCCGGTCTTCTGGGCCCCCGTCTACTTTGCCTCGCTCAAAGAAGAGACGAAGAACCCCCTTCTGCCCGATTTTGGGCAGATCCCTGAGCGGGGCTGGTATCTGCGCTGGCGCTGGCCCTTCGTGATAGATAAAGACAACACCGGCACCGTGCTCATAGATTACTATACGAAGCTCCCTGAGGTGGGCATGGGGCTCGAATATCGCTATAGATTCTTCTCTTCGCAGGGGCAGATCTCGGTCTATCGCCTGGTGGGGCGCGGGGAGTCGTGGGCCACAGATTGGACCCATCGAGCGACGCTGCCCTTCTCTATGACGCTGTCGGGGACGATCTCCTGGCGGACTGGGGTGCTCCAGCAGGAGATTCAACGGCTCTCCTCGCGGATCGCCCTCTCGGGAGGCGCTCATCTTGTGCGTTGGAATGTGCTGTGGAGCCGCGATCAGTATTTAGTTCTGCCGGAAGAGCGCGAAGAGACGGTGCTCTATCGCTTCTTGGAGAAAGCCCCAGAGTTTTCGCTCTCGCTGGTGCCGCTGCGCATCGGGTCGCTGCCCCTCTCGGTACTGGGGACGTTCAGTTGGGGACGGTATCGCGAGAAGAAGCTCGATCGAGAGAGCCTCGACGAGAGCGCTCGCTGGGACGCTTTGGTAGGGGTGCAATCGTTAGCGCTGGGAAACGAATTTATCACGGTGCAGGGGAGCGCAAGTTATCGGCTCTCATTCTATGAGCCAGCTCAGCACCGCCGAGACGTCTATGAGCTGACTGTAGGGATGAGCCTGCGCCCGCTCCCTGGGGTGAGCGCAGAAGCGACGTACTCATATAGAAGAGTCTTCGGGCAGAGCCCTTTGAGCTTCGATACGCTCACCCTTGCGCACACGTTGGCAGCGCGGGCGACCTGGGCCACTGTGCCCTTCAGGCCCGCCCTCTCCGTCCGTTACGACTTTATAAAGAGGGCTTTCGAGCCGCTGCAGATCTCCCTCAAAGAGACGCTCCTTGGGCTTGAGACGCGCTTCGATGTTGAGTACGATCTGAACGCATATCTTTTGCAGAGGGTGGGGCTGACAGTGAGCGCGAGCTTGCTGAATCTTCAGCTCTCTACGGGGTATAAGTTTGCGGAGCGCCAGTTTGAAGATACGATTCTGAAGATAAGCTGGGGCGCGCATCGCCTCGGAGCGAACTTCGATCTCAATCGTTTCGCGCTCAGGCGATTCAATCTGGAGACACAATGGCTTTGGAACGAGTGGGAGCTGACGTTTGGGGGGGAGTACGATCTTGGGGCGCAGCGGTGGACGGCGCTGCAAGTCGGGATCATTAAAAAATTCTGCCGCGGATGCTGGCAGCTTGGGCTCTACAGCGATAGCCAACGCCTCTGGATCCAGGCCCAGATCAACGCTTTCCCCACGGCGCGGGTGCGATACTCGCCCACCGATAGACGATTATCGTTCGGCTCGCCCTAGCTGCACGCGCCGCGCTTTTTGAGTATACTCAGTGGGGTGATCACTCGCCTATGGAAGTACGGACCATTTGTTTTGTGGGACACGCCAGCTCAGGCAAGACAGCGCTCGCGGAGGCGCTCCTCAAGCGGGCGGGCCATGAGGCCAAGTTCGATTTCACTCCCGAGGCCAAAAGCCGCGGACACTCGGTCGATCTTGGAGTGGGCAGCCTCGTCCAGGGGGAGAAGCTCCTTCAGATCCTCGATACGCCGGGCTTCAGCGAGTTCATCGAGGAATCTTATAAAGCCCTGTGGGCCTGCGAGACGGCCGTGCTAGTGATCAACGCGGAGAAGGGCGTCGAGGTCCACACCGAAAAGGCGTGGGAGCTCATCCGCAAGTTCAAAAGGCCCGCTCTCGTCCTGATCAACAAGCTCGACCTGCCCAACGCGAACTTCTCTCAAGCCGTCGAGTCCGTGCGCACGATGCTGCCTGGGCGATTTGCCTTCTTGCAGTTCCCCATCTATGAAGGGTCGAACTTGGTGGGCTATGTCGATCTCATTGAGAACAAAGCGATCTATGGGGACAAGCGCAAGGGCGAGATCCCAAGCACTCTCCAAGGGACTATCGCTGCCGAGCGCGAAAAGCTTCTCGAAGTGCTCGCCGAGGCCAACGACGAGCTGATGGTGCACTTTTTAGAAGGGCAGGAGATCCCCACGGAAGAGATCAAAGCTGCGCTCCAGGAGGCCTTGAAAGCGCGACTCTTCAGCCCGATTCTTTGCACTTCAGTAGCTACTGGCGTCGGCGTAGACGCCCTGCTGGGGTTCCTCCAGACGGCCACCCCAGCGTTTGCTGCGGGACAGAATGGGGGCTTTCTCGCCCAAGCGTTCAATCTCTTCTCCGATCAGTATCTGGGGAGGCTCGCGTTCTTGAAGATCTTGCAGGGGCAGCTCTCCGAAGGGGATACGATCGTCAATGTCAATACGGGGGCGCAGGAGCGCGTCAGGGAGATCTTGCGGTTCCACGGGGATAAGACAGAAAAGATCCCCCAGGCCCATGCCGGGGAGATCATCGCGTTAGCGAAGCTGAGCGATTGCAAGCTGGGCGAGACGTTTAGCGCCTCTGCGGCGGCCCAGCCCCTCCCCTGGATAGACTTTCCCAAGCCCGTCTTTGCGCGCGCCGTCACCCCAGAAACCCAAGCCGACGACGAGAAGATGAGCAGCGCCCTCAAAGAGATCGCCAGCCTCAAAGCCACCCTCAGCTTCTATCGCGACAATGTGACCCACGAAGCGATCCTCGCTGGGCTGGGCGACACCCATCTCAACGTCTTTGTAGAGCGCTTGAAGAATCGCTATGGGGTCTCGGTAAAGCTCCATCGCCCCCATGTCCCCTATAAAGAGACGATCCTGAAGGTAGCTCATGGGCAATACAAACACAAGAAGCAGAGCGGCGGGCGCGGCCAATACGGCGAAGCCCATCTGCGGCTCGAGCCCATCCCTGGCAAGACCTATGAGTTCGTGGACGAGGTCAAAGGGGGCGTCATCCCCAAGGAGTTCATCCCTGCCGTCGAGAAAGGGGTTCTCGAAGCGATGCAGCAGGGGATCTTGGCCGGATACCCCATGACCGACATCCGCGTGGCGGTCTACTACGGGAGCTATCATGAGGTGGACTCGAACGAAATATCTTTCAAGATCGCTGGGGCGCATGCGTTTCGGCTGGCCGCGCAGGCGGCGCAGCCGGCCCTCATGGAGCCCATCTATAAAGTGACGATCTGGACGCCTTCAGACTTCACCGGGGACATCATCAGCAATCTCAACGGGAAGCGCGGACGGATCTTGGGGATGGGAATGGCAGAAGACGCCACAGATGGATACGTGAAGATCGACAAGATCGAGGCCGAAGTCCCCCTGGCGGAGATGCTCGACTATGCGCTGGAGCTCAAATCGCTCACCCAAGGGCGCGCCACGTTCCAGATGGAGTTCGTGCGCTACCAAGTGGTGACCAGCGAGAAGCTCGCGGAAGAGCTGCTCAAGCGCGAAGGGAAGACCCTGAGCAAGCCCACACCCGAAGCGAAGTGATGGTGAAGCTGACCCTTAAGACCCAAGCAAAACAAGAGCTGATTGACATTACCGAGCGAGTGCAGCGGGCGGTGCGCGAGCTGGGGATCAGCGAGGGCGCGTGCGTGCTCTTTGTGCCGCACACCACCGCCGCGATCACCATCAATGAGCACGCAGACCCATCCGTCAAAGAAGACATTCTCACGGCATTGGGGAAGCTAGTGCCCGCAGGGCCGTTCTATCAGCACGCCGAGGGGAACGCCCACGCCCATATTCGCGCGAGCTTACTGGGGCACTCGGTCACGGTGCCCATTGCTGAGGGCAAGCTGCTCTTGGGGACGTGGCAGGGGATCTTCTTCTGCGAGTTTGACGGGCCGCGCCAGCGCGAAGTGTGGATCACGCGCGCGTAGCACGGCCTCGCGGAAGGCCCGCCCGCGTTCTTCATAATTTCGGAACTGATCGAAGCTCGCGCAGGCCGGGGAGAGCAGGCACGTCGCCCCAGGGTAACGCAGCGCCCGCGCGACCGCCTCGGAGAAATCTTTGACAAACGAAAATTGCGTGATCTGGGCCGCTTGCAGGGCCTGGGCGATCTGAGGTGCGGCTTCGCCCATTAAGAGAATCTCGCGGATCGGCTTGGAGCGCAGCGCCGCAGCCAGCGGCGCAAAGTCGAGATGCTTATTGCGCCCGCCTAAGATCAGCACGAATGGCCCTTCAAAAGCGTCGAGCGCCGCGAGCGTGGCGTGGACGGTCGTCGCCTTGGAATCATCGTAGAACTTCACGCCGTTGATCTCTGCTATGAACTCCTGGCGATGGGGGAGGCGCACGCGGGAGCAGATCTCTTGAGAAGGAGGAGGCATATCCGGGACGAAGGCGCGCGCTGCCGCCCACGCCGCTGCAATATTTCTCTTGAGATGAGGAGGAGCATTCACAGAGCTCAGCTTGGGGAGCAGCTCATCGTAGTAGACGATGCGGGAGCGAGGGCGCTTGGGGAGGGGAAGATCTGTAGGAAGCACCAAGAGATCGCGCTCGGTTTGGTTCTCGAAGATCCGACACTTCACTGCAAGATACTCCGAGAAGCTCCCGTGGCGATCGAGATGGTTCGGCGCGATATTTAAAAAGACTGCAACAGCAGGCCGAAAGCTCTCGATGGACTCAAGCTGAAAGCTGCTCACTTCCAAGACGACGATGGTCTCTGGAGTAATCTCGTTAAGACGAGCGATGAGCGGTGTGCCGATGTTGCCCGCGCTGAGGGCTCTCAGTCCGCTTTGGGTGAGCAACTCTTCGATGAGTTTTGTCGTGGTGCTCTTGCCGTTGGTGCCCGTCACGGCGATGATCTTCTCGCTCGGACAGAGGCGATACGCCAGCTCCACCTCGCCCCAGACTGGGATACCCCGCTTGTGGGCGCTTTGGACGATGGGAGTTTTTATAGAGACTCCCGGCGAAAGGACGATGAGCTGAGCAGAAGCGAGGGCGCGCTCGGTATGGCCATGCTCTTCAAACGAGATGCCCAGCTGGGTGAGCTCTGCTTTGGCGTGAGGGTCGAGAGCCCCTTGCTCACTGACGAAGACGTCAGCTCCCAAGCCTCGCAAGAGGCGAGCAGCGGCGAGGCCGCTGCGCCCAGCCCCTAAAACCGTAACAGAGCGATACACAGCTCGATCCTAGCTGTGCCCACTCTCCCAGGGAAGGAAGAGGGTCAGGACTCTTCGAGACACTGGGCCAGACGGTTCTCTAACACTTGGTCATAGCTGAAGTTCTCAAGCCGGAGGAAGTGCTCCGCGACTTGGAGGAGCGCCGCCTGGGGGACAAGCCCCACGATCTCGCTCCCCACGATGGGCACCCCCCAGCGGTCGGCCTCGCACTTGATCAGCTCAAAGACTTGATAGAGCGGGGTCTTCTCGAAGTTCGTCAGATTCATGGAGACTTGGACGATGCCCCGGCCCTCCAGGGCAAACCCCAGCGCTTTGACATAGCGCAGGCCGCCATCAGACCCCCGGACCGCCTTGGCAATGCTCTTGGCAATCTCTAGATTATTTGTGCCCAAGTTGACGTTGAACGCGATCAGAGGGGGTCGGACACCCACCGCCGTGACCCCCGCCGTGGGATGAACGAGGCGTTCGCCAAAGTCGGGGGCCCAGTCGGGCTCTTGGATCTTCTTGAAGAAGTTCTCAAACTCCCCTTTGCGGATGTTGGCGAGGTCTTTGCGTTCTGGGCGGGTCGCCGCGTCCTCATAGAGATAGACGGGAACCTTGAAGCGCTCCCAGATCGCTTGGCCGACGCGCCGCGCTAGCTCAATGCACTCCTTCTTCGTCACCTTGCGCAAGGGCACAAAGGGGATGACATCTACGGCCCCCATGCGCGGATGCTCCCCTTTGTGCTTGGTCAGATCAATGAGTTCCACGGCTTTTGCGACTAAGTTTAAGACGGCCGCCTCCACGGCTTCCGGCTCCCCGACAAAAGTGATGACCGTGCGGTTATGATCGGCATCGGGATCGACGTCGAGGAGGAGAGCCCCTGGGGTCTGGCGCACGGCAGCCACGATGGCCTCGATCTTGGAATGATCGCGGCCCTCGCTGATGTTGGGCACACATTCTATGAGGCGCTTCATGGTCTCTCCTCCCCTTCGGTGACAGCGACAGAGAGGAGCGCTTCGGCGACGACGGTGCCCTCGACGGTGGCCTGGGCGCGGGCACGATAGAACCCAGCTTTGCTCCGTTCGAGCTCAACTTCATAGATGAGGGTATCACCGGGGAGGACGGGGCGGCGGAAGCGCGCCCGATCGATCCCGACTAAGTAGCCCCTCTTGCCAGGGTGCTCTTGGCTGACCAGCAGCCCCACCGTCTGGGCCAGGCCCTCTAAGATCAAGACCCCAGGCATGATGGGACGCCCAGGAAAGTGCCCCGCAAAGAACGGCTCATTGTGGGTGACGTTCTTGAGCGCTCGCACCCGCGTGCTGCCCCATTCCAACACCCGGTCAACGAGCAAGAACGGGTAGCGATGGGGCAAGATCCGCAGAATCTCCTCGGCGCCCATCTCACTGCCCTTGATTGAGAATCTTCAGCACATCGTATGTAATATCTTCGAGCACTTTGGGATCGGCGTAGAGGACGACGTCCTTGCGCTGGGTCACCCAGTGATACCCACGCTCCTTAGCAACTTGCTCCACGGCTTTGATCATCTCCCCTTGGATCTGCGCGGTCAGCTCCAAGTCCAGGCGCTGGAGCTCTTGTTGGATGCGGGCTGCCTCTCGATTGAACTCCTCCTCGCTCATCAGCCCCTTCTTAAATTTATCTTGGAGGGCCTTGAGCTCGCTTTGCTTCTTCTCGGCTTCGGCGCGGAATTTCTCCACAGCCTCGCCAGTCTTCTTGTAGTCTTGGAAGACTTTTTCTGCGTTGATGTAAGCGATCCGCAGGCCCTTCCCGCTTTGGGCGAGCTGAGCTTTTAAGTCCTGGACTTCCTTTTCGAGCTGAGCGATCTTGGCGCGCAAGTCATCGAGATTTTGCGCACCCCCTTGGGACTGACATCCTCCCAACACCAGCGCCGCCGCCACAAGGCCGATCCCAAGCAGAATTCTGATTTGCATAGCGTTTCCTCCTTCGTAAGAGTTCTTAGAACATCGTGCCAAAGCCAAACTGAAAGACCGGTGCGATCTGCAGCCCTGTCTCGTAGAAGGGCCAAGCCAAGATGAATCGCACGTTTCCGACAAAGCCTGTCACCAGGCGCATCTCAAAGCCGAGCGACTGTCGCCATCCCACCTCCTCCGCCCACCCGGCGTCATAGTAGAAGACGCCCCAGATGTTCTCGGCGAGCTCCATGCGATATTCCAGATTGGCCAGCGCAAACTTGCTCGTCAACGACGTGCCCCAGCCGCGCACGGTCATCACTCCGCCAAACCCAAAGCGCTCTTGCGAGGGCAGGGTCAAGCCCATAGCCCCATAGAGCCTGACGGAGATCGTCTGGCGCGCAAGAGTCATCCAGTGATGGGTCCAGATCCCCTGGAGCTTGGTGAACTCCGTGCCCACGGCGAACTTGCCCGCTTGCTCCCCCATGAAGATCACTTCGCCCCCGGAGGTTGGGAAGAGCGGGTTATTTCTCGTGTCGTGGACCACATCCAGCCCCAGGGACATAATTAAACTCTTCTCGTTGATGGGCTCAGCCTTCCAGACGTTCTCGTAGCGGAAGCGCAGCGTCAGCGTGAGATGGGACAGCACGGGGTAGCTCACGGCGAAGGTCGCGCCCGCCTTGGTCATCTCGTGGGGTTTGGGATCAGTCTGTTGCGATGTGTTGTTGAAGAGCGAGACCTCGACGGAGTTGTACTCTCTGAAGTACGCGGTCGTCTTATAATTCACGGAGTAATTGAGGACGGCTTTGCCGACCAGCCCGCGATCAACTGACAGATCGAGATCTTGGGCTGTCCCCAAGATATTCTTCCATCCCAAGCTGAATTGCCCCACCAGCCCCACCTGAGGGTTGTAGCTCAAGCCTCCCTTGAGATTGCCAAGCCGATCTTCTTCGACGACGCTGACCAACAGTTCTACTTCCCCGGTGGACTCGTCGAGCACCTTGGGCTGGATGTTCACGCCGTCTTGCTTAAAATACCCCAACTGCAAGAGATTTCTGAAGCTGTCGCGCAAGGGGTTCTCGTTGACAAGATCCCCTTCCTTCAGGCGCAGCGCCTTGCGGATGACCATCTCCGAGGTGCACTGTCGCGGGAATTCCAACACCTTGGGGATGATCACGGACTTGGCGCCGGGCTTGCACGCGTTGGAGATCGTGACTTTGGTGATCTTCCCCTCGGTGATGCGCACGGTGAGCACGCCGTCTGCAAGAGACTCTTTGATGAAGTTGACTAATATATAGCCCTCGACGCGATAGAGGTCGTAGACGCGCTTGAGGGCCGTCAAGAGCGCAAAGTTGTTGACTGGCCCCTGAGGGAGCTTCCCGATGAGAGCTTGCAGACGTTTCAGAGGGTAGACTGTCGCTCCGGTGAGCTGAATCGCGCGAATCTCAGCGGGCTCTTCTAAGAGACGGCGCTCCTTGAGATTCCAGACGATCTTGATGGTATTGGGCTTGCTCCCCTGCTCGATCCCTAGTGTCTTTTCATCGGCTTGCTGGAAGTAGACGGATCTGTTGAGGGCTTTGATCGCCTCTTGGATGGGGGCGATCTTGACGGGTTCACCCACGGGGAGCTGCAGCAAGGGCTTGATGAGCGACTCTGGGACCTCTTGCAGGCCGCGGATCTCCACGGCATCGAGCTTGCCCTCGACGATCTGAATCGTCAGCGTCTGTTTTTCGCGATTGAAGACGGGATCCACCCCGATGAACGTATACCCCTTCTTGAGATAGAACTGAGTAATAGTATTCTCGATGATCTTGTCGTCGAACCATTTCATATTGAGGGGCTTGTTCTCCTCGACTTTGGCCTCGCGCAGCGCGTCGATCAGCTCATCGCGCCGGGCGAGCTTCATCTTGTAGGGAAAGAGTCTAATCCCCCAGATGTCTATGAGATAGAACTGATAGCTCTCGTTCCCCGTGAACTCGATCTTCTTGACGACGGGGTTCTCCACGACGCGATAGATCACGCGGATCTGATTATTGGGGAGGACCCTGTAATCGGACTCGACCTTCTCCAGGGTGCCCAGATTGCGCAGGGCCGCCGCGCCCTTCTCGACATCCTCCAGCGTGATGCGCGAGCCGATATTGAACGGCAGCGCGTCGTAGATCTCGCGCTTGGTCAGGGCTTTATTGCCCGTGATGACGACCTCACGGACAAAGTAAGTCGTTTGGGCCATCCCCAGAGCTATCCCCATCGTAACGAGCCCCACCCATACGGCGACGAAGACGGAAATCTTGCGATGCACTCTTACATACCTCCTTCGAGTATGTGCTCTTCTGAGCTGCGATATTGGATCGCTTCCGCGACGTGAGCGGCTTTGATCATCTCTGACTGTTCGAGATCGGCGATCGTGCGCGCGACTTTGAGCACGCGGTGATACGCCCGCGCGCTCAGATTGAGATGATCTATGGCTTGCTCGAGCAATCTCTGAGCGTTCTGCTCGAGCTGACAATAGAGTCGCACTTCCCGCACCCCCATCTGGGCGTTCGCGAAGATCTTCTCCCCGCGAAAGCGCTCGCTCTGGATTCGACGAGCTCTCTCTACGCGGGCCCGCACGACTGCCGAACTCTCGCCCGCGGGCTTGCCCATCAATTCTTCCTTCGTCAGTCGTGGCACCTCCACGAATATATCTATTCTATCAAGAAATGGCCCGGAAATCCGCCGCCGGTAGCGCTTCACCTCAAGAGGGCTGCAGCGGCAGGGCTTTTTGGGGTCGCCGCGATGCCCGCAGGGGCAGGGGTTCATGGCCGCCACAAGCATAAAATTTGCGGGGAACGTCAGGGCAGCGGCAGCCCGCGAGAGCGTGATCGTGCGCTCTTCGAGGGGCTGGCGCAGCGTCTCCAACACGTCGCGCTCAAACTCGGGCAGCTCATCTAAGAATAAAACGCCGTGATGAGCCAGGGAGATCTCCCCAGGGCGCGGCAGGCCATGCCCCCCTCCGACCATCCCCGCGTACGAGACCGTATGATGCGGCGCCCGGAAGGGCCGCGCCGTGATCAAAGGGCGATCTGCGGGGAGCAGCCCAAGAATGCTGTAAATCTTTGTGACTTCGAGCGCTTCTTCAAACGTCAACGGCGGCAAGATCGTGGGAAGCCGCTTGGCGAGCATGCTCTTGCCCGACCCCGGCGGGCCGATCAAGAGAATATTATGCCCTCCCGCGGCCGCGACCTCGAGGGCGCGCTTGGCCTGCTCTTGCCCCTTGATCTCCGAAAGATCGCAATCGTAGAGCGGGCCATCGCTCATCCACAGCGCAGGGTCAGCAGTTATGGGCTGCACTTGCAGCTCCCCCGACAGCAGCGCGATCGCTTGCTGGAGGTTTTCTACGGCGTAGACTTCGAGTGATGAGACGAGCGCGGCCTCCTTGGCGTTTCCCGCGGGGACGACCATGCCCTTGAGGTTATTCTTTCGGGCTGCCAGAGCGATGGGCAGGACGCCCTTCACCGGGCGCACCTCCCCGTCGAGCGACAGCTCCCCTAAGATTAAGAACTCCCCCAGGCGCTCCCCAGAGATCTGCTCCGTAGCAGCCAAAATAGCCAAAGCCAGGGGCAGATCGAGCCCCACACCCTCCTTGGGGAGATCTGCCGGCGCCAAGTTCACGGTGATCCTCTTGGCGGGGAAGTCGAAGCCCGCGTTCTTGAGGGCGCTGCGGATGCGCTCGCGGCTCTCTTGGACCTCTTTTTGGGGCAGCCCCACGATGGCGAAGCTTGGCAGTCCAAGAGCGATATCGCACTGGACTTCGATGAGCTCGGCGTCAATGCCGACGACTGCCCCACTGATGGCCTTGGCGAACATGATCGTTTTGCTATGTATAGCACAAATGGGACGATTTTACAAACGCCGCAGGGCGAAGCCCATCACATCGTGGGGCTTGCGCCCGCTGGAGTGAGGGGCGGTCTTATTCGAATAGTACAAGCTCATGGTGAGCCCTTTGAGCCCCAGTTCGATCATGCGCAGCGTTGGGGTCCAGCGCGTCTGGCAGAGTTTGAGAAACGCGCGCAGCAGCGGGCTTGGCAAGAACGAGAGCGCCCTCAGCAGAGTCTTTACATCGTCGCGATCTTTGGGGTCCATGTAGCGGAGAAGATCGTCTACGAAGGCGATGCAGCCTGTCTGGGAGAACGAGGGGAATTGAGGATCTCCGGGGAGCATCAGATCGCCGATGCGCTCGAGGGCTGAAAGCTCTCTTGGCCCAAGGAACTGAGACATGGCGCTCAGCATTATATTCCCGCAAGTGCGGGTTGGTCAAGCTTGGGTAGCGTTGGGCGCAGGAGATCCAAGTGCTGATCTGTAGGGGATTTTCGTATTGCCCTCTTGACTTTTCCTGTCGGTTGTAGCAGGCCGTTGGGCGGCGCCTAGGAAACGTCTCACATGGCGCTCTCGTTCCAAGCCGTTTCGTTCGCCTTACGTGCGCAAAGGGTGCGATAAGTGCTATAATAAATGCACAGCAGGTGGTGTGAAATGACAGTCTATCACTTTACAGTCGTGATTGAACCGGATGAGCAAGGCTTTCATGCCTACGTGCCCGCTTTGCCCGGCTGCCACACCTTCGGCGACACCATTGATGAGGCGCGCGCGAATATCCTGGAGGCACTGGAACTTCACATCCAAAGCATGCTTGAGGATGGTGAACCGGTACCGGTAGAACGTGAACCGGTGTTTATCACTCGGCTCTCTGTGCCGGTGGCTGCATGAGCGAGAAACTTCCGCGCATAGATTGCCAGCAGTTAATTCGAGCCTTGGAACGAGTTGGCTTCGTGAGGAAGCGACAAAAGGGCAGTCACTTGCATATGTGGCGAGAGGCTGACAAGAAGCGTGTCACTGTGCCTGTTCACAAGGGAAAGACCGTGCCGCAGGGGACATTGCGTGCCCTTCTTCGTGATGCTGACATCAGCGTGGAGGAATTCTTGAAGTTGCTTTAGTTAGCGAGCGCTGCCCAACACGCGCTTCCAGCTGAGGCTGCTCCGCTTCGCGCGACGCAGATGCTCACCCTTGGAGAATAGATTGGGTTGCTTTTTGGCTCAGAGCCATGATCGTCAGCGCGGGATTGATCCCCGGCGCCGCAGGGAAGATGCTCGAATCAGCTACGAAAATATTGGGGAAGCCGTGCAACTGAAAGCGCTCGTTCACAACAGAATTCTTCGGGTCAGTGCCCATAGGACAGCCCCCCATCAGATGCAACCCCAGCCCCACGGACGAAATAATAATCTCTCTGGCCCCAACAGCACGAAAGATCTCTTCTATGACCGACAGCCCCCGCTGACGTCGCTGGCGATCTTCAGTGCCAAGCTTTTTGTGTATACGAAGTCTCCCGGAACGATCGAGCACAAGCTCGCCGGGGGTCGTGTCGCGCACCGCGACCTCCATGCAACCCATAGAGCGATATCGCTTCATCAGAGCGTGATGACGCTGGCCAAAGCCGGGCAGAAGCAGCGCGACCCCGATGGGCGGAGCAAAGACGTTCTCGAGCTTGAACCCGCCTCGACGAAAGCGCGCGTCATCAGACTTAATCGCTTGGAACGCGCCCTTGTGGGCATCTATGGGTTCGTCAAAGAGCCCAAAGACCATCCATTGGGGATGACAGAAAAAGCCCTGCCCTAGCGCAGGCAGCTTCGCCTTGAACCCGGAGCGCAACAGCAGCGCTGTCGTGCCCAGGGCTCCCCCGGCTAAGATAACTTTTGGAGCGCTGACCTCGCGGCGCGTCTGCTCCCCTTGGGTCCCGATCACGGTGACGCTCTGGGGAGTTGCTCGGAGATACTCAACGTGAAATTCGGGCCAGACTTCTAAGCCCATCTCGCGCGCCCAGGCAATGAACGTGACGAGCGTGCTCTGCTTGGAGTCGCGATGGCAGCCTCCTAGACACGCCATGCAGTCGTTGCCCTCGTCTATTTTGCAGTCTCTCTGCCCACGACGCAGAGGCTTCCAGTGATAGCCGAGCTTCTCAAAGCCCTCTTTCATTAAGCGAGCGTTGCGATTGAAGTGACTTTCTGGAATCTCTTGGATGCTGAGCTTGGATTCGATCTCGTCGTAGTGGGGGGCCATCTGGGCGCTTGTGAAAAAGTCTATGTTCGAGGCGCTACGCCACAGATCCCACGCGAAGTCATCAAAGCGATCCAAAAGACACTGATTGACGACGGAGCCGCCGCCGAGACACTTGCCGCGCAGAAATGCCAACGTGACGTCGGTGTTGAACTCCATCCCGCCGTTCCAGAAGAGCTGGGCGGAATAGTCCATCTCGTTATTGGGGAACGTCTTGGCGCTGAAGGCCTTGCCCGCTTCTAGAAGTAAGCATTTGGCTCCGGCCTTGGTGAGATAATACGCGAGCACGCCCCCAGAGGTGCCAGAGCCGATGATGATGAAATCGTAGGTCACAGCCATAAGAGGATCACCCCAGAAAACACTTCCCCATGCCCCGATACGTTGGGGCCTTCGTCACGATCTGCTTGCCCCGAACGATGAGATACTCGTTGAAGTGCTCGGCGAGCTCGCCCGCTTTGGCGTGCCGAAAGAAGACGGGATCGCCTGGGCGCAGCGTCACGTCCTTGGGAACGCGCAGCGGGGTCTGCACCTCACCCGCGCCTTCTAAGGCCGTCAGCTTCAGCCCCGGAGGCAGATACGGCACAGGGAGACGATCCGCCCCCGCCGGCCCGGAGGCTATCAGCCCTCCCCCATGACAGGTCACAAAGCCCGGATCGGGGATTCTTACGATTTGCAACGCAAAGAAGATCGCGGGCTTCAGCTTCAAGTGCCCGTAATAGTCAAAGAGATGGCTGCACAAGAACCCTGAGCCCGCCGTCACTTCCGTCAGAGCTCTCTCAGCACTAGCGAACGCGACGCTGCCCGTGCCACCGCCGTTGAAGATTTCTACAGCAAAGCCGTGCTGGCGCAGAAGATCTAAGACCCTCTGGCGCATCTGTGCGACATAGGGTCGCGAGAGCTTTTTGATTAATTTGCGCGCGGGGTTGAGCAGGGGCGAGAAGGGGTTGCTCTCGCCCACCCCGGCGATCTGCGCCTCGTAGCCCATCAGTCCCAGAAATTTCAGATCGCGTCGCTGCGCGATCTTCTGAGCTAAGTGCACAACGGCTTCGGGGGAGCGTAGCGGGCTGCGCCGCGCCCCAAGATGTACCCGCCCGCCCAGCGGACGATACGACAGGTCAACTTCGATGACGACAGGGATCGGGCGCTCCGGCGTACCGCGCAGGGCTTCAAGATGCGCCTCGGAGTCCACGACGATCGCGATGCGACGGTTTGGGTCGTTGAGCTGCGCCAGCAGTTGACAGTCCGACGGCTGCACCGTCGGGTAGGCGACGATAATATCCGTGAAGCCGTGCTCGACTAGAAACGCCGCTTCGGCAACAGAATAGCTCAAGATGCCCCGGATCGCCCCCTGCCCCCTCTCCGTGATATATTTGAGCAGCCACAGACAGCGAATGGACTTTGACGCTAGGCGCAAGGTCTTGCCGTGCCGGCGCACGTCAGCCAAGAGCACTTCGATATTGTGGTCTACGGCGTCTAAGTCCACGAGCGCCACGGGCAGGCGCTCGTTACGGATGAGCTCTCTGTAGCGTTCGTATTGGTCGAGCATATTTTGCTCACCCCTCACCCCGTCCCCTCTCCTGACCTAACCCCCCAACCCCCTTCCCGAAGCGGGAAGGGGGACCAGGCTTCGCCTGGACCGGACACCGTGCCGCCGAAGGCGGCACGACGAACAGTCCAGACGAAGTCTGGCCCCTCCCCGTACCGGGGAGGGGTCGGGGGAGAGGTCAGGAGGGGTGAGGGGGCTAGTCAGCTTCCAAAGCACTGGGCGATGGCGCGCGCCCAATTGTGCCAGGCCGCAAAGCGCCCGCCCTTGGGCCGGCCCTGCTGCTTCCACGCCGCGACGCTCTTGCGGTACTCCTCGCACGCTTTGCTGATGCAGTCAGCGATGCTAACGGGGTTCCCTTCGGGATCGGCCTTCAGGCGGAACTTGGGCGGCCACACCACCACGCGCACCGGCTGGGCCTTGGGATCGAGCGGGTTCTTCGCGGTCGTCCCCCACAGGACCCACTTGGCCACCACGTACTCCGGATCGTAGATCGGCTCGTGGGGATAGGGATCGGTTCTGTCCCGGAACTTGATCCGCCCCACAGTCCCTACGTAGTCTGTCTTCTCTAGCTCGGCGACGAGCTTGTCTGGGTCAGTTCCCCCGGCGCGGTCAATCGCGCCCTTCAAGATAAAAAGCGCATCGTATGTCGTGAAAGCCGTAAAGAGCGGGCGCGACGGCGCGGAATCCCCAAAGCGCTCGACGTACGCCTGGTAGAACGGGCGTGTCTTGGGCGTGATGGGGGTCTCGCCGGTGGCCACGTCAACATAGACGTGCCCCATGACGCGCCCGCCCGTGTTCTTCCAATACTCGAACGACTGTCCCTCGGCGTTGATCCCGATGATCGGCATATCGAGCTTCATCTCGTAGGCTTGGCCGACGAGAGAGATCCCCGGATCAAAAGCCAACACCAACATCATGGCGTCGGCATCGGTGTCGCTCACTTGCTGGAGGATCGAAGCGAAGTCTGGGCTCTGCAAGGAGAAGCTCAATACCTTGACAAGCTGTATCCCCACTTGCGCGAGCCTCTGTTGGAGAATATTTGAGAGATTTTGTCCGAAGGCGCTGCTCTCCGCGACCAGCGCGACTTTCTGAATCCCCATCTCTTGGAGCATCAGCCCTTGAGCCATGGTCCCGATATCTTGACCCATGACGTTGTCGTTGATCATCAGTCTGAAATAGTATTTGTACTGATCGTACTTCTCTTTGACGAGCTTGTTGAATTCTGGGCTGCTGGAGCCCGTGTCAAGATAGGGCTTTCTCAGTCGCGCCATCGAGGGGAGCATCGCGGCGACGGTTTCATCAACGAAGCCCCCGACGATAGCGGCCGCGCCGAGCGCTGACAGCTCCTCAAACGCTGCTTTTGCGACGTCTCCGCGAAGCACTTCGTCATCTCGGATGAGCCCGTCCATCGTGAGCTTAGGTGGCGGGAGCTTCCCCTCGCTCACCAAACTATTAATTTCATCGAGGGCCAGCTGCGCCCCGCGCACCATTGCTCTCCCTACGTCCAGAAGATTGATGGGCCCGATCAGCCCGACTTTGACGGGAGCGGGCTGCCCCCAGCCGAGCACCCTCCCTAAAGTCGCAACGCCTGCCCCAACACCGAGCGCCTTCAAGAAGGCGCGCCGATTCACCCGCACGCTCATCGCTGCACCTCCTCAGGGTTTAAAATTTCAACGCGCCATCGTCAGCCCGAAAGGCATCTTTATATAAACGCAGCTTTCCCCCAGAGAGCGCGACGACATCAAAGCGCACAGCTAAGTTGGTCGGATGCCGCGCAAGATAGTGCTGGGCCGTCAAGAGAATCTTGCGCTGTTTTCTGTGATTGATCGTCTCTTCGGGAAGACCAAAAATCTCTTGGGAGCGCGAGCGCACCTCGATAAAGACTAAAACATCCCCGTCACGAGCGATGAGGTCTATCTCGCCGCCGCGCCAGCGATAACGCTCCGCGATGATCTCGTACCCGTGCTCCCGGAGGAAGTCGCGAGCCAAATGTTCTGCTTCCTCCCCGCGCATAGCTCCCTCGCCAACCGAGCATAGCCGCAATAGACGGGATTGTCAAGTGCGAGATCGAGCATCGCGTAAGCCGGGAAAGTGAGCGTATTATTCGTGCGATTCTGCTCCAGCACGTCGTGATCGGGGTCTACCTCGGCTTGCACCGGGGCGCTTGTGCTCTTGAACGTTAGCTCAGAGACCGTTTGCTGTCCGTCCCAGCGCGCTTCTAGGGCGCTGCCGTCGCGCAGATATAAGACGACCTTCACCGGGGCGATCGCCTCGCCTTGACGGACGATCGTCACTCGCGTCTCGATCTGGCCGTCTTCCAGCCGACGCCAGCTCCCCACCGGCAACGAAAAGTCGAGAGTCTTGACGGTGCGCAGCCAGATGTCGAAGAACCAATCTAACTCTTGAGCAGAGACTTCTTCGGCGACGGCGATGAAGTCTTGCGTCGTCGCGTTCTTGTACGTGAAGCGCGCGTAGTACTCTCTCATCAGACGATCGAAGTTCTCCGCGCCCACAACCCAGCGGAGCATCCACAAAACCCCAGAGCCCTTGGTGTAGACGGCCTGGGCGTAGCTGCGCAGCGACGGGAACTGATCAGCCCGAGTCAGCACGGGAATTCCCGGCTCGCGGAAGTTATATGAACTGCGCGAGGAGAGAGGAGCCTGACGACGCTCGATATCATAGAGCTCTTCAGAAAAAGTCGCAAAAGCCTCATCAAGCCAGGCCTCGTCCATCTCATCGTTGCCCACGGCGGCGTACCACCATTGATGGGCTAACTCATGGACGATCTCCGTAACAGATCCTCCGGCGATCATCACGATCCCCGGATACTCCATCCCGCCGCCTACTGTCACTTGGGCGACGGTGACCACGGGGTACGCATACGGCCCGAAACGCTCGTTGAAGAAATTCATGGCATCGGCAGCTGTTGCCGTCATATTGAACCCCAGCGAGAGCACGCGCAATTGTGAGCCGTTCGAAAGCGTTGTCTCTTCGACGCGATAGAACGGCCCGGCGACCCAAGCAAAATCGTGCACGCGCTCGGCTCTGGCTTTGACGATCTTTTGGGTGCCTTGCACCGTCTCGCTGAGGATGACCCCCGTGCAGCCGACGACAAAGTTCGCCGGGACAGCGAGAGTGACGTCATAGTTGGCAAAGTCGCCGTAGAACTCTCCAAGAAAGCTGTATTTATCGAGATTCCAGCCCTCGTCGGCGTCGTAGACGACGACCTTGGGGTACCATAACGTCACAGTATACGTGCCGTTGCGGTGGCCGCTGCGCACGGCAAACGATGCCGCCCAGAGAGCCCCAGGAGCAGGCTGCATCAAGTCGTTGAGAAACTCGATCTGCAGCTCCAAAGTTTCGCCGTCGGCCAGGGGCTTCGGCAGCGCGACGCGCATCAGCGTGTCGTCTAGTGTGAACGAGAGCGCCTGCCCGTTCGCTGTGATGCTCTTGATCTCCATGAAGGCGTCGTCGTCGGGCGACGCATAGATCAGCGTGGGGAAGATGCCGGCGCGCTGGAGCTCCTGCTGATATTTGGTGTTGGCGCCGCGCTTGAACGCATTGGGCACCACGTGGAAGTAGAGCTCTTTAAGCTCTGTGCCGGTGCGGTTGGTGAAGCGTACGATCTCCGTGCCCGTGATGATATTTTGAGCTATGTCGAGCTGGGCCGAGATCGTGTACTCGATCTCGTTGGGCAGCGCCCACAGAGCGAAAGACCACCAAACTAAAACGAGTAGCCACAGCCCGACGCCGACCGACAGATTTCGTGTGCGCATAGCAGCCTCCTTACCCCTCCCCATCCCCTCCCCGATACGGAGAGGGGCAGGGTGAGGGAACAATAGCCTTCGGCAACTTTTTGTATTATACTCAAAGCCGACGATGAAAGCAGTGATCTTGGCTGCCGGGGAGTCTTCGCGATTTTGGCCGCTCGCCGAAGGCGGGCATAAGAGTCTCTTTCGGCTCTTGGGGCGCCCGATCATCGCCCATACGATCGAAGCTCTGGCGCGCGCCCAGATCAGAGAGATCGTCATCGTGCAATCCCCAGAAAGATCTATTGAAGCACAGCTTGGGGACGGCGCAAGCTTTGACGTGCAGCTCTCGTATGTCGTGCAGCCGGAGCCGCGCGGCATGGGCGACGCGCTTCTACGAGCTGAATCGCTCTTAAGCGATCCCTTCTTGGTCGTCAACCCGCAACACTTCACGATTGATGAGATATTCTCTCAACTCTTGGCGTTAGCCGACGGCGCCGACGCTGTGCTCGTCGGCTGCGACACAGACCGCCCGCACGAGTATGGGGTCGTCAAAATAGAAAGTGACCGCGCTGTGGATCTCATCGAAAAGCCTGCGCCGGGGACGGAGCTAAGCCGCACGCGCCTCGTCGGAATCTATCTTTTGACAAAGAAATTCTTCGAGTGCTATCGCCGCGTGGGCGAGCATCTGTATAACTTTGAGGACGCTCTCAGGATGCTGATGCGCGAGGGCACGGTGCGCACAGTAAAAATCTCCAAAGAGCCACCGACGCTGAAATATCCCTGGGATCTCTTTCGGCTAGCTCAGCTTCTGATGGAGAAAAAAATTACAGAGCAGAGGATCGCGCCGAGCGCGCAGATCCATCCCAGCGCGATTATCGAAGGGCCGGTCTGGATCGGGGAGAACGTCAAAATTTTTGAGCACGCCGTCATCAAGGGGCCGTGTTATATTGGGGATGGCTGCGTGATCGGCACGGGATCGCTCGTGCGGGAGTCCACTATAGAAGCCCACACAGTGATCGGCGCGCACGCGGAGATAGCCCGCTCGATCTTTCAGAGAGATTGCTCGACGCATTCGGGGTACTTTGGCGACTCGATCTTCGACGAGGCCGTCAAGATCGGCGCAGGCACGGTGACGGCTAACGTCAGAAACGATCGCGGGGTCATTCGCCCGTGGGTGAAGGGCGCTCGCGTCGAGACCAGGCTCAAAAAATTAGGGGCTATCGTGGGGCGCGAGACCCATATTGGGATTTGCACTATGCTCATGCCCGGGGTCTTGATCGGGCCGCGCTGCCAGATCGGCCCGGGGAGCTTAGTCCGAAAAAATCTCGACGCCGACACGCTCTACTACGCCGTGCCCACTGAAGCCGTGCACAAGAAGCGCCTAGCGCCTGAGCGCGAGCTGTAAGAGCAAGGGCGTGAGAAACGTCGTCAGCACGATCATTGCTAATAGAGCCGCGTAGAGCTCTTTTGAGAGCAGCCCCAACTCCATCCCCACCGTAGCGAAGATCAGCCCGACCTCCCCGCGCGGGATCATCCCGATCCCCACAAGCAGCCGTGTCCCCCGCGCTGCGCCCAGCCCGCTGAGCAGCTTCCCCACGATAGCCAAGACTGTGAGCCCCACCGCGCCCAGACACACCCACCACTGAGCTAACACCGAAAGATCGAGCAGCGCCCCGGCCTTGACAAAATAGAAGGGCACGAATAAGTCCACAAGAGTTTCGATTTTTCTAGTGATCTGGCGCTCATGATGGACGTATTCGAACATCAGTCCGGCAGCGAATGCCCCGACGATCAGGGCCAGCCCCAAGCTCTTGGCTAAGAGAGCCAAGGCCAAGCAAAAGACGAGCGCGGCCACGATAGTCGTGCCGCGGGTCTCTAAAGTATCCAAAAGCCGGAAGAGCCGAGGGACGAGGCGCACGCCCACCCACAGCCCGCCCACAAGAAAGAGCAGCGAGCCCAGCCCTTCGAGCACGAGCAGCTCCCACCGGAAGGGGCGCGGAGCGGCCCACGCTTGGAAGCCCGCCAGCAACCAGAGGGCGATAAGATCGTCCAGCAGCGCCGCCCCCAGCACCGTCATGCCCGCAGGGTGGAGTATCCGCTGGGCCTCGACGAGGAATCGTCCCACCTTGCCCAGGCTCGTCGCTATCAGCGCCGCTCCCACAAAGAGCGCGCTCAAGAGCGACAGCCCCGCCCCCACGCCAAGGAGCGTCCCTCCACCAAGGAAGATCACAGCCCCTAGCAGAGCGACGCGCACGCTGGGGCGCCAGGCTCTCATCAACAGATCGAGCTCCGCAATCAGCCCAATGTAAAAGACGAGCACGACGATCCCCAAATCAGCAAGAAACATCAAGATGGGATCGCCCTTGGGGTCGAGCAGCCCCAGGGCAGAGGGCCCAAGGGCGATCCCCAAGAGCAGCTCGCCCAAGACGGCCTCCTGCCCGACGCGCTCCAACAGCATCGCGAGCAGCTTGGCGCCCCCCAAGATGATGATCACCGTGAGGGCGACCTGGGTGAACTCTGACTCCATAGGGGCAATAGTATCACAAGGGCGGGCGCGCTTGCTAGGGCGGAGCAAAATAGCTACAATGAAGAGCGCGCCGACGTAGCTCAATCGGCAGAGCAACCGCTTTGTAAGCGGTGGGTTGCCGGTTCGACTCCGGCCGTCGGCTCCCGGGGGTATCGTCTGGAAATCTGTGCGGCTTTGGGGTAGAATAAGAAGCCCGCAGGGGTTCCGGAGCGGTCAAACGGGACGGACTGTAAATCCGTTGGCCTGTGCGCCTTCGGGGGTTCGAATCCCTCCCCCTGCACCAGTTGCGTGGGCTACTATTTTCGTCTATAATAGCTGCATTCACACGGGAGCCCTCCTGCGGGAGGGGCGTTGGCCCGCGTAGCTCAGAGGTAGAGCGTTCCCTTGGTAAGGGAAAGGCCACCGGTTCGATTCCGGTCGCGGGCTCAGAGAGTGCAGAAGTGCTGCCGTATTGCTGTGCTGCAGCCGACAGCAGCACTTCGGCACGACAGCACAGCAATACCCAATGGAGGAGGATGTATGGCAAAGCCCAAGTTTGAGCGGAAGAAACCGCACGTCAACGTCGGGACGATCGGTCACATCGACCACGGCAAGACGACCCTGACCGCGGCCATCACCGAGGTGTTGGCCACCAAGGGGTTGGCCAAACCCCGCACCTACGACGAGGTCGCCAAGGCCAGCGAGAAACAAGGTCGGCGCGACCCCACCAAGATCTTGACCATCGCCATCGCCCACGTGGAGTACGAGACGGAGAATCGCCACTACGCGCACATTGACTGTCCGGGCCACGCCGACTACGTCAAGAACATGATCACCGGCGCGGCCCAGATGGACGGGGCGATCCTCGTCGTGGACGCCACCGAGGGCCCCATGCCCCAGACGCGCGAGCACGTGCTGTTAGCTCGCCAGGTCAACGTCCCTTACATCGTGGTCTTCCTCAATAAGATTGATCTTGTGGACGACCCGGAGTTGATTGATCTGGTTGAGGTGGAGATCCGCGACTTGCTCAATAAATATAAGTTCCCCGGCGATACCGCGCCGGTCATCCGCGGGTCGGCCCTGGCAGCGTATAAGAACCCCACCGATCCGGAAGCGGCCAAGCCCATCTGGGACTTGATGAAGGCCATTGATGAGTACATCCCAGAGCCGGTCCGCGAGGTGGACAAGCCGTTCTTGATGTCCATTGAGGACGTCTTCTCGATCAAGGGGCGCGGCACGGTCGTCACGGGGCGTGTGGAGCGCGGGCGGCTCACCCCAGGGATGGAAGTGGAGATCGTGGGGCTCCGGCCAGAATCGCGCAAGACCGTGGCTACGAGCTTGGAGATGTTCAACAAGGTGCTCGACGAGGCCCTCCCTGGGGACAACATCGGGGTGCTGCTGCGCGGCATCGAGAAAGACGAGGTCGAGCGCGGCATGGTCTTGGCCGCCCCCGGCACGATCACCCCGCATACGAAGTTCGAGGCCGAGGTCTACGCCCTCAGCAAGGATGAGGGCGGGCGCCATACCCCGTTCTTCTCCGGGTACAAGCCCCAGTTCTACTTCCGCACCACCGACGTCACGGGCACGGTGATCCTGCCCCCGGGCGTCGAGATGGTCATGCCTGGGGACAACGTGCACATCACCGCGGAGCTGATGTCCCATATTGCCATGGAGGAGCAGCTGCGCTTTGCGATTCGTGAGGGCGGGCGCACGGTGGGCGCGGGCGTGGTCACTAAGATCCTTGAGTAAGGGAGCCGAACGCCATGCCTCAAGAGGTTGTGACGCTGGCGTGCACGGTCTGCCGCCATCGCAATTACCATACGACCAAGAACCCAAAGAACGTGCGCACGAAGCTGGAGTTGAAGAAGTACTGCAAGTGGTGTCGCAAGCACACCGTCCATAAAGAGGTCTAAGCGCGATGATAGGCCCGTAGCTCAACTGGCAGAGCAGCCGACTCCAAATCGGCAGGTTGGGGGTTCGAGTCCCTCCGGGCCTGCTTGTGTGTAAGGAGAGCCCATGCGCGAGCGAGTCCTCGATTTCTTTCGGGAAGTGCGCGGAGAATTTCGCCGGATCACCTGGCCCAGTCGCCCCGAGGTCATCGGCCTGACGGCCTTGGTGCTCCTGATCATCGTGTTGTTGTCGATCTACGTGGGGCTGCTGGATTTCATATTCCAAGTGCTCGTCAAGTATCTGTTGGGAAGATAGGGCTATGAAGCGATGGTATGCGATCCAGACCTACGCGGGCAGCGAGCTGAAGGTGGCAGAGCTGCTGGAGCGGCGGGTGCGCCAGCTGGGCCTGGAGAAGAAGGTGCAGGCCTTCGAGATCAATGGCAAGGAGGTGCGCTTCCTCGCGCCCGTCGAGGAGGTCATTACCGCCAAGGGGCGGCGCGGGCGCACCGGGGAGTATCGCGTCCCCTATGAGTATGAGCTGAAGGTCGAGCCCAATAAGCGCATCCAGAAGGGCGAGATCATCGCGGTCAAGCCCGCCAAACATATAGACTTTGACGCCAAGGTCAAAAAGATCGAGATGCTCCAGCGGGTCATTGTCGAGATGAGCAATCGCAACGAAGAGGAGTTTCTCATTCCGCTGGAGAAGCGCATCCGCCGCGACATCCGCACAGGGGAGAAGCTGCCCCCAAGCGTGCCCCTGACGACCGACTCCGATCCCAACTTTCGCGCCCCTGCGGTCAAGACGACCGTGGTGCAGCGCGATCGCGTCAAGCGGATACAACTGGAGCGGCTCGACACCGGGGAGACGGTGACGCTGCTCATTCCAGAGAAATATGTGGTGCGCTTGAAGGAAGGGGTCACTCTCAAGAAGGGCGATCTCCTTGAGAAAGAAGACAAGATCGAGTCTCGAGCTTCTGGGCTGGTCAAGATCAAAGAGTATAAAGACAAGAGAGTGGTGACGGTGCAGTATATAGAGAAGCGTCGGCTCTTCCCAGGGTACATCTTCGCGTATATGGAGATGGGCCAAGATGTGATGCAGCTGACGGAGGGGATCAAGTGTCGGTTTGTGGGCAATCCCCCGTTGCCCTTGAGCGAAGAGGAGATGAAGGTCGTCAAGCGCAAGGCGGGCTTGCTGGAGGCGCCCAAGGCCGTTGGCCCCAAGATCGAGGTGGCCTTTGAGATCGGCGAAGTCGTGGAGATCATCGAGGGGCCGTTTGCGGATTTTACCGGCTCGATCGTGGAGCTCGACAAGGAGCGCGAGATCGCCACGGTCGTCGTCAAGATCTTCGGGCGGGAGACGCGCGTGGATTTGCCGTTTGAGAGCATTCAGAAGATCTGAGGAGGGTGAGCCAAGATGGCCGCGCCAAAGCAAGTCGTTGCTGTGGTGAAGCTGCAGCTGCCCGCAGGGCAGGCGACCCCCGCGCCCCCGGTCGGGCCAGCGCTCGCCGAGCACAAGATCAACATCGCTGAGTTTTGCAAGAGATTCAACGACGCCACCAAGAACGAAGAGAAGGGCTTGATCATCCCGGTGCAGATCACGGTCTACGCCGACAGATCCTTCGATTTTGTGCTGAAGAAGCCGCCGGCAAGCGAGCTGCTCAAGCGGGCGGCAGGCGTCCCTAAGGGCTCCAGCACCCCCAACACCGTCAAGGTGGGCAAGATCACCCTGGAGCAGCTGCGGCGCATCGCGGAGATCAAGATGGCCGATATGAACGTGAACTCCCTCGAGGCGGCGATGAAGACCCTCGCAGGGACGGCCCGCAACATGGGCATCGAGATCGTGGAGAACTAGGAGAGATCTATGGAGCGGAGCAAACGCTATCTTGCCGTGCGCGAGAGAGTGGATCGCACGCGGTTCTATCCCGTCGACGAGGCGATCAAACTCCTCAAAGAGTGCGCGACCGCAAAATTCGACGAGTCGGCCGACGTTGCCTTTCGCCTCGCGGTCGATCCCAAGAAGAACGAGCATCGCATTCGCGGGACGGTGACCCTGCCTCATGGCACGGGCAAGACCGTCACCGTGCTTGCCTTTGCTAAGGGCGACAAGCTCAAGGAGGCCCAAGAGGCTGGGGCGGACTACGTGGGGGGCGAAGACCTGGCGAAGAAGATCGAAGAGGGATGGCTCGAGTTCGACCGCGTGGTGGCGACCCCCGACATGATGGGGATTGTCAGCAAGTTGGGGAAGATCTTAGGGCCGCGGGGGCTTATGCCCAGCCCCAAATCGGGCACGGTCACGCCCGACATCGGAGCGGCGGTGAAGGAGCTCAAGCGGGGCAAGCTGGAGTTCCGCCTCGATGAGTACGGCAATATTCACTCGACATTTGGGCGGTGCTCGTTCCCGGTCGAGCACTTGAAAGAGAATTTGATCGCGCTGACGGCAGCTCTATTAGAAGAGAAGCCCGCAGATATTAAAGGGCGTCTCATCAAGTCGGTGACGATCAGCTCGACGCACGGTCCGGGGATCAAAGTCGATCCCGATGACCTGCTGAAGCTGGTCGCCTCCAGGCAGCTGTAGGGAGGAACTGAGTATGCCTACGGCAGAGAAGGAGCAAGCGATCGCGGTGTTGGAGGAGCGCCTGCGGCGCTCGAAGGCCGTGGTCTTCTCAGACTTTCATGGGCTGACGGCCTCCGAGATGACCGAGCTGCGCCGCCAGCTGCGCGCGTCTGGGCTCGAGTACAAGGTGGTACGCAATACGCTGGCGCGGCTGGCCGCAGAGCGCGTGGGCATTACAGATATAGAGCCCTACTTGCGTGGCCCCACCGGGCTTTGTATCAGCTACGACGATCCGGTGCTGGCTTTCAAGGTCTCCTACGCGCTGACGAAGAAGTTTGAGCACTATAAGATCAAGGGCGGCCTTCTGGAGGGCGTCTTGGTCAGCGCTCACGAAGCCGAGCAGCTGGCTCAGCTGCCTGGCCGCCAGGAGCTGCTGGGGATGGTGGTCTCCACCCTGCAGGCGCCGATTCAGCAATTGGCCGGTGCGCTCAGCGCGCTGCTGCGCAATCTGGTCAGCGTTCTTGATGAGGTGCGCAAGAAGCGTGAGGGGGAGCAGCCCCCCAGCGCCTGAAATATCTCAAGAAATTATTGAGGAGGGATTATCTATGGCTGTCAATGTCCAAGAGTTGGTGGCGACGGTCGAGCAGATGACCGTCAAGGAGCTTTCGGAGTTTGTGAAGGCCCTGGAGGAGAAGTTTGGCGTGAAGGCCTCCGCGGGCGTGCCCATGATGATGGCGCCCATGCCTGGGGCGGCGGCCGGGGCTGCCGCAGGAGCGGCAGCGACCGCGGAGAAGACGACGTTCAAGGTCGTGCTCAAGAACGCGGGCCAGCAGAAGGTCCAGCTCATCAAGGTCGTCAAGGACATCACAGGGAAGGGTCTCAAAGAGAGCAAGGACCTGGTCGATAACCTCCCCGCGGTCATCAAAGATGGAGTGAGCCAAGAAGAAGCCAATAAGATTAAGGAGCAACTCGTGGCTGTGGGAGCCGAGGTCGAGATCCAATAGTGGCTTTCTAGCCCTCCCCAGGCTTCGCCTGGACCGTTCGCCGTGCCGCCTGCGGCGGCACGATGCACGTCAAGCGAAGCTTGTCCAGACAAGAGAAGGAGGAGTATGCGCACGCGACGCTTCTGGGGCCGTGTCGGCCACGCCATGGAGATCCCTTATCTGTTGCGGGATCAGAAACGCTCCTATGAGTGGTTCCTCACGGAAGGGATCGCACAGCTCATTCGCGAGATCAGCCCCATCAAGGGCGAGGGGCGCGAGGGCCTTGAGCTGGAGCTCACGGACCCTCGGCTCGTCCCGTCCCCCTACTCCGAGCAAGAGTGCAAGGACAAGAACTTAACCTACGCGGCCTCCCTGCGCGTCAAGGGGATCCTCAAGCAAAACGGCAAGAAGATCCAAGAAGACGAGCTGTACATCGCAGATATCCCCTTGATGACCGCGCGCGGCACGTTCATCATCAACGGTTCGGAGAACGCCTTAGTCAACCATCTGACGCGCTCCCCAGGGGTCTACTTCACTCAAGAAGGGCCTACGGAGTATCGCGCTCAGATCCTTCCTGATTATGGGGCGTGGCTGGAGTTCGTGCTCGACACGAAGAAGGAGCGCGTCGTCGCGCAGCTCGACCGCAAGGGCACCCTCCCCCCGACTGTGCTCCTGCGGGCCCTGGGCTACACCACGGCTGATATCTATAAGCTCTACTCGGTCGTGCTCAACCCCATCACCGCCGAGAAGCTCCATCGGTTCCTCGACTGCACGATCACCGAGCCCATTACCAACGGCAAGGTCATCGCCCGCGAGGGAGAGCGCCTGACCCCCGATCTGATCGAGCAGATCGTGCGGGCTCAGCCGCCGCGTGTCCATTGCCTCAATCCCTACATCCAGCGCAGCCTCGACGAAGACAAGACGACCTCCGCGGAAGCGGCTCTCGATCTGATCTACCGCAAGCTCCGCGGGGCGGAGCGCCCCACCCAGAAGACCAAACAAGACTTCTTCATCAATCTCTTCTTCAACCCGGAGACGTTCAGCCTCTCGCGCGTCGGGCGATTCATGGTGAATAAGAAGTTGGGCTTGGACCGCCCCGAGCACGATACAGTCCTGCACAAAGAGGAGATCGCGCTCACGCTCAAGCGCCTCTTAGAAGTGCCCACCAACCCCCTGCTGATCGACGACAAAGATCACTTGGCGAACAAGCGGGTCGAGACCCCCGGCGAGACCGCGTATAACAGACTTCGGGAGGGCTTGCGCCGCATGGCCCGCCTCACCCAGGATCGCCTCAGCAAGTCTGCCCTTGAGGAAGAAGAACCCTTGCGCAACCTCATCAGCGGGCGCATCGTCCAAGCCGCGCTCAACAAGCTCTTCTACGTGGGGCGGCTCTCGCAGTTTTTGGAGCAGACCAATGTGCTCTCGGAGCTGACCCACAAAAGAAGGCTCTCGGCCCTTGGGGGCAGCATGAGCAAGCGTCGCGCGAAGATCGAGGTGCGCGACGTCCATCCCTCCCACTACGGGCGCATCTGCCCCATCGAGACCCCAGAAGGCCAAAATATCGGGCTGATCACGAGCATGGCCACCTATGCCCGCATCAACGACTACGGCTTCCTCGAAGCGCCCTATCGCGTGGTCAAGAACGGCAAGGTCACCAACGAGATCCGCTATCTCATGGCCGATGAGGAGGAGCGCTATAAGATCGCGCCCGCGACCGTCCCCCTCGATAAGGACGGGAAGATCATCCCCAAGGAAGTCGAGATTCGCACAGGGCGCGAGAATATTCGCGTGGTGCCGCGTGAAGAGGTCGATTTCATAGAAGTCTCCCCCTCGGCCTTGGTGAGCGTCTCCGCCTCGCTCATCCCGTTCTTGGAGCACGATGATTCGAACCGCGCGCTCATGGGCGCGAACATGCAACGGCAAGCGGTGCCCTTGCTCAAATCCCAAGCGCCCTACGTGGGCACGGGCATGGAGGCCAAGGTCGCGCGCGACTCCGGGATGCTCGTCATCGCCGAAGAGGACGGGGTCGTCTCATACGTCGACGCTCAGAAGATCGTGGTGAAATCTGGGCGCAAGGAGCACGTCTATCAGCTCATCACGTTTGATCGTTCCAATCAAGATACGCTCATCCATCAGCGCCCCATCGTCGAGGTTGGCCAGAAGGTCAAGAAGGGCGATGTCTTAGCGGACGGCCCGGCGATGGATCATGGCGAGCTCGCGCTGGGAGCCAATGTCTTGGTCTGCTTCTTGCCGTTTGAGGGATATAACTACGAGGACGCGATCGTGATCAGTGAGCGCCTCGTGCGCGAAGATATCCTCGATTCGATTCATATCCAAGAGTATGAGGTTCGCGCCGAGGAGACCAAGCTCGGCCCCGAGGAGATCACCGACGACATCCCCGATTTGAGCAAAGAAGAATTGAGGAACTTAGATGAAGACGGGGTGGTGCGCGTGGGGACCGAGGTGAAGATGGGGGATATTCTCGTGGGGAAGATCACGCCGCGCGGCGAGACCGAGCCCACCCCCGAGGAGCGCATCTTCAAATCTATCTTTGGGGAGCGCTCCCGCAACGTGCGCAACACCTCGCTGAGATTGCCGCCCACGAGCGAAGGGGGCAAGGTGATCCGGGTGAAGAAGTTCTCCCGCGATAAGGGCGATGAGCTTGAGCCCGGGGTCAATCAACTCGTGAAAGTCTATGTAGCCCAGCGCAAGAAGATCTCTATAGCGGATAAGCTGGCGGGGCGCCACGGCAACAAGGGGGTCATCGCCAAGATCCTCCCCGTGGAGGATATGCCGTTCCTGCCCGATGGCACCCCGGTGGATATGATCCTCAACCCCTTGGGCGTGCCCTCGCGCATGAACTTGGGCCAGGTCTTTGAGGCCCACCTGGGCTGGCTGGCTCATCTGAAGGGCGAGTATATGGCCTCACCGGTCTTCGACGGCGCTCCGGAGGATCAGATTCTCACGGAGCTCTACCAAGAGCGCGTCAAGCATGGGCTGGCTGAGGGCGATGACCCCAAATATCCTATGGGCAAAGTCATCTTGCGCGACGGGCGCACCGGCGAGCCATTCGAGCACCCTGTGACCGTGGGCTATATGTATATGCTCAAGCTGGAGCATATTGCCAGCGAGAAGATCCATGCGCGCTCCGTGGGGCCGTACTCGCTGATCACGCAGCAACCCTTGGGAGGCAAGGCGCATATGGGTGGCCAGCGCCTGGGCGAGATGGAGGTATGGGCGCTGGAGGCGTACGGCGCGGCCTCTACTCTCCAAGAGATGCTCACCCTCAAGAGCGACGACACGCGGGGTCGCGTCCAGCTCTACAAAGCGATCTTCAAGGGCGAAGAGTTCCCTAGACCTGGGCTGCCAGAATCCTTCAAAGTCTTAGTCAAAGAGCTGAAGAGCCTGGGCTTGAGCATCCGGGCCTACGACGAGAAGGACCACGAGATCGATCTTGACTGACTATGGAGACTGAGCGGTCGGCCGGCGTGATCGTCTTTCGGGAGGGGAGAGCCGGCCGCGAGTATTTACTGCTGCGCAGCGCCAGCGGGGGCCATTGGGGCTTTCCCAAGGGGCGTGTCGAACCCCACGAGGACGAGATCAGCGCGGCCTTGCGTGAGCTGCAGGAGGAGACGGGGCTTTCCGTAGAGATCCTGCCTGGCTTTCGCGAAGTGATTCACTACGACTTCACGCGCGGGTCGAAGTCTCTCCACAAAGAAGTCGTCTATTTTTTGGGGCGGGCGCGTGAGGGTGACGTAAAGCTTTCTGGGGAGCATAAAGATTTCTTGTGGGCTTCGTATGAGCGGACGCGCCAGCGGCTCAGCTACGAGAACGCCCAGGAGCTCCTCGATAAAGCCGAGAGATTTCTCACCTCACCCTAGCCCTCTCCGTGGAGGTTAGCGCCGCAGCAGCTGGAGGATGGGCCGGCGCAGCTCTTCGGGGAAGCAGAGCCGATCTTGGCTGAACGTCTTATTGCGCAATGCCCCGATCACATCCGACGCTTGGGCCAGCTCGATCAGCTCCCCGACATCGTTCACAAGGAAGATATTCTCCCCGACGGCGCCGCGGGTCCACAGGTATCGGTCGGTGTAGGGGTCATCGCTGACTCGGTCTAAGACCAAATAGTATGTGGGATCGAAGCCGGCGCGTGCGGCCAGCTCGCGCAGCTGCGCCGCCCACGCGGTGAACTCCTCCAGGGGCATATCGAGGGTTTTAAAGAGCCGTCGGCTCCAGAGGCGCTGGCTCAGGTCAGCGAGGATGGGATCGTCGCTCTCTTGCCAGGTCCGCAGAGCCCACAGCAAGAGCGTGTCGTCCAAGTGCAAGTGGTCCTCGATGGTGAGGCTCTGAGGGTCTGTCAGCAGCTTCTTGAGGGGGAGGGGCATGGGGAGATCCCGCCCACCACGCAGCAGTTCCGAAGCCCTCTGCAGGATCTTGCGCACCATGACGTCAGCCGCGCGCGCCGTCTTGTGATGATAGACTTGCTGGTACATATAGTAGCGCGCGAGCACGTACCCTTCGGCGGCGTGCAGCCCCTTGCGCAAGTCTATCGCTAATTCCCAATCGTCGCGCTGCTCGACCAAGCGCAAGCTGTGGATGAGCCAGTTCACGTCGAAATACCCATACGTCACGCCGGTGCACAAGCTATCCCGTAATAAGTACTCCATGCGATCGACGTCGAGCTGGCTGGAGAGGAGCTTCACGGCAAACGCCGGCTGGAAAGATCTTTGAAAGAGCTGGACGATCTGTTGGGGATAGTTTGGGTTTGCCCTCACTAAGACGGCATGCACAGCACTCGTAGGGTCGCTGACGATGCGCACTGTCCAGTCTTCGTGGGGGATGTGCGTGAACTCTTCCAAGAGATGCGAGAACGGCAAATGTCCTAGATCGTGCAAGAGGGCTGCTGCCACTAAGAGCTCGCGATGATCGTCCAGGATGCGCTGCAGGGCGGGCGGGGGATTGAGCTCGTGAAAGTGCTCTAGGACGCGTTTCATCAAGAACGCTGTTCCCAGGGCGTGGGAGAAGCGGGTGTGTGTGGCACCGGGGTAGACGAGCGAGGTGACCCCAAGTTGGCGAATATGGCGCAAGCGCTGAACTTGAGGGGTATCAATGAGCTCCAAGATGAGGGCATCGCGCTCCTTGTCGAAGCCGATCAGATTATGCACGGGGTCGCGGAAGACCTTGTCCATAAGAGATATTTTAGATGAACGCGCGCAGAAAGACAAAATCAAACACGGCTTGGCCGGGCGCGGGTTTCTTGCTATACTAATTGCATCAGTTTCTTTACCATCAAAGGAGCTTGAGCTATGAAGCTTGTCGGAGCTGATGTCTATCTGTGGTCGAAGGAAGTTCCCGATGTGCCCAAGCAGATCGGGCCGTTCGCGCTCAAATTCATTGCCAATCGCGGGACGAGGGTCGTCCAACCCGTCGCGCCAAACGCGGAGTTCAGCGACTGGTGGTGCTGTCGCTATCGGGCGGACAGAGAGGTCTCGCACGCCGACGTGCAGGCTCTGTTAGAGACTTTGAGTCAGAAGCACGTCTGGACGCAGGCGCAGAAGCTCTTTGAGATTGATGGCGTGAATGCCTACAGCGAGCCGTATTAACCGAGGAGGACAGATCATGAGCCACAAAGTCGTCTTGATTCGCGGCGATGGGACCGGCCCGGAGCTGTGCGAAGCCGTCTTAAAAGTCTTAGATGCAAGCGGAGCGAAGATCCAATGGATCGAAGCCGAAGCCGGCGAAAAGCCCCTCCAACGCGGAGAGCCCATCGTCCCCGATAAAACCATCGAGCTCATCAAACAATATAAAGTCGCGCTCAAGGGCCCCATGACCACCCCCATCGGCAAGGGCTCGGTCAGCGCCAACGTCACTTTGCGCAAGAAGCTCGATCTCTTTGCGTGCATGAGGCCCGTGTGGGCCCTGCCCGGCGTGCCCACGCCCTTTAAAGACTTAAATCTCGTGATCTTTCGAGAAAACACGGAAGACCTCTACGCCCAAGTCGAGTACTACACCACCCCCGACGTGGCCGTCTCGCTCAAGATCATCAGTCGTCCGGGAAGCCGAAGAATTGTAGAGTTTGCGTTCGAGTGGGCGCGCGCCAACGGGCGCAAAAAAGTTACAGCCGTCCATAAAGCGAATATTATGAAGCTGAGCGACGGGCTCTTCTTACAGACGGCCCGCGAGGTCGCCCAAAGATACCCGGAGATCGAGTTCAACGATTATATCGTTGACAACATGTGTATGCAGCTGGTGACGCGCTGGCGGAACTTCGATGTGCTCGTCCTGCCCAATCTCTACGGGGATATCATCTCGGACTTAGCCGCGGGGATGATGGGTGGGTTGGGCGTGGCCCCCGGCGCGAATTTTGGGCACGATTGCGCGGTCTTCGAAGCCGTGCACGGCTCAGCTCCTAAGTACGCCGGGCTCAATAAAGTCAACCCCACGGCACTCTTGCTCTCGGCAGTCTTGATGCTGAGGCATCTCAAGGAGACCGAAGCTGCCAACAGAATCGAGCAAGCGCTCTACAAAGTCCTCCAGGAGGGCAAGGTGCGCACGTACGATCTTGGGGGCACCGCCGGCACTCAAGAGTTCGCCCAAGCGATCGTCGCCAATATGCAATGATCACAGAAAAGATCGCGGAGAATCTCTATATTCTCGACACGAGGATGCTGGGGCTGGAGCGCTACGGCGCGCTCTACATCCTCAAAGCCCCCAAAGTCGCGATCATCGAGACGGGCTTTTCGCACACGGCAGAGAAGACCCTGCAAGCCCTCGATGAGCTGAAGATCCGTCCCCAAGACGTCGCATATATTCTGCCGACGCACGTCCATCTCGATCACGCTGGAGGGACGGGGCATCTCGCCGAAGCCTGCCCCAACGCCAAAGTCATCGTCCATGAGCAGGGTGCGCCGCACTTAATAGACCCAACAAAGCTCTTGGAGAGCGTGCAGCGCGCCGTCGGCCCGATGTTTCCGTTCTATGGGACGCTCAAGCCCACGCCCAAAGAGCGAGTCCTCCCGGTGCGCGGCGGGGAGGTCTTCACCCTTGGGGATGGCTACGAGATCGAAGTCATTGCTGCCCCAGGACACGCGCCGCACCAAGTCTGCTTCTTCGAGCGCAAGCTCAAGGGGCTCTTTACTGCCGATGCCGCGGGGATCTACCGGCCGTGGGCCGCGGGCTTGCTGTTGACGACCCCGCCTCCGGCGTTTCACTTAGAGCAGAGCTTAGAGACGCTCGCGCGACTGAAGGCCCTCCAGCCCAAATTGTTGCTCTACACCCACTGGGGCGCGCACACTGATATAACCCTTCTCGATCAATACGCGCAGATGCTCCAGCGCTGGGTCGCCGAGATCGAGCAAGCAAAAAAGACCCTTCACGACGATCAAGCCGTCAAAGAGCACTTCGTGCAGAAAGAGACCCCATCGCTCGCAGAGCACTACCCAGAGCTGATTCTGCGTGGCGAGATCGAGATGAACGTCCAGGGGGTCTTGCTCTATCTCAAGAAAGTCCGGGGAATCGCCTAGGGAAGAAGAAAATCTCTCTCACGCAGCGCCGGAGCAGAAAAGAGCAGAAACTCCAATCTCTCCGTGCCGAGGCGCTCGATCGTGCGCACCGCGGCGTTGGGCAAGATCACGACTTGGTTGGCCGTCGCTTCGAGAACTTTCTCGCCAACAGTGATGCGCGCCTGCCCTTGGCGCATATAGAGAAAGTGCACCGAGCGCTCCCGCAGCGCCACGCGCTCTGCCACCCGCACCAGCGCTACTGATCCTACATCACTCCGAGCAAGATACCCCCACTCGAACGCCGAACTCCCCTTGGGAAGCTCTTTGTTCTCTAGCGTCACAAGATTGATCACTTGGGGCTTTATGTCCGACTCGTGGATGGGCAAGGGGATGGGCTGCAGCGACGAGGGGTCTCCCGGCGGGAGAGTGTCGCCGATGAAGACTTGCACCTCATCGAGGGCATCGGGGGCGGGGGCGTAAAAGCTCAGAATCTCTAACGGCTCCACGCTTGTGACGCGCAGTCCCACGGCCGTCCGCCGCGGGATGATGAGGAGAAAATCTTTGTGCACTTCGACATCTTGGTTTTTGATGAACCCCACAGCACGTCCCCCAAGGACATAGCTGAACTCATGGGATCGCTCTCGGAAGTACGGAGAGAGCTTGATGGGAATCCGACGGTACTCGATCATGCCCGCGGACGTGCGCGCTAACAAGAGCCGGCTCTCCGGGATATTCTCTAATGAGAGAACGGTCGGCTCAAGCTGAGACGAACCAAGATGGCTCAGCCATATATACCCTGCGATCCCCACAAAGAGAGCGACCCCAATCCAGATCCACCACCGCGCGTCCAATCGCTATCAACCTCCTTGAGACGGCTCTTATTTAAGCAGCTCTCTGGGGGGAATGCAAGCCAAGGCGTTGCACAACCCCGCGCGCTCTGCTATATATAAAGCTATGCGTGACCATCTGCGAGCACGGCGGCGGGCGCGGCTGCGCCGCGTCTTGCTGTTGGCAGGGCTCTTCGTGATCACCTTCAGCTCGTCGGTCAATCTCTATTTTGTGCGCGTCCAAGCGGCTTTCGACGAGCCAGGGGTCAATCTCTATCTCATCGGGGGCTTCTGGCACGTCGCCCTCGGCATAGACGAGCTGGACGATCAGGGACGACTTGTCGGGATCACCGTCTATGCGTTTGGCGCCGCCGAACACTATAGAAAAAAGTACGTCAACCCTGAGAACTATCAAGGGCTCGAACGCTTGCTCTACTACGCGCGCTTGGTCTTTACGCACCAAGCCGGCAGCATCATCGAGTGGGATATTTTACGAGAGCCGGGGATGACCCTGAAGAAATTCCTCGAATCGCCTGAGCTGCGCTTGATCATCCGCGTGCATCCGGAGCAAGCCCAGCGCATCCGTCGGCTCATCCGACACTATGTCTCGCAATTAGAACCAGACCCCATTCTCAGCAAGCCGTGGCGGCGCGCCTGGTACGGCGAAGCCGTTCCCTATAGTCTCTTTGGATTTAACTGCGCGACGTTCGTCGCCCGCTTGCTCTTTGAAGGGGAAGTTTATACGCGAGCCGAGCTGGTCACCCATAGGACAATCCCCACAGAGTGGCGGCTGCCGTCGAGCCTGATCAAAAATTACCTGAACTCCGATGTAGTGCCCTATCCCAAGGCGCTGCGCTAGGGCTATTGCCGTCTCCCAGCCCAGACAGTATACTGAGACCTCAAGGAGGACGAGACGATGTTTGTGCGCATGTGGATGACTCCAGATGTCATCACGGTTCCACCGGAGACCCCCATCTTAGAAGCCCAAGATATTATGAAGAAGCACGGGGTACGCCGCCTGCCCGTTGTCAATAAGCGTGGCAAGCTCGTGGGGATCGTCACCAAGAGCGATATTCTCGAAGCTGGGCCGTCCGATGCTACGACGCTGAGCGTCTGGGAGTTAAATTATCTTTTAGCGCGCACGACCGTCGAGCAGATCATGGTCAAGGCTGACGATTTGATCACGGTCAGTCCCGACGACCCCATCGAGCGCGCGGCGTTGCTCATGCGCCAGCACAAGGTCGGCGGGCTCCCTGTCGTCGAAAAGGGACGCCTAGTGGGGATCATCACCGAATCGGATATCTTTGAGGTCTTCTTGAGACTGCTTGGGGTCCATCAGAAGGGCACGCGGCTCACAGTAGAGCTTGAAGACCGTCCTGGGGCGTTGGCTGAAGTCCTCGAAGTCATCCGCGACCACGACGCCAACGTGCGCAGCATCGTGACGTGCGACGAGTGCCGCACCACCCCAGACACCGGGGTCTTCGTCATCAAGATAGACAGCTACGACTGGCGTCCCATCGTCAAGGACTTAAAAGAGAGAAAGATCAAAGTGCTCGACGCGCGGCACGTCGAGAGCACCAAGGGAGAGTAATCTATGGCCAAGAGCTCACAAAAGCCAGGGCCCATTGTCGTCGGTGCTCCGATCACGGGGCGAGAGAAGACATCCGAACTGATCGAGAATGCATTCCAAGCGTTTGTGGGGCGCGAGCTGCGCACCGCCTATCAGATCATCAGACGAATGATCTTAGAAGACCATACGATCGTGCTGTCGCTCTCCGGGGCGATGACCCCGGCCAGCCTTCATACGACGTGTCTTATCCCGCTCATCAAAGCCGGGATTGTAGATATCTTAGTGACGACGGGCGCCAACATCTATCACGATCTGCAGCGCGCGATAGACGGCGAGTTCTTCGCGGTCGATCCCAATATCGGGGATATTCAGCTGCGCCGCAGCGGCCTGACGCGCATCTATGATCTGGTCTTCCCCGAGGACGACCTCTATCGCACGGACAAGTTTGTGCAAAAACTCCTCACCCACAAAGCGTTTCAGCGGCGGATGACCACGACAGAATTTCACGATCTGTTGGGGCAGCACGCCGCGAAGTTCTTAAAGAAAAAATCCCAAGAGAGCTCGCTCACCGTGCAGGCGCATCTCCACCGGGTGCCGATCTTCTGCGGGGCGCCTCAGGACGGCTCGATCTATCTCAACGTCGCGTACCTGAAACGAAAACTTGGCGAAAAATTTCAGTTCAGCATTGACATCGAGACGGATATTCACGAATTTGGCGCGTACCATTGGCTGGCCAAGCACCGCTGGTCCAAGAAGCTCAGCATTATTATCTTAGGGGGCGGGGTGCCGAAAAATTACAGTCTGCAGCCGGAGCCGTATCTGTCGCAGATCTGCGGGCTTGAGACAGAGGGCTACGATTGTGATGTGCAGATCTGCGACGCGCACGTGCAGAACGGGGGCTTGAGTTCATGCACCGCTGGGGAGGCTCATACCTGGGGGAAAGTTTCTGCGGAGTTTCACAAGAACTCTCAGTATGTCTTCGCGGACGTCACTTCGGTCTTCCCGTTCATCGTTCATGCGCTCCTGCAAGAGGGGCTGAAAAAAGAGCCGCGCCGGCTGCTGGACCGGCGCGACGAAGCGCTCAAGCTCTTAGATAGAGCCCTTGGGCTTTAGGGTCTGGCTCCGGTGCGCTGGGGGGTGCCGCGGAACATCGGCCAGGGGCTTTGAGCTGGACCGGCTTCCCCACGAATCGCGTAGAGCATCCCATCGCGAGAAGCGATATAGACCGTCCCGTCAGGACCGATCACGGGCGAAGAGCGTATCTCGCCTCCAGCTTTGAAACGCCATCGTTGAGTGCCATCGGGATTGATCGCGTAAAGATTTCCGTCATCGGAGCCGACATACACGACCCCATCGGCGGCAATAGCGGGCGAGGAGTAGATCGGCCCTTCAGTCTGGAAGTGCCAGCGCTCTTTTCCGTCGGGTGCGACGGCGTAGAGCTGACCGTCCAGCGACCCCACATAGATCGTACCGTCGGGCCCGATGGCCGGAGACGAGACAATCTTATCGCTCGTCTGGAAGCGCCACTTCTCTTTGCCATCGGGAGCTAGGGCGTAGAGATACCCATCTTCGGAACCGATATAGATCGTGTCGTCGGCCCCGATTGCTGGGGAGCTTGTGATTACATCTCCGGTGCGGAAGCGCCATTGACGATAGAATCCGTCGAGATTCACCGCGTAGACGCGCCGGTCGAGCGAGCCCACATAGAGCACATTCTTGCTGAGGGCGGGGCTGGAGACGACCCCTCCTTCGACGTCGAAGGGCCGCCATTTGAGTATTCCATTGGGCCCAACGGCGTAGACTTTGGCGCTCTCTGAGGGCTCGCTCCCTGAGCCAACATACACAGTCCCATCAGGACCGATGGCTGGGCTACTGCGAATGGGCAGATCTGCCTTGAAGCGCCATTTCTCCTTGCCGTTGGGGGCTATCGCGTAGAGATTCCCGTCGTCTGCACCAAAGTAGATCGTTCGGTCTTTGGCGATAGCGACCGACGCTGAGAGAATAGCCCCACCCGCGCGGAATGCCCATTGCTCTTGGCCGTTGGCGCTGAACGCATAGAGCGTCTGATCTGCTCCAAAGAGATAGATTGTGCCGTCAGGGCCCAACGCGGGGCTGGAGTCTGTTGGGCCTACGGAAGCCTGCCAGAGCAGGGTTCCGCCCGCCGGGGTCAGCTCCAACCCAAAGCGCACCCACTGCGGGCTGTTCTCGGCCCCTGGGGCTCGGATCATTATCAGGGCGCGATAGCGCCCCGCCGCCAACGCCATATTGTCGGCTTTGACCGTTACTACAGCAGACTCTCCGGCGGCGATCTCCCCCGCATCGGGCGTGACCGTCAACCATGACGCATCCGTGAGCGCCGTCCACGAGAGCGTCCCGCTCCCAACATTGGCGATCTCAAGCTGTTGTTGGGGGACCTCGCCCACGCCGGCTGTGCCCTGAGCGCTCAGGCTCTGGGGTGTCACGCGCAGGACCGGAACAGCTATAGCTTCGAATGAGAACTCTTTCGGTGGGCTGGTCTGGCCAGCTTCATCAGTGAGCGTCACCGAGAGCGTCACGCGCTGCGCGAGAGTAGTCGCAATCTCGAATGAGAAGACGCCCTCGGTGCGGCCCTTCACATTGGGTGTAACTTGAAAGCTTTGGAATTCCGTGGCGCTCACGACGGCAAAGTCAGCCCTCACAAGATCGCCGTCGGGGTCTTTGAAGCCGACAAAGCCCACCACAGGCTTCCCCGTAGCTCGGATTTGCGCGGGGAAGTCTATGAAGAGAATCTCTGGCGGGCTTTGGGTCTGAACTGTGCGTCGTGCCAGGGCGAGGGCGGGCTTTATAGTAAGTATTACCCAGATACGCGCGAGCTTGTGCCCATTGGAGAAGACCCCGATCAAGAATGGGAGTTCTCCAGAGCCGCTGGGGCTGCCGAAGATCGAGCCGGTGCTGGGCGAGAGCTGCAAGTTCACTTCACCGAGAGCGCGGCTTGTGCGCTCCCCAACTGTGACGTTAGGCTCCTCGACGAAGCGCACGCCTACGGGTAGCGCATTCTTGATCTCAGTGGGCAGCTCAATCCGCCCGAAGATCCCAGACTGCATCTCTGCTGAGAACTCATAGAGAGTCGGCTCGGTCTCAGGGGTGCCGGAGGCACAAGACTCATTAGAATAATCTGACTGACCCGTTGATGTGAACGCCCGCACGCGATAGCAGTATGTAGTCTCAGGAAGGACTGCCGTGTCGGTGAACTCGGTGCTGTTGGGGCCGAGTCGCGCGATCTCCACGAAGTCAGGATCGAGGACGAAGCGTCGCTCAACGGAAAAGCCCGATTCGTTGGTAGCACGATCTTGCCACGTGAGAGCGATCTCGCGTGGGCCGCGCCCCACGGCCGCGAGATTCGCCGGGGCGTTGGGGATGACGACTACGTTCCCAAGAAGTAGCTGCCCCGCGCCCCAGTCATTGTCTTTCCCGCGGGCGCCGCGGTCTTCGGCGCGTTTCTCCAAAAACTCTTGGACTTGTTGAGGTGTGAATTGAGGGAAGATCTGTTTGACGAGTGCAGCAGCTCCAGCGACGTGCGGCGCCGCTGCGGACGTCCCGACAAAGCCCGGATTTTGATTGGGCCCGTCGCCTGTGTACTTCCCGTATGTTGCTGTCGAAACGTGCGATGGGGCGGTGATATCGGGCTTCACGCGGTTGTCTTTCGTAGGGCCACGGCTGCTGTAGACTAAGAGATTTGTCTCTGGGCAGAGATTTCTTGGGCAGCGATCGGGGGCATGATGGAACGCTCCCACGGCAATGACGTTAGGGGAGACCGCTGGCTCGAAGATCGAGATGCTCCCCCGAGGGACTTTATACTCGATCGTGTGACACTTCAAGCAATCTGTGATAGCGATATCCAGCCGAGCTGCGGGGGCCGCTGCGCGCTTCTTAATGACACGGAGCCCAATATAATAGCGTCGCCCGACGATCCTTAAGTCCGGGGTGAAGACGATATATATACCCCCCTTAATGGGGATACCGGGCTTCCAGACCCAATCGGCGCGCCGCCGCAGGTCCGGCTGGGCCTCAAAGACAAACTCGAGATCATAGTCATCGCTCGCTCCGGTGCACGGAGCGTCCCAGCTTAAGAACGCGCCTACCGCCGCTGCTGCTATAGTGTTCTCTATGTTGACAAACTCCACCTCAACGCTGAGGGTCTCATCGAAGCTCGAGAACTCATTCACATTATTGTTATTCCTATCGGTGAATGAGCCTTCCCAGTGGCTGTCGCCGAGGTTGCCGGCGCTGGCTACCCAAGTAATGCCTGCGTCGCGAGCCTTCTTTATATAGGGCTCAAACACTCCCTCCCCACGGAAGCACCCTGAGGCATATCCCCCAGATGTGTTGAGCACATCTACTTTCTGGGTGATCATCCAATCGACGGCTTGGCGAAACTCGACATCGGTCTCGAAGGCCGCAAGATAGAGATCTATCCCAGGTGCGATGTCCGTGATGACCTCGCTCACGGCGATTCCATGTTCTCCAGGAAACTTCGGATCTGTCATCTGCCCATCGCGGCGGAAAGACCGAGCTACGACGCGCTCTCGCGGGGGCAGCTCCCTCCCCAAGAGTCGTTCGTAGCGATCAAAATCGGGGTCAATCACCCCGACTTTCACACCACGCCCATCGACCCCTTCCTTGTGCCAGGCCGGCGCACCGATGAGCTTTTGCCCCTCGCTAATAAATGTTCCTTGAGTTAAGATCGGCCGGACGGGCAGCCGAACAAACTGCACCTCTTTGAGATCGGCGATCTGTCGGACATTTCTGAGGGGCAGCAACGCTTGAATCTGAGTGCCATAGTTCAGCTCAACTTGGCCTCCACCGCGCTCGATAGCTGACGCGATCTTGCTTATAGCTCTCTCCGACTCGGTTTCAATAACGACCCTGACGCGATCCCCTCGGCGGTGAACGTTATAGGGCATCTGGCGCAGCACATCTGTTATGAAGAGAGGGGATGTCTGAGAGTTCGAGATCAACTCCTCAAGAGCGTTAGCGATCTTGGGGTGGTCGAAGCCCTTCCCTTGGGGCCACACGTCCCACTCTTGAGCTATGGCTGCAAACCCGCTTACAAAACAGAGCACTAGCAAAACCGCGCCACTTCTTTTGAGCATAGCTCCTCCCTTATTCTTGATGGTATCACAATTTTTAGCACAAAAGCCTAATGTTGTCAAGATGCGAAGACGTTTGTTTGTGCTTGCAATTTGACAGAGGCGCGCCCTTTGTGCTATAGATACTCTATCTTGACAGGGGGTGAACCTATGCCGGAGCTCTTGACTGCGTTGGGGAATTTCCTGATCGCCGTGGGGATTACGATTCTCTTAATCCGTATCGGGGGATACTTCGAGAGCATGTGATCATCTGCTCTTCTGGAGTGTCTTCAGATGAAACCCGATGAACTCGTCCAGCACCCCCTGGGCGAGGGTAATGTCGTCTTCAGTGAGCGCAAGGCGATCGAGCTTGTCCCATCCCAACCCTAAGATCATCTTGAGATTTTGGGCCAAGCGCAGGGGGAGCCGAGTATCGCCCGCCTGGTGACAAGCCCCACAGACAAAACCCCCACTCTGCGGAGAGAACCAGATTTCATCTGACCTAACCCCCCGACCCCCTTCCCTAACAGGGAAGGGGGAGCTCCCCTCTCCGCGCCGGGGAGGGGCTGGGAGAGGGGTCTTGGCGCAACGCGCGCAACTGCTCATGCGCGGCGCGATCCCAAGCGCGCGCGTCAGTTTCAGTTTCACTGCCAGCGCCGCCAGATCGAGATCTCTAAGCGAGCCCAGCGCCTCGAGAAAATCTTTGAAAAACTCAAAGACCGCTCGGTCGGGATGATGCTCTTCTATGAGCTGATTGAGCAGATGCGCTGTCTGCAGCGCGAGCGTCAGTCGGTCGTAATCGCCCTTAAGCGCGCGATAGTCTTCGAGAATGCTCGCTTCTTTGAGCAATTTCAGATTCTCAGCATCATAGAAGACCAATTCGCTGAGGGTCAACAGATCGAGCGCCGCGCCGAATTTGCTCTCGGTGCGCCGCGCCCCCTTGGCAATGAGCGAGATCTTTCCGTAGTCACGGCTGAGCACCGTGAGGATGAGATCGCTCTCGCGAAACTTGATGGCTCGTAAAATAAACCCGATCGTTTTGAGGATCATGCCCGAAACTCCTGCCGACGCTGCGTCACCCTCTCCAAGCGCTCGCTTACAATGCGCACGCCCAGTCCTGGCCCCGTCGGGACCTTGATCGTCCCGTCGGGCTCGAGCACAAACGGCGGCTCGATGAGATCTTCCTTCCAATAGCGCGCGCTCGCAGAGATATCGTTGGGAAGCGCAAATCCGGGCAGGCTCGCTATGGCGACGTTCGCCGCCCGCCCGATCCCCGTCTCGAGCATCCCCCCGCACCAGACGGGCACGCCGCGCTCCCGGCAGAGATCGTGAATCTTCTTCGCGTTGAGCAGTCCCCCCACCCGCCCCGGCTTGATATTAATAATTCGACACGCTCCAATATCCAAAGCTTTGCGGGCGTCATCGGGGGTCTTGATGCTCTCGTCCAAACAAATCGGGGTCTTCAGCTCCCTCTGCAGCGCAGCGTGATCTATGAGATCGTCATAGTCTAAGGGCTGCTCGAGCATCACCAGCCCGAAATCATCGAACTTTCTGAGATGCTCGCGATCCGCTAGACGATACGCGGCGTTGGCGTCTGCCATCAGCTCGATATCTGGGAAGCGCTGGCGCACCGCGCGCAAGACTTCGAGATCCCAGCCGGGCTTCACCTTGAGCTTGATGCGCTTATATCCTTGGGCGCGACGGTGCTCGATGACCTCAAGCAGCGTTGGGATGTCTTTTTGAATCCCAATAGAAATCCCGCTCTCGATGCGCTCTTTTGTGCCGCCGAGCAGCTGCGCTAAAGAGATTCCCTTCGCTTGGGCGAGCACGTCCCAGAAGGCGGCTTCGAGTCCTGCCTTGGCCATCGGGTGCCCGCGAATTGGGCGCAGCTGCGCGTGCAGCTCCTCAGGGGAGGAGAGATCTTTCCCTAGCACCGCGGGGATGAGAAAGTCTTTTAAGATATGCCAAGCTGTCTCGACCGTCTCATAAGAGTACCATGGCCCTGCGCCGGCGACGCACTCGCCGTACCCGGTCAAGCCCTCACTACGAAGAGCGATGATAATGCATGGTCGCACCGTCTCGCGCCAGCCGCTGGTCTCGAACGGCTCGACCAACTCCATCGCGATCTGGCGCAGCTCGATCCATTCGATCTTCATCGCTGTAGTAAGACCTCTCGCGAAGCTCGCTCTAGCAGATAGAACGCGCGCTTGCGCCCACCTTCCTCGACGACGAGAAAATCGCTGGCCCAGTAGCCTTGGGCGAAATAGTGCTCGAAGATCGCGCGCGTGACTTTGCGCCACTCCCTCACAAGCTCCATATTCTGCTCGCGCATCCTCTGCCAATCATAGGGGATCTCTAAGAGCAATTGGGGCTCGGTGCGCTCTAGCGAATAATCACGATTGACGAGGAAGCCCTCGCGCTCTTCGGTCTGATTGACCAGACTTCGTCTGGACTGTTCATCGTGCCGCCGCAGGCGGCACGGTGTACGGTTCAGGCGAAGCCTGACCCGCGGGCTGGCGATCCACCACTCGACCGTCAGACGATCTGTCTCTAAGCCAGCGTTCAGGCGATCGCGCATATCCCCGTAGAGATTTCTCTCGTATCTGTTGGAGATGACGCCGAGCTTATGAAGATTAAAGTGAGCATTAGGGCTGACGAGCGGATCGAACGTCCAGGTGATCAGCTCGATCCCTTGGGCGAGCACGGCCTCGCGCTGCTTGAGCTTCAGCTCGTATCCTACGCCTTGAAAGCGCCGCTCCGGCAGCACCGCGCACATCAGCGAGCAGTGCTTCAGTCTCTGATTTTCAATGCCGGGGAAGCCGTAGACAAACCCGATGAGCCTTTCCCCCTCAAAGGCCCCCAGCAAGACGCCACCATTCTTGATGGTCGTCAACAGCAGATGATGCGGGACGACGCTGATGTCTTCAAAGCCCCAGATCTCTTTCTGGAGCTGCTCGCAGGCGTGCAGCTCCTCGAGCGTGTGCAAAGGACGAATGACGATCATGATGACCCCTCCCCTATCCACTTCCCGTGTTGGGAAGGGGTTGGGGATTAGGTCGCTTGGCTCTCTTCCGACGATACATAAATTGATCAGCTTCTTCAAGGACGGCATCGAGCGAGCGGGGGTTCTGGGGCGACCAGGAAGCCGACCCCAGGCTGATCGAAAGCTGCAACCCCGCAAGCTCTCCCCCCACGCGCGCACTGAGATTCTGCAGCTCGTGCTGGAGCCGCGCCAGGACGTGCTCCGCTTTTTCTGGGGTCGTCTGAGGCATAAGAATGATAAACTCATCGCCGCCATAGCGGAAGAGACTGTCGGATTTGCGCACGATCTGCCGGAGGAACTGGGCGAGCTCTTGGATGACCCGATCCCCTACTAAGTGTCCGAAGCGATCGTTCACTTCAAAGAAGTCGTCTATATCTATAAACACTAACGTGAACGGCTTGCGTGCGTTCATCAATTCCGTGAGCATCTCATCGAGAGCGCGACGATTGTAGACCCCCGTCAAGGGGTCATGGCGGGCTTGCTCGGCGAGCTGACGCTGTTGCTCCTGAAGAATCTGAATCTGATGCGTATTTATGAGGGCTAAAGTCGCCATGTGGACCACCAGGGCCAGAGGTTCGAGCTCGGCAGGGGTAGGCCGACGGCCATCGCGCGGCTGGGAGAGCGCGATCCGTCCAAAGATCTGATCCCCAGATCTCAAATGCCAATAGAGCATATCATACGGCCCCCAGTCGGCGCTCGGATGCGCCTGCGCGACGGCCACCGTGCGCAGCTGGGGCAATCGCTCCGCAGAGACGTAGAGCGCCGGGCCGATGGGATGCCCCGCCTCCAGGATCTGCTTATCAGAGAGGATCTGTCCTGAGGCGCGGCGCTGCCGCAAGAGCCGCTCTTCTTCTGGCGAGAGGCCCACGGTGATATACTCCGCGATGGGCGGGGGATCGGGCTGATCGGGCGGGACCGGCCGCGCGTAGAGCGAGACGCCCACCCGCTCGAAGCGCGAATATCTGACGAACGCCTGGGCGACTTCTTGCAAGATCGCTCTGGTGTCAGAGCTTTGGAGGATCTGCGTGCCGATCGCGATCAGCTCGCGATAGAGGGCTCCCAGCTCGCTCATGGATCATCCTTCGCGTCCCAGCATCTTGGCGATCTCCGCATCGTCTTCGTTCCAACCGGGGCGGACCTTCACTTGCAAATCTAGATAGACGTGCTTGCCCAGAAAAGTTTCAATCTCTTGTCGAGCGAGGCGCCCGATCTCTCGGATCATGCGACCGCCATTCCCAATGATGATGGGCTTCTGCGACTCGCGCGCGACGTAGATATTCGCAAAGATCTCCACCAGCCCATCCTCGCGCTCCTTCATGTGGACGACCTCGACCCCCGTCGAGTACGGGATCTCTTTATGCGTCAATTGATAGATCTTCTCGCGGATGAACTCAGCGATCACAAACTCCACGGGGCGATCGAGCTGGGTCGTATCTTCAAAGTATTTTGGGCCTTCGGGGAGGAGCTCCGCGATCGTGTTGGCGGCTAATCCCAGATTGATCCCATGCAAACACGAGATGGGGATGATCTCGCGGAAGAGCCCAGTCTGCTGGTACGCTCTCTTTGTCTCTTCGAGCTGTTCCTTCGAAGCAAGATCGATCTTATTGATGAGGAGCACGATGGGATTTGAGAAGTTTTTTATATGCTCGAAGACTTTTTCGTCGTACTCGTGGAGTTTGCCCCACGGTTCAGTCATATAGACCAAGACGTCAAGCCCGTCGAGGGCGGCATACGCTTGTTTGATAAGATATTTGCTGAGCTTATCCACGGGCTGGTGGAGCCCGGGGGTGTCCACAAAGATGATCTGAGCCCCTGGCAGGGTGAGCACGCACTGGATGCGATGGCGCGTGGACTGGCGCTTCTCTGAAACGATGAGGAGCTTCTTGCCCATGAGGGCATTGATGAAGCTCGACTTGCCGGCGTTGGCCTGCCCCAACACCCCTACAAACCCCGACTTAAATCCCATTCAGCCAACTGCCCTCCTGTATTAATTGGATCGCTCGGTGAATATCATACTGCAAGAGACGATCTTTTTCCAACGGGGGGATCTGCTCAGAAATGCGTTGATAGAGGGTGCGGGTGCGTGGGGCCATCAGAGCGGGGTCACGGAAGCTCAGGGCTTGACGCACGGTCAAGAGCTCTATCGCCACGATCGTCTCGACATTGCCGACGATCTGCAGGGCTTTATGCGCGGAGATCGTGGCCATGCTGTTGTGATCTTCTTTACCCCCAGAAGTGGGGATGGAGTCAACGCTCGCGGGATGGGCGAGGACTTTGTTCTCGGCGACGAGCGCTGCGGCAGTATACTGCGGGACCATCAGGCCCGAATTGAGGCCGCTCTCTGACACTAAAAATTTGGGGAGATCTGGGGCTTCGAGCAAGAGCGCGATGCGCCGCTCCGAGAAATTCCCGATCTCGGCGACGGCTTGCCCCAACAGCTCGCAACAGAACGCCAAGATCTGACCGTGAAAGTTCCCCCCAGAGAGCACCTCGCCCGACTCCGCGAAGACCAACGGATTATCCGTCGCGGAGTTCATCTCGATCTCAAATTTTTCTTGGACGAACTCGAGTGCATCCGCTGAAGCGCCGAGCACTTGGGGGATGCAACGCAGGGTGTAATTATCTTGGATATCGTCGGTGCGGCGGCCGGTGAGCTTGCTTCCTGAGAGCCATTCTCGCAGAGTTTGAGCGACATGCAATTGTCCTGGATGGGGACGTGCTTGGTGAAGACGCTCGTCAAAGGCTTCGGCGTGCCCGCCGAGGGCTTCGACGGCCAGGGCGCTGATCGCTTGAGCTTGAGCTAAAAGACTCTGTGCGCGCACCAGCGCCACAAACCCCAATGCTAACGTGACTTGCGTCCCGTTGATGAGCGCCAGTCCTTCTTTAGGAGCCAAGCGGAGTGGCTCCAGCCCAAGCTCTCTCAAGAGCTCTCCCCCCGAGAGCATTCTTTCGTGGAGCTTCGCCTGGCCCTCGCCGATCAGTAGTAATGCTAAATGAGCTAGAGGTGCCAAGTCCCCGCTGGAGCCCACCGAGCCCTTCGCGGGAATGATGGGCACCACTCCGTGATTGAGCAACGCTTTGAGATATTCGACGATCTCGACGCGCACCCCAGATCGCCCCTGCAACAGCGAGTTCAATCGAAAGAGCACGACAGCGCGAGCGACCTCATCGGGGAGGGGCTCGCCCACGCCGACGGCGTGGCTCTTCAAGAGATTCTCCTGAAGCAGCGAGAGCTTTTCAGGTGGGATCGTCTGGGTGCTGAGCTTCCCAAAGCCCGTGTTGATCCCATAGACTCTCTGATTTTCAGAGACGATCTTTTCGACAACGGCCCGACCGGCGCGCACGCGCTCGAGCGCGCGTGGCGCAAGAGAAACGCGCTCTCCTCCAAAGACGATTCGCTTGGCCGTCTCAAGCGTGAGAGAGTGTCCATCAAGCTCGATCATGCGCATTTCAGTATACTGAATAGACACGCATGGTGTAAAATTGAATCACGGAAAGCACGGAAGGACGGCAAGATCTTTTCCGTGCCTTCCGTGGCTTGTTCAGTGCCTTCCGTGATTCTGAATATGTTCACGCAAGAGTTCTACGTCGTCTGCGACAATATTCGTAGCACATTTAACGTCGGGGCGATCTTCCGCACCGCCGATGCTGCTGGGATCACGAAGATCTATCTCTGCGGGTACACCCCGACGCCGCCGCGCTATGAGATCGAGAAAGTCGCGCTGGGGGCAGAGAAATCCGTCCCCTGGGAGCATGTCGCCCAGACGTGGCGGCTCCTAGAGCGCCTCAGAGCTCAAGGGGTTCAGATCGTAGCCCTCGAAAATAACATTGACCTCCCCACGATAGACTACCGCGAATTCGTCCCAAAGTTTCCCATCGCGTTGGTGTTGGGCAACGAAGTGACCGGGCTCTCCCCGGCGCTCCTCAGGCGCGCCGATGCGATCATCACGCTGCCCATGCACGGGAAGAAGGAATCGCTCAACGTTGCCGTAGCTTTCGGGATTGCCGCGTACAGATTGAACGAGCATCGGCGCTAACCCCCTTGCACGCCCACGATCTCTCAGATATAATAAAGAGCTCTGGGCTTGTCTGAAGCCCCGTGCTAGAGTGCAAGAGCGTTGCTCTTGCGCAATAGTGTGGTTGTGTGGAGGGCAAGTCCATTTTGCTTTTGAGGTGATCGCCATGCAGGAACTCTTAGCACACCTGCAGCGACGGTCATCGTCCATCGCGGAGGGGGATGTGCGACGCATGCTCCAAGCCCTCTGCCGCGAGAGCGATATCTGGCAAGCCGCGGGCGCCTGCGAGCGCCCCTTCCCTCGCTTCATCGAGCTGATCGAAGCTTTGCAACAGCTCGGCTACATTGAGATTCATGGGCGCACTGTGGCCTTCACGCCCGCGGGCCGCAAAGCCCTAGAAGGGTGGCATCTCGATCACGCCCCGCCGCTGGGGCAGATCTGTTCTCAGTGTGCCGTCGGCCCTGCCCCACTCCCAGAACTCCAGAAGAAATTCTCCCAGATCGCCCAGCGCCGCCCTCAAGCCGTCCAAGAGTTCGATCAGGGGGTTCTTACTGAAGAGTCGGTGATCCGCCGCGTGGCGTGGCTCGATCGCTGCGGCGATCTCGATCATAAAGCGATCGCAGTTCTAGGGGATGACGATCTGCTCAGCGTCGCTCTGGCGCTGACGGAGAGACCCTCGCAGATCGTGGTCTTCGAGATAGATGCGCGCCTTGTAGAATTTCTCACCGAGCAAGCCCAGCGCGCTCGCTGGCCCCTGCGCGCTTATGTGCACGACCTGCGCCAGCCCATCCCCGACGAGTTTTTAGGGAAATTCGATGTCTTCGTCACTGATCCGTTGGAGACTGTCGAGGGCTTTTGGCTCTTTGTCGAGCAGGGGCTTTCCCTGCTCAAGCCCGGCGCAGGCCAAGCGGGCTACTTCGGGCTGACGAAGATCGAAGCTTCTCCCTCCAAGTGGCATCTCTTCGAGCAGCGTCTTCTTCAGCATGATCTGTTCATATCGGACATCTGTCGGGACTTTGGGTTCTACGAGAATTGGCCGTATCTGATGGAGACGACCACGTCGGTCTCTGTCGCTCCGGATCGTCCGTGGTACCGGTCGGCGTTCGTTCGGATTGAGACGCTCAAGGACTTTCGGCCGCCACGGTGTCGCTCCCTTGGGGAGGAGGTGGATATCTACCATGATCACGAATCCATCATAGCACCAAGGAGGTGAGCAATGCGGGAGCAAGCCCTGGGTCGCCATCTCATCCTAGAGATCTGGGACGCTGATCCCCATCTTCTCGATGACGCGCACGCGCTGGAGCAGCTCCTGCTCCAGGCGGCGCGGGCTGCCAACGCCACCGTCATTCAGAGCGTCTTCCATCACTTCAGCCCTTACGGCGTCAGCGGCGTTGTGGTCATCGCCGAGTCCCATCTGACGATTCACACCTGGCCGGAATATCGCTATGCCGCGATTGACATCTTCACGTGCGGGCCGAAGATGGATCTTGAAGCCGCTGTGGAGGTCATCGCGGCGGGGCTGGGAGGGCGCATGGTGCAACTTGAGATCAGTCGTGGGCAGGGGGTGCGCCGCGCTCAGCGGCAGCCCTTGGCGCTGAGCGCCGCTCAATGACGGAGTTTCTCAAGGAGCAGAGCGCGCACCTTGTGGGGATCGGCCTTGCCGGAGGTAGCTTTCATCACCTGGCCTTGTAAAAACCCCAGGGCCGCTTCTTTGCCCGCCCGAAAGTCCGCCACAGCTTTGGGGTTCTCCGTGAGAACTTTCGTCACAATCTCGGCGAGGAGCCCCTCATCGGAGATCTGCCCCAGCCCCTTCTCGCGCACGATCTCTTGAGGGGCTTTGCCCGTCTTGAACGATTCTTCGATCACGTCTTTGGCGACCGTGCGCGTGATCTGCCCGGAGCGCACCATCTGCAGCACCTGGGCGAAGTGCTCCGGCTTCATGGGGATCTCTAAAGATCGCTGCTCCTTAAGCAATCTCAGGAGCTCGGACATCATCCAGTTGCTCACGTCTTTAGGGTGCTGATAGAGCTTGACGACCGCTTCGAAGTACTCAGCGATGGGGCGCTCTTCGGTGAGCACGGCGATATCGTACTCAGGGAGCTGATACTCTTGGGCAAAGCGGGCACGCTTGGCCGCGGGCAGCTCCGGCAGATCTATCTTCTGCTTCCACGAGTCATCTATCTGCAAGGGGACAAGATCGGGGTCGGGGAAGTAGCGATAATCTTCAGACTCTTCTTTGGCGCGCATCGGCTCGGTCTCTTCTGTTTTTTCGTTCCAGAGCCGCGTCTCTTGGACGACGGAGCCGCCGCGCTCGAGGATCTGGCGTTGGCGACGCACCTCATAGTCGAGAGCTGCTTCTATCGCCTTGAATGAGTTCATATTTTTGACTTCGATCTTGGTGCCCAGCTGAGCGTCAGGGCTGACGGAGATGTTCGCATCGCAGCGCAGGGAGCCCTCTTCCATGTCGCCGCTGCAGACCCCAAGATACCGCAAGATCCGACGGAGCTCTTCCATGTAGAGTCGCGCTTCTTTCGGGGAGCTCAGCTCAGGCTCGCTGACGATCTCGATGAGGGGCACGCCGGCACGGTTGAAGTCGACGAGACTCACGCCCGTCTCGGTGTGGAGGAGTTTGCCGGCATCTTCTTCAAGATGGACACGCCGAATGCGGACACGCTTGCCCGTGGGCAGCTCCACAAAACCGCGGATCGCTAAGGGCTCATCAAACTGCGAGATCTGATACCCCTTGGGCAGATCGGGATAGAAATAATTCTTCCGGGCGAACGTCGAGCGCTGGGGGATCTCACAGTGCAAGGCGAGCGCGGCCATGAGCGCGTATTCGACGGCACGCTCGTTGAGCACCGGCAGCGCCCCAGGCATCCCCAAGCAGACAGGACACGTATGGGTATTGGGGGGCGCTCCAAAATATTCTGCGGAACAGCTACAGAAGAGCTTTGTCTTGGTCAGCAGTTGCGCGTGGACTTCCAGGCCGATGACCGTGCGCATGTCAGTTCTGAGTTGGTCAGTTTCTCAGTTGGTCAGTTTTAACTGACAAACTGTCCAACTGACAAACTATCTAACTCTCTCCCCGGCACGTAGCGCACCACCGAGACGACTTTGTCGCCCTCGTCTAGGTCTATGAGCTTGACGCCCTTGGCGTAGCGCCCCACGATGCGCACCTCTTGGGCTGAAATGCGAATGATCTTGCCGTTGAGGGTCGCCACCATGATCTCGTCGTCGTCTTTGACCTTCTCGATAGCCACGACCAACCCCGTCTTCTCGTCCACTTTGATCCCCAAGACGCCCTTGCCGCCGCGCCCCTGAGAGGGAAACTCTTCTAACGGAGTCCGCTTGCCGTAGCCGTTCTCGGTCACGAGCAAGAGCTTATCTTCGGGATCGCCGGGTTCGAGCGTCACTAATCCCACGAGCCGATCGCCCTCATCCAGCCGCATCCCGATGACCCCCTTGCTGGGGCGGCCAGTGCACCGCGCCAGCTCTTCTTTGAAGCGAATGGTCATCCCCTGAGCACTGGCTAAGAGCACTTCGCCAGTGCCCTTGGAGATCGCCGCGTCAACGATATAGTCCCCAGGCTCGGCGTTGATCGCCAAGATCCCGCTCGTGTGGGCGTTATAGAAATCTGCGTATTCGTTGCGATTGAGAATGCCCCGGGCTGTGGCCATCAGGCAGTAGCGCTGCTCCGCCCCATCGGTGTGCAAGGGGAGCATAGCGCAGACTTCTTCATCTGGCTCCATCGCGATGAAGTTTCGCAGATTCTCACCCTTGACGTCGCGTCGCTCTGAGTAGAGCTGATACGCTTTGAGTTTATAGACTTTATGGGCCTTGGTGAAGATCAAGAGGTCATCGCGGGCGTGGCAGGTGAAGACGCGCTTCATCGCGTCGCCCTCGCGCAGGCGCATCACTAAGATGCCCTTGCCGCCGCGCTGCTGCTTTCTGTAGACTTCTTCCTTGGGGGCGCTCGCGTAGCCCTTCACGCTCACGCTGATCAGAAGATCTGTGTCGGGGATGAGCGCTTCTTCACTGAGCGTCTCTTGGTCGAAGTCAGCGACGATCTGGGTGCGGCGCGGATCGCCGTACTTCTTCTTGAGCTCAAGCAGCTCGTCCTTGATGATCGCATCGAGCTTCTGGGGGTTGGCCAAAATCTCCTTGTACTCTGTGATCGCTTTCTGTTTTTCTGTGTACTCCTGGTGGAGCTCTTGGCTTTCTAGAGCGGTGAAGCGTCGCAGCGGCATCTTCAAGATCGCGTCCGCTTGATGCTCGGAGAGCTGAAATCTCTTTTGCATGGCCTCGAGGGCGTGGGAGGCATCTTTGGATTTGCTGATCAGTTCTATAATTTCATCGCGCTTCTCGATGGCCTTGAGCATCCCCTCGAGCAGATGGGCGCGCTCTTGGGCGGCATTGAGTCTGAACTGCGTGCGCCTTCTGACGACCTCGCGCCGATGGGCTAAGAAATAGAAGAGCAGCTCTTTGAGCGTGAGCTTCCTGGGGTTGCCGTCAACGATGACTAAGAAATTCGCGCCGAAGGTCCACTCCAGGGGCGTGTATTTGTAGAGCTTTTGCAGGACGAGCTGGGGGTTGCTGCCGCGCTTGAGCTCCACGACGATGCGGATGCCCTCACGATCGGACTCGTCGCGCAGGTCCGAGATCTCATCAATATCGCCGGAGCGGACCTTGTTGGCGATGGCTTCAACTAAAGTAGATTTGCGCACTTGGAAGGGGATCTCCGAGATGATGATGCTGTGGTCTTCGATGCGGGCGACGCCGCGCACCTTGATCTTGCCCTCCCCGGTGCGATATGCTTCTTCGATCCCCTCGCGCCCCAAGATGATCCCGCCGGTGGGGAAGTCCGGCCCCTTGATATAGTGGAGGAGCTCTTCGAGCGGCGCATCTGGGTTCTCAATGAGATGCACTAAGGCATCCACGACCTCGCCCAAGTTGTGGGGAGGGATCTGGGTGGTCATGCCCACGGAGATCCCCCACGAGCCGTTGATGAGCAGATTGGGGACTTTAGCCGGCAGGACGACGGGCTCGGTGAGGGAGTCGTCGAAGTTGGGCACGAAATCTACGGTGTTCTCTTCGATCTCGGAGAGAAACTCCTCAGCGATGGGGGCGAGACGCGCCTCGGTGTTATGATTGATAAAGCCGTTGCCCCAGAACGAATGGCACGGGCTCTCGACGCGGATCGAGTAGACTCTCTGCAGTCCCGCGGGCTCGATGCTCACCACGGGCTCGAAGAGATACTCTCGCTCCATCAAGGGGTTGAGAGGAGCTAGGGCTGTAGGGGTCAGGGCAAGCTGGAGGTGAGGCCAAGCCTCCGGCAACCGCGCCAGCCGGTCGAAGTTATGCTTCGTGAGCCACTTCAGATCGCTTTGGGCGCGGGCACGGACAAACTCTGCGAGAAAGGGCACAAAATCTGTGCGCGACAGGGCTCTCCCTGAGAAGCTCTGAAGAATCTCTTGTAAAGCTTTGGTCTTCTCCGGCGAGACGAACCCGATAGATTGAGCGAATCGCTCAAGATTCTCTCGGCCGGTGATCAAGAGCCGGAACGTCTGCTCCTTGCTGGGGCGCAGCCGGCTGGCGATGCCGAAGCGCAGCAGGAGCACCTGAAGCTGCTTGAGGAGGGTGAGGCTAGCAGAATGGGCGCTCACGCGCAGCAGGCTTCGCCCAGAGCGCTCGACCGCTCCATCGCCCTCAAAGTATGCCCTCAGAAAGGCCGCGACGACCCGCTTGGGGGAGCGCAAGATAAGCGTGGGCAACTCGCGCTCCTTGGAGCGGCACGGCTTCAGCCCCACATTGTGCAAGAATTGCACGACGTGCTGGCTGACCACTTGCATCTGGAAGAAGGGCTTGCGCCCGTAGCCTGCAGGCGCTCGGGAGAAGACATGGAGACGGCACGTGGGGAAGACTCTGCCCCACGTCTGCTGGAAGCTCTCAGCCAGCGCCCCCGGCGTCGCCGTAAATTCTAAGCGCTCTTCTGTTATAGTCCCCTCGGCGACGAGAGCCCCAAGCAAAAACGCCACGTCTTCATCAAGATATGAAGGCAAGGTGTGAGCTGTGGTGCGCGACCCTTCGGGAATCTGCGGATGATACGCAGTTATCTCGATGGGCTCTTGGGGCCAGAAGCGATCGGGCGTGCGATCGAGCACGAGATATTCGCCCACTTGCAGGGCATCAAGGGTCTTCCAGCGGAAGCAGGGGCGGCCGTGGGCGTCCTTGCTCCACGTGAGCACCGGGTGATTATAAGTCCCGGTGAGCTCATAGCCGCTTCGGGTGCGTATGGTGAGGGTGGGATGGAGGCCACAATCGAACCAGCGGCTGGCCCGCTGAATCCGGCCATCTCGAGAGAGCACCTCGATATTGATCTCTTGATCGTTGCCCCCAGAAGGGCTCCCCAGATCGGCGATCCGTACTAAGCCCATGCGCGTGGCGATGAGAGCATCCCCGGTCACGCAGTAGCGCATCGCGGCCGGTTCGTCGCCGTCAATGCTGCCGAAGTTGCCCTGGCCGTCAATGAGCGGGTACCGAAATGAAAACCCCTGGGCCATGTTGACCATCGTGTCGTAGACGGCCTGATCCCCATGAGGGTGGTATTTCCCCATCACTTCGCCGACGATGCGGGCAGACTTCTTGTGGGGGCGATTGGGCAGCAGCCCCAACTGATACATCCCGTAGAGAATTCTTCTCTGCACGGGCTTTAAACCGTCGCGCACGTCGGGGATCGCTCGCCCGCGGATGACGCTCATCGCGTAGTTGATATAGCTCTCCCGCATCTCGTCTTCGATATAAGTTCGTTCGATCCGTTCTGGCATACGTCTTCCCCCTTGGTGGGTCTATAATACTAAAAAATGCAGAAAAAATCAAGAAATTTGTGCAATCTGTCTCGCCGATGGGTGACGGCAGCGGACACTTACGTCACTTCTTTGACGCCCGTCACGGTGAAGGGGTCGACCGCATCGCGCAGGGCGTCGCCCATGAAGTTGAAGGCTAACACCGACAGCACGATAAAGATCCCCGGGATCAAGAACCAGGGATAATTCTGAATGACGCTTGTATACCAGGCTTCCTGCATCAGGACGCCCCAGCTGGTGAGCGGGGCGCGAATCCCAAAGCGCAAGAAGCTCAGCGTGCTCTCCAGAATGATGATATTGGGAACGGTGAGCGTCGCCGCCACGACCAGATAGCTCATAATATTGGGCAGGATGTGCTTGAAGATGATGCGCAAGTCCCCTGAGCCCACGGCTTTTGCCGCCGCGATGAACTCCGACTCGCGCACCGCCAGGACCTGCCCACGGATGACCCGCGCAATCGGAGCCCAGCTCACCAGCGAGAGAATCCCCACAATCCCCCAAAACGTCGCCATGCCGTAGAGCTTATTCGCCGAAAGAATGAGCGAGAGCGCCAAGAGCAACGCGAGCCGAGGCAGGGCCATGAAGATCTCAATCACCCGCTGGATGAACGTGTCTATCCCGCCCCCGTAATATCCCGAAATGCCCCCAAGCAAGATGCCCACCAAAAACGCGATGACGATCACAATCGGCCCAATAATCAGAGAGATCTTGCCCCCCACTAACGTCATGGAGAAGATATCATAGCCCAACTTGTTTGAACCGAAGAGAAAGAGCTGACAGGGGGATTTGTCCAGAGAGTACGGGTCGAAGGGGACGCCCTCCTGGCGCACCCCAAAGAGATGGATATCCGTGCGCCAGATGTCCCAGAAGCGATAGGGCTCCCCTTGGACGAAGAGCTCAATAGTGCACTTGTAGTCGGTATCTTCTAACCATCGGTACTTGCCAGGCAGGAAGATGAAGCCCGGCTGGTCCTCGCAGGTCTGCTCCCCCGTAAGGGGGTTGAGGAAGAGCTGGCACTTCTTCAGCCCGTACACAAAGGGCTTGAGCGAGAATTTCCCATCTTTATCCCAGAAGCGAATCTTCGTGAGCATGGGGGGGACGTAGCTGAACTCTCGGTGCTCGCTATTGTAGTTATACGGGGCGATGAATTCGGCGAGCATCACGAAGACCACATAGAAGAGCAAAACGAGCGCTGTGCCGATGAGCCCGATCTTATGGTGTTTGAAGCGGCGCCAGATGAGGCGCCACTGGGAGACGGGGTGAACCTTTTCAGTCATAGCGGATCTTTGGGTCTACCACCGCGAGCAAGATATCGGCGAGGAGGTTCCCCACCAACAGGGCGATGCCAAAGTAGAGCAGCCCCCCCATGATGACCCATTGGTCTTGGGTTTGTAAGGCATCGAAGTAGGCGCGTTCGACCGTCTGCAAGCTGAGCACCGCAGAGGTGACAAGCATAGCTTCGAACATCAAGGGGATCCAAAATCCCAGCATGCTCACCAAGGGGTTGATGGCATTGCGCACGGCATGTTTATAGATGACGATGCGCTCGGAGAGCCCCTTGGCGCGAGCGGTCTGCACATAGGGCTGCCCCAGCACATCCAAGAGATTCGCCCGCATGTAGCGGATGAGCGCCGCGATATTCGCCGTGCCCACGATGATCACCACGGGCCAGAGGTGCCAGAGGAAATTGCGCAGCCGATCCCAGCTCCACGGCGCTAAGATATATTCTTGATCGAAGAGATACCCCACCCCCAAGCCCTCTCCCGGCTGACATTCAATGCTGGGGCGGAAGAACTGCACCACCGGGCGCAGCCATTCGTAATTGCACCAGCTCCCCACGTTGAGCACCGCGACCATGAATTGTAGAAAGATCACGGCGAGCAAGAAGTTGGGAATAGACAGCCCCAAAAACCCCATAAAATTCAAGAAGTGATCGAGCACAGAATATTTATGGGTAGCCGAGTAGATCCCGATGGGGATAGCAATGGCCCACGTGAAGATCATCGTCACGAAGATAATAATCAAGCTGTACAGCAAGTTCCCACGGCCGAAGAGATAGTCTAAGACAGGTTCTTTGTTGAAGAACGAGAACCCCCAGTCGCCCCGCGTGAAGATATTGCGAATCCAACTGATATATTGGGTGACGGGGTCCTTATCGAGATCGAACTGTTTGATTAAATTTTCTAATTGCTCCTGGCCGATGCTGGGGTTGAATTTCCACTGGGCGACCAAGTCCGAGGGCTGGAGCTTGACGACGGTGAAGGCCACAACGGAGACGATAAAGAGCAGTGGGATCATGTACAAGAGGCGCCGGATGATAAAGCTCACCATAAGTCGCGATTCCCTTCGTCTCGCGAGGGCTATCTTATCACATTTTTATTGTACCGTGCAACCGAGGTCTTCTAAGGCACGGAAAGACCCTGGAAGGCACAGAAAAAACCAGACTTCGTCGCAGTGGCAAGATGAATGTCAAGCGAATCTTGCCGCGCGATCCCGCGCTTGCTGTGATTCAAAGGCGGCTAAGAGACTGGCTGTAAACGGCGCACCGTCACCATGTCACTCGGCTCCACCTTGCGGACATCCTGGACCCTCAAGGTTACTACCGCCTGGGTCTTCCCAGAGGCCGTCACAAATTCGACCTCCAGCCCATCGGGCTCATAGAGCTCCACCACCGTCCCTAAATCCCCCTGCTGGAGCCCATGCTCAGGGAGATCCCGCCTCAGCACCACCGTCTCCAGTAACTCGATCTTCATTCTTCCTCCCCTGGATAAGCTGTCACCAACCGGGGCACGGTCTCGCCCTTACGGATAACCCAGATCGAGACCACCTCGGCGGCCTTCCCATTCGGCCCCACGAGCTTCCCACGAATCCGATATTTCCTGCCATAGCGGGTTTCACCGATCTCCTCAGCATCTTTAGTCAAGTGTTGAGAGCGGAGATCCTGTTCCAGCCGTTCCCAGCGCTCCGGTGCATACCCCAGCCGAGCGAAGAACGCCGCCTTGAAGCGACCGAGGGGATGGACTGGCGAGAGCAGGTACTCCCGCAATTTCCTCTCCTCGATGAGAGCTTGTTCCGCATTGGGCAAACGCACAGCAGATATTCTAACCCACAGAGTCCTCTAAAGCTAAGTCTAGCACCCCTCAGGGGCGCGTGTCAACCAGGCTTCGCCTGTTCGCCAGCCATTGGCTGGCGAAGGCGCACAGTCCAGACGAAGTCTGGTTGCACGGGGTCATGAGAAGCTTTAAGATTAAAGGAGCGTATGCACATTGAGGTACTGAAGTCCAAGATCCATCGGGCGACGATCACCGCGACGGACCTGCACTATGAGGGGAGCTTGACGCTCGATAGCCTCCTCATGGAAGCAGCGCACATCCTCCCCTTCGAGAAGGTCGACGTTGTCAATATCAATAATGGGTCGCGCTTGCAGACCTACGTGATCGCAGGGCCAGCCGGCTCAGGCATGGTGCAGCTCAACGGGGCGGCAGCCCGCTGGGGAGCTCCAGGGGATCTCGTGATTATCTTGACGTACGCACGCGTTGATCCCTCCGAAGCCCGCTCCCACAGGCCGCGCATCGTCCACGTGGATGAGCGCAATCGCATCGTGTCTATTCAATAGCGAAAGAGCTTTCCCGGCGGCACAAAGATCACTTTGAATGGCAACGTCGGGTGCTCCCGCAGCAACCGCTCTTCGATCTCCTTGAGCTGCTGCTTATACCGCGAGCTGATGTGGACAGCCAAGAGCGCCTCCTGCACCTGCGCTCGCAAGGCGACCTCGAGGGCTTCGGACAGCGTCGCGTGCTTGTAGTCTTCTCGCTCCTCTTCGGTGAGAAACGTGCAATCGTGAATGAGAATATCTGTCTCGAAGACGTCCGCGGGATCCAGGGCGATAGAATCCCCCCCGTACGAGACGAGCTTCTTCAGATACGTTTCGGAGATCTCCTCGCGCTTGCCCGCGTGCACCAGCTTGAGGATCTCTTCTTGCGGCAGGTCGCGATATTCGGGCTTCAGGCGCTTGCGTCGCTCGATAATATTGTACCCCAGCGATGTCTCATTATCAGAGTGAACTGTTTTGAAGGCTTCCACGTAGCGATCGCACTGGCCGGAGAAGACCTCCACGCGGTCGCCGATGCGCAGAGGGACCCACTCGAGGCGGTATTTCAGGCGACGATTGGTTCTCTTTATATAGCTGATCAGCTCGAGCACGCGCCAGTTGCCCTCAGGGTAATAGATCGTCAGGGGCTTTTCGGTGTCGCCCATGCCGCTGTTGCGAATGTTGATCAGCCCAATAAGCCCCGTGATGTGATCGGCGTGACCGTGACTGAGAAAGATCCTCTCGATGGCGAAGACTTTGTTCCCCAGGATCGTGCTGATGCCCTCGCCCGCGTCAAACGCGAGGCGATCTGGGCTGTAGTAGACCCAGCTGGAGTAGAGCGCTTTCGAGTAGATAAGAAATCTCATAGCAGGGAGCGCCCCTCGAACTCGTGGGGTATGGGCAGCCCTAAGAGAGTATAGATCGTTGGGGCGAGATCCAGCAAGCGAGGTCTCCTCTGGATCGTATGACCGCGCACGAAGAGAAATGCGTCATCGCCGGTGTGCATCCCTTGGATGGCGCTTTTGACGAAGAGCTGCTGCGCGTTCAGTCGAGCCTTCAGATCGAAGCCGTTATAGGGGACGGCGATGAGGTCGGCCGCGCGGGGGAGCTGCGTCCCAGAGTAGATCTCTTCGCGCTGCCAGACCCGCGCGATCACGGGTCTGCCCTGGGGGTCTTTCAGCTCATGGAGGGCTGCTATAAGCTCTTGTCGAGTGCGCTCGGCTTTGTCGGTGATATAGAGCCGACCGGGGATAAGCCCGAAGGCCCGGCTGGACGGGTGCAGCTGAGAGAGATCAGCAGGGGCTCCGTTGCCAAAGCGCAAGAACCCTCGCTGGCGCAAGAAGAGATTGAGCTCGACTTCGTACTCCAGGGAACAGAACCCATGATCAGAGAGGAGCATCAGCTCGCACTCTGCGGGCAGCCGCTCCAGAAGCTCTCCCACAAAGCGATCGAGCTCTTCATAGAAGCTCCAGAAGTCGCGGTGATGGGGATGGCGCGGGTCGTCCTTGGCATCCCAGAAGAAGTGATGGAGCCGATCGGTCTCCATGATGTGGAGCAAGAAGAAGTCCCACGGCTCTCTCTCTAGCAGATGCCAAGTCAGGTGGCGTCGGCCCTCAAGGGCTGAGCGGAGCTCCACAAGAAAGCCCTCAGGATCAGTATAAGCGCGCGCGGGATCGGCGTCAATAATATAATTTATTCTTTGGAGCGTGGGCAGAAGCTCGGGGGGATAGACGCCCTCCTCAAGCTGAGTGCACAAGAACCCCGAGATCATCACGCCGTTGAGGGGCTCTGGGGGATAAGCGATGGGAAGATTCACCCAGATCGAGCGCAGGCCCAGCTTGCTGAAGCGCTGCCAGAGCGGGCTCGCGCAAAGATGCTGGGCGTTGGGGATGACGAAGCGCCTCTGGTCGTCTATATCCACAAAGCCGAAGATATTATGCTGAGCGGGGTTCACCCCTGTGGCGAAGGTCGCCCAGGCGACCGACGATATAGCGGGGATGACAGAATCCATCTGGACGAACGCCCCCTGGGCGAAGAGCCTTCTCAGATGGGGCAAGCGTTCTAAAGAATCCCGCAAGAGCGTATACGGTGTTCCGTCGAGGCTGAGCACAAAGAGCTTTCGGGCCATCGCGCTCCTTTCCAGGCTTCGCCAGACTTCGTCTGGACTATTCGCCTTCGCCGGCCAATGGCCGGCGAAGATGTACGGTCCAGGCGAAGCCTGGGGCGAAGCCTGGTTGCTGAGACATGGAGGATTGTATAGACTTCAGGGGCACGTATGCAACCAGGGCAGACGATCGTGGGGATAGATGAAGCTGGGCGGGGCTGCGTGATCGGGCCGTTAGTCGTGGCAGGGGTGGCGATCGCTGCGGAGAGGCTGAGGGAGTTAGAAGCGCTTGGGGTGCGGGACAGCAAACGCTTGACGCGTGCTCGGCGCGAGCGGCTTTCTGAGCAAATTGAGCGGGTCGCCGCGCGTCTCTTTGTGAAGGAGATCGGGCCCAGTGAACTCGAAGAGAATTTGACAGAGATCGAGCTGCGCGTGATGGCACAGATCGTTCAGGAGAGTCGCGCACACCACGTCATACTCGATCTGCCGGTGGGGCCTGCGACTCGTGAGAATTTCATACGGAGATTGCGGAGCGCCGTTGGGCATGACGCTTTTGGGATTATCGCTGAAAACAGAGCAGATGCGCGGTATCCCATCGTGAGCGCCGCTTCGATCATCGCGAAGGTCTACCGCGATCGCGCAATTGAGCGCTTGCGCCAACAGTTCGGAGATTTCGGATGGGGATATCCCAGCGAGCCCAAGACTCGGGCGTTTCTGAGGGAGTTTTTTATGCGTACGGGGCAGTTCCCCGACTGCGCGCGGCGCAAGTGGCGCACACTCGCCAGGCTTCGCAAGCTTCGCTTGACGTTCATCGTGCCGCCGTAGGCGGCACGGCGAACAGTCCAGACGAAGTCTGGGTGAGGGCCACCGGGGCTTGACAGAGCCTCTTGTTCTGAATCTAATGGAAAGAGAGGTGACGAAACTATGGCCGATCAAGTCGAACTGGAACGCAAACTCAAAATCCGACCAACGACACCGCCCACCCCCACAGAACTCCCATCGGTTCCGACCCTCGGCCCCGACGAGATCGGCAGGATCTGCATCGCCGAAGAGCTCTCCATCGCCACCGAAGATAAAAAGACCCACATCGAAGTCTACATCCCCGAAGAGAAGCGCAACGAGATCGCCCTAGGAGATTACGTCGTCATCCCCCTGGGGTACAAAAAAGACTATAAGATCTTCGCAAGCGTCGAACAGCTCTGCTACCGCAAGCGCGATGCCCTGGACGACATGAGCGAGGTCCACGTCTTCATCGGGGCAGATCGCCTCAGCGAAGACGACTACATCGAGACGGCCATTCTCAATCCCATCTCCATGATCGATCCCGACGGAAAAGCCCTCGAAGTCCGCTACATCCCCAAGCCCAACACTATAGTGCGGAAAGTGACAAGTGAGGACGAAGTCAAGATCGGGCTCGATATCCCCGATGACGGGCTCTTTGTGGGGTTTGTCGCCGTCAATGGCGAGCACATTCAAACTCGACAAAAGCAATACGTGCCATACTATCTCATCAACGACGAGAAGAAGACCGGAGATCCCCTCATCTTCACGCACGTGCTGATCGCGGGGATGAGCGGGCGCGGCAAGACCCACGTCGCCAAGAACTTCTTAAGGCAGATCGTGGGCTCAGCGTATCCCATGGAGCGCCGCAGCACAGATCTGCGCAAGCCGTGCATCGTGATCATTGACCCGGAGAACGAATATTGGAAGATGCGCGAGGATAACCCATATCTCACGAAAGAAGACCAAGAGATGCTCTTTGGGCATGGGGTGAAGTTTGGCGGGGTGAAGGAGAAGCTCACGGTCTACGCGGCAGTGGAGCGCGAGCCGCGCTACTCCGGCTGCCCCAAATACACGAACTTCACAATCCCGTTTACGCTCGTCAGGGATTTCCCATATCTCATCGCGGGCGGCGAGCTCGATGAGAATCAATATATCTCATTAGTGCAGCTCGTGCGCGACTTCTTCTATCAGAACGAGCACGGCACTTACAAAGAATTCTTGGAGTTTGTGGACGCCCCAAGCACTCTTGAAATGTACAAGCAGAACGGACGAATCCATCCCGCGACGTTGCAGGCGTTGCAACGCCGCATAGATCGTCCGCAGTTTCACAATATATTCGATCAGGGGGCCAACCCCCTCACCCAGCTGTACAAAGATATCTTTGCTGAGGACGTCATCAGCGTCTTCGCGACAAAACACTTGAGTCCCGACGCCGAGCGCATCGTCGTCCTGGCCATACTCTCGATGATCGCCGACGCCAAGCTCAAGAGCGCCCATACAGACTGGGGCAGACGGATCGAGAAATTCCCCATCGTCTTGGTGGTAGACGAGGCCCATCGCTACTTTACGAAAGACCAGACCCAGCAAGACCGCATCATTGTTGACAAATTTATTAAAGCGGCCAAGCAAGGCCGCAAGCATCGCTTGGCGTTGGTGCTCATCACCCAGAGCCCGCAAGACGTCAACGAAGCGGTGCTCGCTCAGATCAGCACGCGGATTCTGCTGGGTATGGAGCGGGAGATGGCCGAGCTTGCGGGAGCCCCGCCGCGCTATCAAAAAGTGTTGCCGTACTTTGAGCGCGGGCGGATGGTGGTGCACGCGCCCGACAATTCCAAGCCCTTGGAGCTACGCGGGCTGGACTTTTGTGTGGTGATGCACTAAAATCCCAAGCATGAGCACGGCACCGAAAGACTTCATCCGCGAGATCATCGAGAACGACATAAAGACCGGACGATACGGCGGGCGCGTCCACACGCGCTTCCCCCCTGAACCCAACGGGTATCTCCACATCGGCCACGCCAAGAGCGCCTTGCTCAATTACTGGATCGCTCAAGAATACGGGGGCAAATTTAACCTGCGCTTCGATGACACCAATCCCGAGAAGGAGAGCCAAGAATACGTGGATGCCATCAAGCGCGATCTGCGCTGGCTGGGGATCGACTGGGAGGACCGCGAATTTTACGCCTCAGACTACTTTGAGCAGCTCTACCAGTGGGCCGAGGAGCTCATCAAGAAGGGCAAAGCCTACGTGTGCGACCTCTCCCCAGAAGAAGTCAGCGAGTATCGCGGCAAGGCTATCATTCAAGACGGAAAGGTCATCACTCCGCCGGGCAAAGAGAGCCCCTATCGCAACCGCTCCGTCGAAGAGAATCTCGATCTCTTCCGAAGGATGCGCGCCGGAGAGTTCCCCGACGGCTCCAAGACCCTGCGGGCCAAGATCGATATGGCTCACCCAAACTTAAATATGCGTGACCCCGTGATGTATCGCATCATGCGCGTCCCACACTACCGCACCGGCACACAATGGTGCATCTATCCCACGTACGACTGGGCGCACGGGCAGTCCGACTCCATCGAGGGCATCACCCACTCGATCTGCACGCTGGAGTTTGAGGACCATCGGCCCCTCTACGATTGGTTCTTGGATCAATTGGGGATTCATCATCCGCGGCAGATCGAGTTTGCTCGGCTCAATCTGACGTACACGGTCATGAGCAAGCGGTTGCTCTTGCAGCTTGTGGAGGGGGGGTATGTGCGCGGCTGGGACGATCCGCGCATGCCTACGCTCGCAGGGATGCGCCGCCGCGGCTACACCCCCGAGGCGATCCACGAGTTCGTGCGGCGCGTCGGGGTCTCCAAGCGCGAAAGTATAACTGAAATAGAGCTTCTTGAGCACTGCGTCCGACAAGATCTCAACAAGCGCGCGCCGCGCCGCATGGCCGTGCTCGACCCGCTCAAAGTCGTGCTCGTCAATTACCCCGACGATCAAGTCGAGTGGCTCGAAGCGATCAATAATCCCGAAGACCCCAGCGCGGGCACGCGCCAGGTGCCGTTCTCTAAAGTCTTATATATCGAGCGCGACGATTTCATGGAGAACCCGCCCAAAGACTTCTATCGCTTGGCACCAGGCCGCGAAGTGCGCCTGCGCTACGCGTACTTCATCAAGTGCGTGGACGTCATCAAAGACTCTCACGGGAACGTGATCGAGCTGCACTGTACGTACGATCCGGCGACGCGCGGCGGGGAGGCCCCCGACGGCCGCAAGGTCAAAGCGACGATCCATTGGGTCTCGGCTCAGCACGCCATTGACGCTGAAGTGCGCTTGTATGATCGTCTGTTCACCAAACCCGACCCACTGGACGTGCCCGAGGGCCACGACTGGAAAGAAAATATTAACCCCAACTCGCTCATCGTGCTGACCAACTGCAAGCTCGAGCCGAGCTTAGCTGATGCCAAAGTCGGGGAGCGATTTCAATTTGAGCGCAAGGGGTATTTCTGCGTTGACCCGGACTCGACGGAGAAGAAGCTCGTCTTCAACCGCACGGTGACGCTCAAGGGGGAGTGGGACAAAGTCAAGCCCCAATAATGCGCACGGTATCGCTTGCTCCTCAACTCACCTTGATAGACCTTGCGCTCTTCTTGCCCGCGGAGAGAGCGCTGGCTATTGCGGACGTGCACCTGGGGATCGAAGAGGCTCTGCGAGACGAGGGCATTCTCGTGCCGCGAGATCATCTTGCCCAGGTGCAGCAGAGGCTAGAACGTATCTTCGAGGAGCTGCGCGTCACGCCGTCGGACCCGCTGCGAAAAGTTCTTATTAATGGCGACTTGCGCCATCAGTTTGGGCCGCTGTCGCGGGTCGAGCATAAAGAGTCCAAAGAATTTCTGCGCTGGCTTGCTGAGTGGGCGGAGCAGATTGTTCTTATCGAGGGGAATCATGACGGCTCGCTGGGGGCGCTCGCCGGCGAGCGCGTTATGGTCTGTAAGAGCTACAGTGTGGGAGACTGTTGGTTTGTGCATGGTGACCAGGCTTCGCCTGGACCGTACGCCGTGCCGCCGCAGGCGGCACGACGAACAGCCCAGACGAAGTCTGGCGAAGCCTGGTGGATTGTCATCGGTCATGAGCATCCTGCGGTGGGCCTGCGAGACCCCGTCACCCAGCGCGTCGAAGTCTATAAGTGCTTTCTTGTGGGAAGGTCTGCGGAGAAGAATCTCTTAGTCTTGCCGTCGTTCAATCAGCTTGTGAAGGGGAGCGATCTGCTCAAGGAGCAGCCGCTCTCGCCGCTGGTGCGCCCAAGCGAGCTTGAAGATTTTTTCGTCTACGTGGTCTCCGACGCCGGGGATATCTATGAGTTCGGCCCGCTGCGCCGACTGCTGATCGCCCTATGACGTATGAAGCGATGCTCCAAAAGCTTTATAATCTCAAGGGGAGTGGGCTTGATCTGGAGCGCCTCTTGCGCGCTCTTGGAGATCCTCACAAAAGCTTTCGTGCGATTCGGGTTGCCGGCACCAACGGCAAGGGCTCAGTCTGCGCGTTCTTGGCGCAGATCTTGCACGAGGCGGGCTTTCGTGTGGGACTGTTCACTTCTCCTCATCTTGTTCATCCCGAAGAACGCATTCGCGTCAATGACCGAGAGATCTCGCCCCACGAGTTTCAGGAGGAGTTCGAGCGCATCTGGGCAGCTATCACGGAGCTCTACGGGAGCGCCAGCGACCAACATGCGCGATTCTTTGAAGTGCTCACGTTGATGGCTCTCGATTATTTTCGCCGAGAGCGCGTAGACTGGGCAGTGATCGAGTGTGGGGTGGGGGCGCGCACGGACGCCACGCGAGTGATTGCTGCCCCCGTTGCGGTCTTGACAAACGTGGAGCTCGATCATCGGGAGTCGCTGGGGGATACGATCGCGCAGATTGCTTTTCACAAAGCTGCGGTCGTTGCCGAGGGCGGGGTGCTCATCACGGCGGAGTCCAAGCCCGAAGCCCTCCGAGAGATCGAGCGCGAATGTCACCTCAAGAACGCTCAGCTCATTCAGCTCGATCTGTCAGGGCTGACAGCTCACACCCACAGTTGGGATGGCCAGCGCTTCCGCTGGAGGGATTGGGAGGATCTAGAGATCTCGCTTTTGGGGAGCCATCAGCTCAGCAATGCTGTCTTGGCGCTCGAAGCCGCGCGCGCCTTGGGCGAGCCCGCCCTGACTGAAGAGACGATCCGCACAGGCTTAGCGAGGGCACGATGGCCGGGGCGGATGGAGTTGATCCAAAAAAATCCCCATGTTATGCTCGATGGAGCGAAGAATCCCGCGGGGATGCGGGCCTTGCGGACGGCGTTGGCCCTGCTCCCGTACGAGCGGGCGTTTCTCGTGCTAGGGATCTCCGATCGAAAGGATGCCGAAGCGATGATCCGTGAGATTGCCCCCATAGCTCAGGAGGTGATCGTCACGCGTGCGGCCTTTCGAGGCCTTGATCCGGAGTATGTGGCATCGGTTGTGCGGCGCTGCGGGGTGCCTTGCGAGGTCGTGACTCCGCCCCCTCTAGCTTTGGAAGCGGCGCTCCGTCGAGCGCACAAAGACGATCTGATCTGCGTGACCGGCTCGCTCTTTGTTGTAGGTGAGGTCAGGGCATGGTGGCACGAGCAAGGACATCCCCATGAAGATTATCATTGAAAATTTGCAGCTTTTTGGCCATCACGGGGTGCACGAGCACGAACGAGCTCAGGGGCAGTTCTTTGCGGTTGACGTGGAGCTTGAGCTTGATCCCCCCAAAGAAGATAATCTTTCAGAGACGGTGGATTACACGCAGGTCATCGAGCGGATTTGCGCGGTGAACGACTCTCGATCTTTTCAGTTGATCGAGACGTTGGCTTGGGCGATCGCGGAGGCGATCGCGCGTGATTTCTTGAAGGTGCAGCGCGTGCGCGTGCGCGTGAGAAAACTGAAGCCCCCTGTGGCGCCCCATATCACGCTCGATGCGGTAGCCGCGGAGGTGATCTGGGATCGCTCGCGTCTATCTTAGCCTGGGCTCGAACCTGGGCTGCCGCGAAGCCCACATTCAGCGGGCTATGAGCGCTCTGGCTCAGATCCCTCAGATAGAGATCTGCCGTCAAGCTCGGCTCTACGAGACCGAGCCCGTGGGCGTAGAAGATCAGCCGTGGTTTCTTAACACGGTCGTCGAGATCGAGACGAGCTTATCTCCGCGGGAGCTTCTTACTGTATGCAAGCAGATCGAGCGCGCGCTGGGGCGCGGCGAGCGCGAGCGCTACGGCCCGCGCGAGATCGATCTCGATATCTTGTTGTATGACGACCGGCTTGTAAATGATGTGGACTTGCAGATTCCTCATGCGCAGCTGCACCGGCGACGATTTGTGCTGGTGCCGCTGGCGGAGCTCGCGCCGCAGTATCTCCATCCGGTCCTGCGCAAGACGATAGCAGAGCTGCTGCAGGAACTGACGGACTCCAAGGAGGTGAGGCCCTACGACCACGGAGATCCTCATCGAGACCGTCGCTCCGACGACGCGCATCGCGTTGCTGGAGGACGGGCGCCTCATGGAGATTCACTATGACGACCCTGAGCGCATCTTGGGGAACATCTACAAGGGCATCGTGCGGGATATCTTGCCGGGGATCAACGCGGCGTTTGTGGATGTGGGGCTTGAGGAGAAGCTCTTTCTCTCGATGAAGGAGCTCAGCGATGAGCTGTGGCAGAAAGCTCGTGGGCAGAGCCCGCAGATTCAAAAGCTTCTCAAGAGCGGTCAGCAGATCATCTTGCAAGTGAAGCGCGAGGGGATCGGCACGAAGAACCCCCAAGGGACGATGAAGATCAGTCTTCCTGGGCGTTACTGGGTCTTCCTGCCTACCCATGAGCGCTTGGGGGTCTCGCGGCGCATCGAGGACGAGCATGAGAGCCGGCGGCTGCGGCGCATCGCAAGAAAGCTCAAGCACAAGGGCGAAGGGCTGATCGCGCGCACGGCGGCCCAGGGGGCTTCCGAAGAGGATCTCGAGCGCGACTTCAATTATCTCTTGGGGACGTGGAAGGGGATCGAAGAGCAAGCAGCCCGGGTCAAGGCCCCAGCGTTGCTCTATCGTGGGCTGGATCTAGTCAAGGCCTTCTTGCGCGACCGGCTGATAGAGGACGTCAAGAGGGTGGTGGTCGACAGCGAACGGGTCTATCAAGAGATCAAAGATTTTCTGTCTTATATGCACATGGATCAGTTTATGGATCGCATCGAGCTCTATCGGGGGAAGCGGCCGCTCTTTGAGGCGCGCGGGGTGGAGAAGCAACTGCGAGAGAGCTTGCAGCCGAAGGTACGGCTGCCTGGGGGCGGCTCGCTCGTCATTGCCGAGACGGAGGCACTGACGGCGATCGACGTGAACACCGGCAGCGATATTAAATACAAAGATCAAGAGCAAGCGATTCTCAATACGAACCTGGAAGCGGCGGTAGAGATCCCGCGGCAATTGCGGTTGCGCAAGCTCAGTGGGATCATCATTGCGGATTTTGTGGACATGAAGCGGCGCGAGCACGTTGAGAAGGTGATTCGCAAGCTCCAAGAGGAGCTGAAGAAGGATCGTGTCCCGGCAGATTTTGTGGACATTACGAAGTTGGGGCTAGTTGAGATAACGCGCAAGCGTGAGGGGGAGAGCTTGCTGGGCATGCTCGAGGAGGAAGAAGAGACTTGAAAATGTGTGTGCTGTGCGCTATAGTATCTCTTGAGCTATCTTACGGGCGCATAGCTCAGCGGGAGAGCGCCTGCTTCACACGCAGGAGGTCCGAGGTTCAAGTCCTCGTGCGCCCACTCTTTATCTTCGCGCGTGCTCGTGGGCTGTCCCCTTGGGTAGAAAGAGCGTCACAATCAACGCCAAAACCGCCACCACAAGCCCCACGACAAATACCCAGTGGAGCGCCGTCGCCAGAATCTGCTGGAGCGCACTCTCGACAGAGGCCGGAAGCTGCGCCCGCGCCGCTGGGCTCAATAGCGCATCGGGATGGCGAAGAAGGTCCATCAGCTTCTCAGGAGGCAGTAAGCTGCCCAACTCCGAGAGCTGAGCCGCTTGCGAGTTCATCTGAGCGCTCAAGACCGCGCCCATCACCGCGACCCCGACTGCACCACCAATAGATCGAAAGAAGACCGTCCCCGATGTCGCAATTCCCAACTGATTGCGCGGCACCGAAGTCTGCACGGCAATGAGCAGCGTGACCATCGAGAAGCCCATGCCCGCCCCAGCTATCGCCAAGTACCCCATCACAGCCAGCCGAGTTGCGTGGGCGTTTAAAGTAACAAGCCCCAAAAAACCCAACACTAACAGCCCAACGCCAATGAGCGCCGTGGAGCGATAGCCGATCTTCAGAATCAGCCTGCTGCCTACGATAGAGAACCCCACCCAGCAGAGCACAAAGGGCGTGAGCGCCGTGCCCGCTTCGGTCGCGGTCGTCCCGATCACCCCTTGGACGAAGAGCGGAATGAACGAGAGCGACCCGAACATCGCCATGCCCACAAAAAAGCCGTTCGCCGACGAGACGCTAAAGATCCTGTGCCGGAAGAGCGAGAGCGGCACGATGGGCTCCGACGCGCGACGCTCGACAGCAAGAAAGACAAGGACTAGTAGCGCGCAGACGCCCAAGAGCCCAAGCTTTAGGGGAGTTCCCCAATCTTGCTGTCCTAGCGTGACTAAGAGCAGCGTCACGAGAAGGGTCAGGGTGATCGCGCCGGCGTAGTCTATAGAGACGCTCTTGCGGTGGTCGCGCGGCTCCACCAGCGCCAGCCCGATCAGCAGCGCCGCGGCAATCCCAAAGGGGATATTGATATAAAAAACCCAGCGCCACGAGAGATGGTCCGTGATAAACCCGCCGATGAGCGGCCCAATGATACTCGCTAGCCCCCAGAGGCCGCTGAAGAGCCCCTGCATCCGCGCGCGCTTTTCTAAAGAATAAATCTCCCCGATGATCGTCATCCCCAGGGGCAGGAGCGCCCCGGCCCCAAGCCCTTGCAGGGCGCGAAAGAGCACCAGCTGCCCCATCGAGGTCGCCGCCCCGGAGAGCGCCGACCCGATCAGAAAGATCGCGATTCCCAGCAGAATAAAGCGTTTGCGCCCGTATAAGTCAGAGAGCCGCCCCCACAAGGGCACCGTCACAGTCGAAGTCAAAATATACGCAGAGAAGACCCAGCTGTAGATGTGCAAGCCTCCTAAGCTGGCGATGACCGTGGGCATGGCCGTGCCCACGACCGTGGACTCTAAAGCTCCCAAAAAGAGCCCCAGCATAACTCCCAGCGTGACGGCCTTCTGTTGGGAGGGCGTCAGGGGCACTGGTTCCGAAAGAGTTATCTGAGCCTCCGAAGAAGTCGCTTCCAGGGGCGATTGTGATTCGCTCATAAGAGAGGTGAGTATAGCGAAAACGGCTCAGTTGATCAAGCCCGGAAGCGATTGATCGCGTCGCGAAGTTCTTGGGCGGCTTTGCGAGCGGCCTGGGCGAAGTCCCTCTCTTGGGAGGCGAAGAGCACGCTGCGCGACGCTGTGATAATCGCCAGCTCGCCGCGGGAGTTAACGCTGTTTTTGACGGCGCGTTCCAGATCGCCCCCTTGCGCGCCCACGCCCGGCACTAAGATGGGCATCTCGTCGCCGACGATCCCACGGACGAGCGAAAGCTCTTGAGGAGCTGTAGCTCCGACGACCACGCCCACGTTCTGTCGAGTGTTCCATTGGCGGGCTTTTTCGGCGATGTGCTGATAGAGGGGCTTGCCAGCGCAGTTCAGTTCTTGGAAATCCCGTGCCCCCGGGTTGGACGTGCGCACCAAGAGAAACGCGCACTTCTCTGAGTATTCTAAAAACGGGGCGATGGAGTCGAAGCCCATGAGGGGATTGACGGTCGCGGCGTCGAAGCGATAATACTCAAAGAGCGCTTTGGCGTAGGCGCGCGCGGTGTTCTCGATATCGCCGCGCTTGGCGTCGGCAATGACTGGGATCTCTGGGGGGAAGAGTTCGCGCGTCTCGTAGAGAATCTCAAGCCCTAGCGGGCCGAGCATCTCGTAGAACGCAAGGTTTATCTTGTACGCGCAGACAAGATCGCTCGTCGCTTCGATGATGGCTCTGTTAAACTCGAAGGCGGCGTGAGTGCCATGGCGCTCGCGCACAAACGTGGGGATCTTCGAGAGCTCTGAGTCCAGCCCGACGCAGAGCCAACTCTTGTTCTGTCTAGCCGCCGCTCGAAGCTTTTCGAGAAAATTCATGGGCGCCAGACTTCGTCTGGACTGTGCGCCTTCGCCGGCCATTGGCCGGCGAAGATGAACGGTCCAGGCGAAGCCTGGCGGCCATAGTATAACTTGTCACCGGGAACTTTTCACTGTAAATTCTTTCTCGTATGCGCGTGATCATCATTGGGGCGGGGGAGGTGGGGCGGAGCATCGCCTCCGCTCTGCAAACGGATCACGATGTCGTGGTCGTCGAGAGAGACCCTCAACGGATCGAGCTCCTTCAAAGTTTGGACGTCTTGGCACTGCTGGGCAACGGCGCAAGCTTAAAGACCCTCAAAGACGCCGGAGCCGAGAAGGCCGACTTGGTCATCGCCAGCACTGACATTGATGAAGTGAATATCGTTGCCTGTGCCTCGGCCAAGCAGCTGGGCACGAAGGTCACGATCGCGCGCGTCCAAGATGCAGAATACTTACAGACGTGGAAGCGCGGCTCTTTAGGGGTCGACGAGATGGTCTGCAGCGAGCTCATCACTTCCCAAGCGATCGCCGATGTGATCGGGCTGCGCGGCGTGCGAGCCGCCGATGAGTTCGCCGATGGGAAGATCCTGATGACCGAGACGGTCGTTGAAGAGAATTCCCCGCTCATTGGGCTGAGATTGCGCGAGGCGGCCATCCCCAAAGACTGCAACGTCGCCAGCATCATCAGAGGGAACACTGTGATCATCCCGCGCGGGGAGGATCACATCCTTGCAGGGGATCGCCTGGTGCTCATCGGGACGCCGCAAGCTGTGCATGAGTTCAACCGACGGCTCAGCCTCTATCCTACGGTCAAAGAAGTGCTCATCATTGGGGGCGGGCGCATCGGATTCCGGCTGGCGCAGATCCTACAGACCCGCGGGCTGCGCCCCAAGCTGATCGAGTCTGACGCGGAGCGCAGCCGCTGGCTCGCCGAAAATCTCCCCCACACGCTCGTCTTTCATGGCGACGGCACGGATATCGAGCTGCTGGAGCGCGAGGGGCTCCATCGGTGCGACGTCGCCGTGAGCGTCACCGGGGCGGACGAGCGCAATCTGCTCTGTGGGCTCCTGCTCAAGCGCATGGGCGTTCCTCAGGTCATCGTGCGGGTGGAAGATCCCAACTTTATCACGATCTTTGAGCGCGTGGGTATTGATATCGCTATCAATCCGCGGCGCTTGATCGCCGAGGAGATCATCAAGTTCACGCGGGGGCGCATCGAGAAGTCGCTCTCCCTTGAGGAAGACCGCGCGGAGGTCTTGGAGATCGAGGTCTCCCCGCGCAGTCCGCTCATCGGGGTGAAGCTAGCGGCGGCCCAGGTGCCCGCGGGGGTGCTGATCGGGGCGATCGTGCGGGGGGAGCGCGTCATCATTCCGCGAGGGACTGACGCCCTCCAGCCGGGCGATCACGTGATCGTCTTCAGCACCAAGGAAGCCGCAGCCACAGTCGAGAAGCTCTTATGATACGGCGCTGGGATCTTGCGGTGGACGTGCGCGCGGCGCTCCATCTTGTGGGCAAATTGATCAAATGGTTCGGCGTCGCGTTTGTGGTGCCCTTCTTCTATGCGATCGGTGCGCGCGAGCCGTGGTGGCCCTACGCTCTGTCGGGATCTATGGCCCTGGTTGGGGGCTGGCTCGTCGAACGCGCGGCGCGCACGGAGAGAGACATCGGCCCTCGGGAGGGCTTCCTCGTCGTCGCTCTGGCGTGGCTGCTTGTAGCGGGCTTAGGGGCGATGCCCTTTATACTTTTAGGGATTCTGCGCCCTCTCGATGCATACTTTGAAGCGATGAGCGGCTTCACGACCACAGGAGCGACGGTGATCGCCCACGTCGAGGGATTGCCTAGAGCGTTGCTGTTGTGGCGGGCGTTCACCCAATGGCTCGGCGGGATGGGCATTATTGTCTTAGCGGTGGCGCTTCTGCCCAAGCTAGGGGTCGGCGGCTCCCAATTGATGGACGCCGAGGCCCCAGGGCCGACGCTGGAGAGGCTCACGCCACGCATCCGCGAGACGGCACGACTCCTGTGGGGCATCTATGTCGGGTTGACAGCCCTTGACGTGCTCTTGTTGGTCTTTGTGGGACGACTGGGCTGGTTCGATGCGGTCGCCCATGCGTTCACCACGCTCTCCACGGGGGGGTTCTCTACGAAAGACAGCGGGTTTGCGAGCTTTTCGCCGGCAGCTCAGTGGGTCACCGTGCTCTTTATGATGCTCGGCGGGCTGAATTTTGCGTTGCTCTATCGGGCTATTGGGCGTCGGCAGCCGCGCGCGCTCTTTATGGATACGGAAGCGCGTTTCTATGGGGCGCTCTTGCTCGGAGCGACCCTCGCGCTTCTGGGGAGTGTAGGGATTGGGCTTGACAATCTCAGACATAGCGCGTTTCAGGCCGTCAGCATCATGACGACGACGGGGTATGCCAGCACCGACTTTGAGCAGTGGCCCGCGGCAGCAAAGATGATCTTGTTTGTTCTGATGTTTCTAGGAGGGTGCGCCGGGAGCACGGCAGGCTCGATCAAAGTGATCCGCACGTGGCTGGTCTTTCGCTTCATCGTGCGGGAGACAAGAAACGTCATTCATCCGCAAGCGGTCCTGCCCATCCGCGTGAGCGGACGCGTCGTGAGCGAGGAGATCGTGCGAGCAGTCGCAATATTTGCTATTCTGTACGTGACGATCTTCGCCTTGGGCAGCATAGTGTTGATGTGGGATGTGGCGCGGGTGGGACTGAATCTTGAGATCATCGAAGCCGCGAGCGCCGTCGCGGCGACGCTGGGCAATGTCGGCCCGGGCTTTGGGCTGGTCGGCCCGATGGGCACCTACGCCCAGCTCCCTGAGACGTCTAAAATTTTATTAATATTTCTGATGTGGGCCGGACGCTTAGAGCTCTTTCCCGTGATCGTGCTCCTTGTGCGCAGCTACTGGAAGGGCTAAGATGCGCGCATTCATCGTGCTCGGCCATAAAGTCCCGCTGACGCCCAACTTCTCGCTCAATGATCTTCCCGGCAGCGCCGGGAGACTCGATATTCTCTGTCGCTGCGTGACGGCGGCGTTCTGTCTGTCGCACGGGATTCGCCGCGACGTCACGGTCTATTTGGTCTTGCAGAATCAGATTGTGCTGCGCTTTGAAGGGGCTCGCTTAAAGCATCTCAACCCCGACGAGCGCTCGACCGCAGCGCTCATCCAGAAAGCTCTCAAAGCTTTTACCGAGCGCGCGGGCGCAGAGATCGAAAGCACGCCGGGGATCTTCGTCGCTGCCGGGGGGTTATCTGAAGCGCTGAAGCGAGTGACGGACGAGGGGCTGACGGTCTACTGGCTGCACGAGCGGGGCTCGCCCATTCGTAAAGTGCAGCTCAGCGCAGATGCGGCGTTTGTGCTGAGCGATCATCTCGAATTTCTGCCCGAAGAAGAAGCGATCTTAGAGAAGCTGCCCCGGCTGAGCTTGGGCCCTCTGTCGCTCCACGCCGATCACTGCATCGTCCTTGCGCATAACGAGCTGGATCTGCGCGGTGGGGTTGCGCCAGCCCCTCAGGTCGTTTAAGATTATTACTCAGTCCCCAATTTATGGATAATGGAGCGTTCGAGGTACGCGAGGTGGAGCTTGCGCTTTTGCGCGAGCACGAGCAGATTGATCCGGCGCGCCTCCAGCAGATTTGCGAGGAGATTCGGCGCGAGGGCAAGCTGCGCCATCCCATCCTGGTCGATCGAACATTTTACGTGATCCTCGATGGGCATCATCGCTTTCGGGCGTATAAGGAGCTGGGGTTTGAGAAGATCCCCTGCGTGCTGGTGGACTATCAGTCGGAGATCGTCTCGGTGCGGCCGCGGCGGCCGGAGTTTGTCGTCTCCAAGGAGGAGGTCATCCGGCGCGCTCTGCGCGGGGAGCTCTATCCGCCCAAGACGACTCAGCACATCTTGCATGTCCCGTGGCCGTGGGAGTAGAATAAGATGTGGAATCCAGTGGTTCGCCCCAGAAGGATCGGCTCGAGATGATCCGGCGCCTCGAGGCCCAAGGGATCACCGACAGAAGGGTGCTTGAGGTCATGGGACGCATCCCGCGCCATCTCTTCCTCCCCAATGCCCTGTGGGATCAAGCTTATGCTGATCATCCGGTGCCCATCGAGTGCGGCCAGACGATCTCTCAGCCGTATATCGTCGCCCTGATGACGCAAGCCCTCCAGCTCACCAAGAGCGACCGAGTGCTGGAGATCGGCACGGGCTCCGGGTATCAAACGGCGATCTTAGCGGAGTTAGCGGGGCATGTCTACACGATCGAGCGCTTCGCGGAGCTCTCCGAGAAGGCAAAGAAGCTCCTGACCGACGCGGGGTATACGAATATTAGTTTTCGCGTGGGGGATGGGACGCTGGGGTGGCCTGAGGAAGCGCCATTTGACAAGATCATCGTGACGGCAGCGGCCCCAGAGGTGCCCCCGTCACTGCGCGAGCAGTTGGCCGAGGGCGGAAGGATGGTCATCCCCGTGGGAGGGCGTCAGCTGCAAACTCTTCTGGTCATCACGAAAGAACAAGGAAAGCTTCACAAAGAGGAGCTCTGCGCATGCAGTTTCTTGCCGTTGATCGGGAGGGAAGGCTGGCCAGATCATGAGACCTGGCTCCAGCACTTACTGTAAGGGCGCATAGGGGAAGGAGGGATCCGTGGGTGCACCGATGCTAAAACGATGAAGAAGTTATCTGTTCTCTCGAAAGATCAGCAACTTCACCAAACAAAGGAGTTAGACGCCATGCAGTTCAGATTCGTAAAAACTCTTGGAATTTTGGCGGTGATCGCGCTGGTGGTAACGGGGTGTGGCGGGGGAGTCAAGCCGCCCACAGCTGTTATCAACAGCCCCCAAAGCGGAGCGACGTTCACAGTCAATCAATCTATCGAGTTTAGCGGATCGGCCAAGGACGATGCCGGCAAGGAAGTGACCAAGGACGTCGTCTACGAGTGGGACCTCGGCGACGGCACAAAAGAGACGGGCCAGAGGGTCTCGCATACGTATAGCGCAAGCGGGACGTATACCGTCAAGCTGACGGTCAAGACCGCGGCGCAAGCGAAAGAGACCAATCCCAAGCTCGAACCCAAGCAGACCGCCCAGATCGAGATCACGGTGAAGGCTGCCCTCTCGGTGGCGATCTCCGCGAGCGTCACGGAAGGGCCAGCGCCGTTGGAGGTCTCGTTCACCGCGGAAGTCCAGGGCACGGCGGCAAGCTACAATTGGGACTTCGGCGACGGCTCCACAAGCTCCGAAGCCAATCCGACCCATACGTTCACTACGGAGGGGACGTATACAGTGAAGCTCGTCGTCACCGCCCCCGATGGCAGCACGGCCTCCGCGGAGAAGACTATCACCGTGACTGCGCCGAAGCAGTCGTCGTCGAGCCTCCATATCGTGAAGATGGTGATCACCAAAGACGGGAAGAACTTCTTCGATCCTGCAGAACTCACCATCAAAGTCGGCGATACAGTCCGTTGGGTGAACGAATGTGAAGAGGACGTGCCATGCGTACACTCCGCCCAAGCTTACCCTGACAAGATCCCTGCAGGGGCAGAAGCGTTTGACTCGACGCTGCTGACCGCCCAGGGCCAGACGTATGAGTATACGTTCACCGTCCCTGGGGAGTACGAGTACTTCTGCGTCCCCCATGAAGCGCTAGGGATGAAGGGGAAGATCATCGTGCAGCCATAGTGTAGAAGGCCCTCACCCCTCATGGAAATGGGGGTGATGGCCTCCCTTCTATGCCCAAAGTCATAGACCTACGCAGCGATACCGTGACCAAGCCCACGCCCGCGATGCGACGGGCCATGGCCCAAGCCGACGTCGGCGATGACGTCTTCGGCGAAGATCCCACAGTCAATAGACTTCAAGAGCGTGCCGCGGAGCTCTTCGGCCGCGAAGCGGCCCTCTTTGTCCCCTCCGGCACAATGGGCAATCAGATCGCTATCAAAGTCCATACTCAGCCCGGCGACGAAGTTATCCTCGAGGAAGCTTCGCATATCTTCAACTCCGAGATGGCGATGATGGCTGCATTCTCTGGGGTGATCCCGCGCCCCATCCCCAGCGAGCGCGGATGGCTGCGCTGGGAACAAATAGAATCTGCCATTCGCCCTAACGTCTATTACTACGCCCAGACACGACTGATCTGCCTAGAGAACACCCATAACTTCAAGGGCGGGAGCGTCTACCCCCTCGAGTGGGCTAGAGAAATCATAGAGAAAGCCCACGAGCGCGGGTTGAAGGTGCACTTAGATGGGGCGCGCATCTTCAACGCGGCCGTCGCCACTGGGCGCTCGGTCAAAGAGCTGACTGAGGGCTTCGACTCGGTGATGTTCTGTCTGTCGAAGGGCTTGGGAGCGCCGGTGGGCTCGATGCTGGTGGGCTCAGCAGAATTTATTGAAAAGGCGCGAAGGGTTCGCAAGATGCTCGGCGGGGGGATGCGCCAGGTCGGAATATTAGCTGCAGCCGGGCTGTATGCGTTAGAGCATCATATTGAGCGTCTTGCGGAAGATCACGAGAATGCCCAGATCTTAGCTCAGGCCCTCAGGGAGATCCCCGAGGTGCGGCTTGAGCCCGTCGAGACGAATATTATTATCTTTGAGCTGACCAAGACCCCAGCAGAAAAGCTCATTACTGAGCTCAAGAAGCGCAATATCTTGGCGTTGGCGATCGGGCCGCGCCGGGTCCGCTTAGTGACTCATCTAGACGTCAGCCGCGCCGATGTGCTCCGTGCTGCTTGTGCTCTGCAAGAGATTCTCAGTCTGTAGCTGGGATCGCCGTGAAACTTTTCTCTCGATCTGGTGGTATTTGTATAGGTCCCTCTAGGCACGGTAGGCCGTGCCGTGCTATAATGGAGAGACCGAAGGAGGCTATCTATGCGCGCAGCCATGAGCCGACGCACGTTCCTTCGCGCCCTAGGGGTCACCGCCGGGGCTATGCTTCTTGGGCGCTCGCGGGGCCACAGCCAGCAGACGCTCACTATCGGGGTTTTAGGAGGGACCAGCACGCCGTTAGGACAGGGGATTCTCAACGGGGCCCAGCTCGCCGCCGATGAGCTGAAGCTCAGAGTGATCGTTGGGGACTTGGGGAATGAGACCGATCCGGCCCGCGCTCGCACAGTCTTGGGTGATCTTGTCAGCAAGGGAGCCAATGCCCTCGTTGGGCTCTCACGACCCGACACGATCTCCGCGCTCTTGCTTGACATCCCCAGCGTGAAGAAGCCGTTTATCATCACGGGGACGCCGCTGTTGGGCACAGATCAAGTCGCGGGGAACTTCGCGAACTTTAAATATATCTTCCGCGCGGGCATCGTGGGGATAGCCGCCCAAGCGTTTGACGGCGGGGAGTTCGCTCGCGAATTTCTCGTGGGACGCCTCGTCAAAGAGAAGGTGCTCGCGTCGAACGCCGTTGCTCTCGTAGGAGACCCGTCCAAGCAGAGCGCGGACTTCCGCGCGGCGCTCTTGCCCCGGCTCGCCCGAGCGGGTTTAGACGTAGTGGGGAATCTCGCCGATGGCCAAGCAACAGCGCTCTTGGAGCGCTTGCAGAAGGTCAATGTGCCCGCGGCGATCACGGCGTTCTTCGACGCGAAAGTGGGCGCGGAGTTCGCCCAGGCGTGGTCCGCCAACAAAGTGAAAGTGGCGCTCTTTGGCTGGAACGAGGCGCTGCTCTACGACGATCTGAAGGGGGCCGCCGCGGGCTACGTCGTCACGGACTTTGCGGCGCAAACTGCGAAGGTGGGCCCGAAGACCCTCGAGTTTTATAAGAACTACCAAGCGCGCTTTGGCAGCCGGCCCGTCTTCACCGCCGCGACGACCTATGACGCCATCTATGCGCTTGCCGATGCGGTCGCCCGCGCCGGCTCTCCCGACGCTGACCCTCTTGTCACCGCCCTGGAGGGGGCGAAGATGCCCGGAGTCGTGGGCTTGATCCGATTCTACAGCGTCGAGGAGCAGCAGCGGGATCCGCTGAAGATCGCAGTGGCTCACGATCAGGTCTACGGGCTCAACAAGACGGGCGGGGCTCCGGCGTTCGATGGGGCGCGGCCGTTCTACACCCAAATCGCGCCCGACGGCACGCGGGTCGTGCTCTACCCCAACGAATACGCGACCGGAACGTTTGTCTTGCCGCCGCATTTTAAGTGAGACCTAACCCCCTATGCCCCCTTCCCGGAGCGGGAAGGGGGAGACTCCCCTCCCCGTGTCGGGGAGGGGCTGGGGGAGAGGTCCTGCAAGGAGGTTGAAAAAATGAGACGTACGGGAAATGCTACAAGCCGGATGCTCATCTTCGCGTTTTTGTTGGTGCTTGTTGGGGTGAACGCGCCGGGGTTGCTGTCGCAATCGCAGATCGAAAGCCCGGAGGCCCCGCGCGTGACGTATATACTTCTGCCCAAGACCCGCTGTGTCGTGGCCCCGCCAGCTCTGCCCGCTGATAAGTGCCCCCCAAATACGCTTCCCCCGTTCACCACGGCGATCAATTGGATCGCTGCTGACGGCTCAGACTTTCTGGGAGCCATCGGCTATGAAGATATCAACAAAGACATAGTGAAGATCACATTTCGCGTGGTTGACGCCACCCCGCTGAGGGATGCGGCGGCAGTGGCCTTCAAGGCGGGCCAGACCTTCAGCTTCCAACCCCCGCTGCAAACTGAGCCTCAAGGGGCCTTCGATTTTCGCATCTTCACCACCGTGCCCCAAGATGTGACCCTGGAAGTGACCCTGGAAGACGCGAAGAAGAACGTCAGCCAGCCGAAGGTGTTCTCGTTCAAGGCCGTCGGCCCAGAGCCGATCATCAGTGGGATCGAGTTCCCAGAGCAGATCCCCCTGGGAGCTCAACAACAAGTGGGCGTGGGGTTTGTGGACCGCGAGGGCCAACTGAGCAGGGTCGAGTTCCAAGCAGTGAACTTCGACCCCAAGCGACTAGCCGACTGCAAACTCCCTCTAGAAGGACTCGACGTGAGCGATCAGGTCTTGGGAGAGAAAGAGGGCCAACTGAGCTTCACGATTCAGTGTAACAGCGCGCAGCGGATTACGCTGAAGGTCGTCTTGGTGGATCGCCAGGGGAATCGCAGCGAGCAGAGCGTGCTGCGTCAGCAAAGTACATTTGAGTTTATTGCGGGGCGAAAGGTCGCCGATGGGCTCTTCTTCCTCGATCAATTTGGCGGAGAGTTCCGCCGTCCCCAAGGGATCGCTGTAGACAGCCAAGGGCGGATCTACGTCGCCGATACTGAGAACCATCGCATTCAGCGGTTCGATCCGGAGACGTTTAAATTGACTGAGAAGAAGCCAAGCTTCGTGTGGGGGAGTCGGTGTCTCTTGCGCACAGGGGAGGGGTGCCGCGATCCCGACGGTGGCGGCCCGCTCCAACCCGGCGATGGCCAGTTCGATGGCCCCACGGATATCGCTATAGACGCTGCGGGGAACATCTATGTGGTGGACAGCGGCAACCACAGAATACAAAAGTTCGATTCGACGGGGAAGTTCTTGGGCAAGTGGGGGGCGCGCGGCAGTGGCGACGGCCAGTTTGAGTTCCCCATTGGCATCGCTCTTGATAGCTCTGGGAAGTTCGCTTACGTGACGGACAAGGGCAACCATCGCATCCAGAAATTCGACGTGAGCAGCTCCCCCGTGCGATTTATCACCAAGTGGGGAAGCGAGTGCAATCTTACGGCCACGCCGCCCACGGGACGGTGCCTTGATCCCGATGGAGCTGGCCCTCTGCAGGTGGGCGACGGGCAATTCTTCGAGCCCCAAGCCGTTGTCGTGGACGGGGCGGGCAACGTCTACGTCTCGGACACGGGGAACCATCGCATTCAGAAGTTCGATCCTTCTGGGAAGTTCTTGCTCAAGTGGGGGAGGAACGGCTCAGCAGCGAGGCAGTTTGACGTGCCGCGCGGGTTGGCGTTCACCAAGGCGGGGATCTTGCTCGTGGTGGATCAGAACAACAATCGTGTCCAGGAGTTCAGCGCCGACGGCGCGTTCATACGCCAATGGGGCGAGCAAGGCACCGGAGAAGGGGAATTCAACGCCCCGCAAGATATCGCTGTAGACAGCGCCGGCAATATCTATATTGTCGAGCTGCTGAACAACCGTGTGCAGAAATTGGGGGATCTAAAATGAGCTCAAAGACCCCTCACCCCTGGGCTCCCCTCTCCCTCGGAGGGGAGAGGGGACGGAGGTGAGGGTGAAAAGGAGGCGGTCATGGGACGTATCGTCAGAGTGTTCGCTATCGCTTTTGTAGTGGGCGCGCTCAGCGCGGTAGGGGTGGCGCAGAGCAGTCTGTTACAGCTCGTCTTTCGGGTGCCTGATGGCAGTCCCATCCGCTCCTCCCCGGTGATAGATCTTGCGAAAAACGCGATCTACTTTGGGGCGGATGACGGGAATCTCTACGCGATCCCATTGATCAGCGCTGAGCAACCTCGACGAGCCAAGTGGGTCTTCTCCCCCGACCCCGATCCGGCCAAGCGCCGCCCCATACGCACAGCTCCAGTCATTGACGAGGCGCGCAACCGAATCTATATCGGGGCCGATGACGGCCAGCTCTACGCGGTAGATCGAGACACGGGGCAGCCCGTCGAGGGGTTCAAGCCGGAGCTGCGGGCTGCTCCCATCCGTGTGCCCCCAGCTTTGGATCAGCCCCGTGGAGTACTCTACGTAGGGGCGGATGACCAGCAAGTGCGGGCAATCAATGCAGCCAATGGAGGGCCTATACCGAACCCATTTCAAGCAGCCAAAGGGGCCATCCGCGCCGCGCCTGTGATTGACTTCGTCAAAACAGCAGTCTACTTTGGTTCCGACGACGGCAAGCTCTACATCGTTGATCGAGAGAACCTTCAAGAAATCAAGAAGTCTGTGGAGGTCTTCAGCCCAATCCGCGGCTCGCCGCTCTTGGATGTTCTTGGTGGGGCCGAAGCTGCTATCTATTTTGGCGCGGATAACGGGATTTTCTACGCGATTGATCGCGACGGGAACAGACTCTATCAGTTCGAGACGTTTGGGCCGGTCCGCACCAAAGCCGCCATAGACCCCGTCAAGAATGCGGTCTACTTCGTCTCTGATGACGGCAAGCTCTATGCGCTCTTCCGCAACGACGAAAGAGATAGCAAGGGTCAGACTATAGCGGGCCGGGAGCGCGGCAAACAGAAGTTCGCCATCACCATCGTCACCGATGGCAATCCCAATCCCTTCGATGGGGATTTGCCGCGATCTTCGCCAGTCGTGGATCGTCGGCTGGGAGCCACGGGAACGGGAACAATCATTGTCGGCTCGGTAGACGGGAATCTCTACGGAGTTGACCCCGACAGCGGACGGGTGCGCTTCGTGCACGCGGTGCCCGGCGCGGGGACTGATCCGCGCGCGGCCATTCGCACCACACCGGCGCTCTATGTGCGTGGTCCCGGCTCCTTTCTCGATATTTACGTGGGCGCGGACGACGGCGGGCTCTATGTCGTGAACCGCCGTCCCTAAGGGGGACTGGACTTTGAAATCACAAAAAGCTAGAATAGCTTTGAGAAAAATCTTTAGGAGGTGGCATTATGGGGAGCGGTCGCACCGGCCAAGCTAGAGGGAGATGGATAAGCGTTCTCGGTATAGTTCTCATTGGGATCGGAGCTATGATCTTGGGAGGGACAAGCCCAACTATCTTGATGAGCTTGGGCCAGGCCGGGGCGCCGACGCTGCCAGAGCTGCACCCTATCAGCCTGGTGCTCACGCCGCCCTCCCCTGTCGAGAAAGGCGTCTTGGTGACGGCGCGCGCGAAGATCGTCAACACGGGGAACAGCGCCGCCCCACGCTTTACCGTGGAGTTCTTCTATCGCATCAAGAGCGATCCTCCCCGCCCTTGGGTGAGCTTCCCCGACGGCAAGGGAGTGATTTCCCTCCCAGGGCTCAGCCCTCGCGATCAAACGATCACCGTTGAGGGTGTTTTAGACACGGCCAAAGCCGAGGTCGAGCCCGGAACGTATGAGATTCGCGTCTTGGTTGATTCTACGAATCAGATCTCTGAAGAAGACGAGACGAACAACGAGCTGATCGTGGCGCTGCAGATCCGCCCCTCACGGCTCACGAAGCCCGATCTGGTGCCCACAGCGCTTCTCTTCACTCCGCCATCGCCCATTGACAGTCAGACCACCGTGACTGTGAGCGCGACCGTGCGCAACAACGGCCCCGTGGATGCCGGGGCGTTTGATGTGCAATATCTCTTCTGTAAGCTGCCCACGCCGCGCAGCACCTGCGCCCCAGAACAATTGAGCGAATTTGCCAAGGCTTCTGTGCCTGCGGGCTTGAAAGCTGGGGAAGAGCGCTCCGGCCGAGATTTGCACGGCACAGAGATTCAGTTCCCCAACCCCCGCGATCCCGCAACAACAAAGCTTGAGCCTGGAGTCTATCTCATCCAAGTCCGAGTAGATCCCACAAGCAAGGAGCAGCCCAGCGGCGCCGTCGAAGAGCAGGACGAAGCGAATAATACGCTCACAGCGCTGCTCACCGTCAAAGGGCCCGAGCTGTTCCCTGCAAGCATTACGATCACCCCGACGCTGGTCCGCGCTGGCTCAGAAGCACTGGTCACCGCGCAGATCGCCAACGCCGGCACAACTTCAGCCGACAATGTCTTGGTAGCGTTCGTGATCAATGGGCGACGCTTCGCGACAGCTACCGTGCCCCAGATACCCGCAGCTTCTCGAGGAGAACCGACACGTCAGGCTGTCCAGGTCAGCCTCAAGACGGAAAGCTTGCAGCCAGGGGTGTATGAGCTGCGCGTCGTCGTTGATCCTGAGGACACAATTAGTGAGCTCGACGAATCGAATAATACGCTCACGACGGCGTTGACGCTCCAGCCCCCTCTGCCGCGCTTGCCGGAGCTCACTCCCAAGAGCTTAGTGGTGACGCCCCCGTCCCCCATCGAGCAGGGGAAGGGCACAGTCATAGCAGAGATTCTCAACAACGGGATGATCAGCGCTGAGGGCTTTGATGTGGAATTCTCGGTGCGCGAGGCCGGACGGGCACGCTGGAACCCCATTCCCTGCACGGCCAACTGCACAAATAATAAACTCAACCCCAACGCAGAGCTGACCGCGCAAGCGCAGCTGCCTGCGCTCACGCCGGGAGCGTATGAGGTCCGCGTCGTGATAGACCCCCAGGGGCGCGTCGCGGAGCTCGATGAGACCAATAACGAGATGCTCATCAGCTTCCGGGTGATCCGGCCGCGCCGGCCCGATCTGGCGATCACGGAATTGGCGTTTGACCCGCCGACGCTTGCCGCACACCGTGGGCAACCCGTGCGGATTCTCTTCACCGTAGAGAACATCGGCGATGCGTTGGCTGAGGCTTCCGACGCGCAATGTTCGTATCGTCGTCTGGAGGACGCCACAGCAGCTCCTGTCTCCTTTGCGCGCGTCTCCGTGCCCTCGCTCGCACCGGGTGGCAAGTTCGCGGCACAGTGTCAGCTGGACACAGGGCCAGTGCGCCCAGGCTTCTATGAGCTGACGGTCACTCTCGACCCTCAGAATACTATAGAAGAGCAGAACGAGGGCAATAATATAGCGACGAGCGGCACTGGGATTCCGGGGCAACCGGGCCAAGGGCAGGCCCTGCTCATCTTCGGGCCCGATCTCATCCCCGATCGCGCCACGCTCAAAGTGAGGCGCCCCAAGACCCCGGAGACTATCGCCATGCCCTTGAGCTTCGAGATCACTCAAGGGGAGTTGCTCGATCTGGAAGTGACAGTGCGCAATATCGGGCAGATTCCTGCGGGGGGCTTCGACGTGGCGTTCTGCATTCGGGAGTACTTCTCTCAAGCCCCGTGCGCGGAGATCGGCACGCGCTCCCGCACCACAGGCTTAGGGCTGGCCGACGAGTTCACTGCCAAGACCCAAGTGAGCACAGAGCTTATAGCTCCAGGGGTCTATGAGATCGGGGTCATCGTGGACCCGCCCAGCCCTGAGCAGCCCTTCGGACGCGTCGAAGAAGTCAGCGAGCTGAACAACTTCATTGGTGGACCGCGTGTGCAGCGGGGCTTCCAAGTCGTTATAGTCGGGAAGCCCGATCTGACCTTCCGCGAGCCGCTGGTCTTCCAGCCCAGCGGGCCTGTGCCCCCTGGCACGACGCTTGGGATCTTCGCCGATGTCCAAAACATCGGAGCGGGACGGACAACCCGAGACTTCAAGGTCGAATTTGCCTTCCGCCGCGCGGATGACCCCGCTCAGCCCAACTTTGTGGTCTTCAGCACGGCGATCATCACCGAGCTTGAAGTGGGTCCGGAGAAGGCCAAGCAAGTGAAGGCCGAGCTCGACACGCGCAACCTCGCCCCAGGGCTTTATGAGATCCAAGTCCAGCTCGACCCAGATAATCTCATCCCTGAGCTGAATGAGACGAATAACATACAGACAGCGCGAGTGGTCATCGGCGGCGGGGCGGGCTTGGTTGATCTTGCTGTGGTGAGTTTCACGCTCACGCCCAATCAAGCTGTCGTCTCACGCGGGCAGATCGTGCGATTCTCCGCGGTGATCGCGAACTTGGGAGCGATGCCCAGCGGGCCGTTTGTGGTGGAGTTCACCTATCGCAATCTCTTGAGCCCTTCGGGGACTGATCCCGTCTTCAGCCGCCAGACCATCGCCAATTTGGACGGGGGAGCTCGTGCTACGGTCACAGCTCAGTTGAACACGATCTCCCTGTCCCCTGGAACGTATGAGATCGCCGTGACTGTAGACCCGGAGAATCGCATCTCCGAGCCCGATGAGGCCAATAATCGTCTCGTGATCTTTCTCACGGTCAACTGATGGACAGACAGAGCGTAATCTATTAAGATGAAAGGGGGCCTTAACCCAGTGATCGAACCGCGTCCCCAGAGGCTGCTCCAGGGAGACCCCGCCCGGGCCCTGAGGGAAGGATGCATCCGCTGCGGTTAAGGCCTCTTCTCTTTCACCCTGAGAAAGGAGAATGACCGATGAGACGCACGACGATCTTCTTCATCGTGTTCGGCGCTGTAGGCCTGTGGGCGCTCGCTCAACAGGGCGGGTTCTTTCAGAATTACCCCGGAGGCACAAGCAAATCCGTCTACAGAATCACCCAAGAGAAATCGAACTATCCCATCCTGCTGACGATGGAGATCCAGCCCATCGCTGCTGACACGTTCACCGTGAAGACGACGAACGAAGTGACGGGCACGCGGACGGATTTGGAGCGCGGGGTATTAGAAGGCTTAGCGCGCGCCCAGCTCGAAGTGAATAGCGAATCCCTCACAGCCCTCAGAAAATTTCTCCCAGATATCCAGCCCAATACGGCCTATGTGCTGCCTAACGGGGCGCGCTTCGAAGCGGGCGAACGCGACAAGATCGCCGGAGTAGACGTGATCCGCGGCGTGCTCACTGACCCCAAGAAGCCCAATCAGCGCACGGTGCTCGCCCTGACGCTCAATAAAGCCGTGCCCTTCCCTCCGTTATTGCAGATCGATGAGCGCCGCGGGCTGCTGTGGGTGACGGTGTTTACCCTCGAATTGCTGGAGTTCTCGATGCGCCCGTGATTGTCTTGAGAGATCTGACGCGCTTAGCGGTGCGCAATCTTGGGGCACATAAGGCCCGCAGCGCGCTCACCCTCATTGGGATCGCCATCGGGATGACCGCGGTCGTCGCGCTCGTCTCGCTCAGTTTGGGGGCGCAACGCGCGGTCGAGCGACAATTTGCCAAGCTCGGCGCTGATGTCATTCTTATCGTGCCCGCTGGGGGCTTGGGCGAGCCTAGGCCCGCTAAGCTCGAGCTCTCTGTGCTCAAAAATGTCGCTGGGGTCAAAAGCGTCGTGGCGGTGCGGCGCGAAATACTCCCCGTCAAGAGCCCAACAGTCCCTGGGTTTTTGAACGTTGTGGGGATCAGAAGCGAAGGGGCTCAAGAGCTCTTCGGTGGCCTGGAGATCGCCTCGGGGAAGCTCTTTGCTCTCGATCGAGACGAAGTCGTGCTCGGCGATGGGGCAGCGCGCGACCTCAACGCAACCGTGGGCGAGAGCGTCACTATTCAGGACCGTCCATTTCGCGTGGTCGGCATTCTGAAACGCACCGGAAACGACCAAGATGACCATGCGCTCTATCTGTCGCTAGAGAAGCTCGAGGAGCTTACAAACGAGAAGGGCTTCATATCGCTTGCGTTTGTGCGGGCAGAGCCCACCGTAGACCCGACGGCGCTTGCCCAAGAGATCCAAAGAGTTTTAAGAGAGTCCGTGACCGAGCGCGACTTTGTCGTGCAGTCGTCCAAACAGCTCAGGGAGATTATCAACGGGGTCTTGATAGTGCTGCGCTGGACGCTGGGGGCGATCGCAGGGATCTCTCTCTTAGTTGGGGGGATTGGGCTCACCAACACTATGCTCATGGCGATTCTAGAGCGCACCCACGAGATCGGGGTGCTCAGAGCCATTGGGGCTCAGCGCGCCCATATCGTCGCGCTGTTTCTTATAGAATCGAGCTTGTTAGGGCTGCTTGGGGGGCTGGCTGGATTGATCCTAGGGGGAGCGATCGCCCAATCTGTCGCGTTAGCTATTCAGCAGTTTTTGCGAACAGATCTGTTCAGCATAGCGTTCGACGGAGCATTGATAGGGGGATCGTTGAGCTTTTCGCTCGTGCTTGGGGCGCTGGCCGGGGCGTGGCCAGCGTGGCGGGCGGCCCAGCTCTCCCCTATAGAAGCCTTGCGATACGAATAATCAAGGACACTCGTCCCATCCCACTCAGACAAATCCCCAGAGGGGTTTCGACAGGGGTCCTTCAGAAGCCACCTTCCCATCGCGTATAACAAGGGACGCTCAGGGGAGGTGCGCATGTGAGCACGTCAAGGCTGGTCGCGGTGGTCCTTCTACTTGCGGTGCTTGGTGTGATCATGGTCGCTAGCGCCAGCCTGCCCGTCGCTGCCGTGCGCTACGAGAACCCCACTTATCTGCTGTGGAAGCATCTTATCGCGCTGGGCATGGGGCTCATCGTCTTCGTGATCTTTTGGAAGCTCGACTATCGCGCGCTCTTGCGGGCTGATCATATACTCTTATTGGCGGCCTTGGGCCTGACTGCGCTGACGCTCGTCCCCGGCTTGAGCGTGCGCGGCAGCTGGCTGCGCCTCCCCGGCCCCTTCCAGCTCCAGCCCACAGAATTCTTAAAATTTTCGCTCATCGTCTCGTTCGCCGCGTTCTCTATCCGCAAAGGGGACCGCATCCGAGATTTTTCTGATGGAGTCCTGCCCGTGCTCATCATCACTGCCATCAGCGCCCTCATGGCGCTCAAGCAATCGGACTTCGCTATGGCGAGCATCTTCTGGCTCATTGCTCTGTATATGCTCTACGTGGGAGGGGCGCGGCTGACGCATCTTTTTGGGGTTCTAGGGGCTTTGGTCCCTGTGCTTGCTCTTTTGCTGATCACGGCTCCGTATAGATTTGGGCGACTCTTGGCGTTCTTAGATCCATTTCAGTACAGCACGACGGAGGGGTATCAGCTCATTCAGTCGCTCACAGCTATTGGCTCAGGGGGGGTCTTTGGGCGGGGCCTTGGCGCAAGCCGCGCCAAGTTGCTCTTCCTCCCGGAACCCTATAACGACTTCATCTTTGCGATCATCGGGGAGGAGCTAGGGCTTGTGGGGGGACTCTGTGTGATCGGGCTCTTTGTCTATTTGACGTGGGCAGGGTACACCATCGCTCTGAGAGCCCCCGACCGGTTCGGGATGCTCTTGGCTTCCGGGATAACGTTCACGATCGCTTCCCAAGCTGCCATAAACATCGGGGTCGCGTGCGGGATACTCCCCGTGACGGGGCTGACGCTGCCGTTCATCAGCTACGGGGGATCTTCGTTGATCGTTTCGTTGGCTATGGCCGGAACGCTGCTCAATATCGCGCAGAGGGGATCGCATGAGGACGTTTCTCGTCTGTGGGGGCGGGACGGGGGGCCATCTCTATCCCGCCCTCGCTACGCTTGAAGGGCTCCATCGCGCCGAGCCGGATGCCCGGCTCGTCTACGTGGGGAGCCGCTATGGGCTGGAGATGACGGTGGTGCCGCGGTATCCGTGGGTTGAGTTCTATCCCATCTGTGTGCGCGGGATCGCGCGGCCGGGCCAGCGCCCTTGGTGGATGCTCTGGGCCCTCGTGGCCATAGCTCAGCTTCCCGTCGCGCTCGCCCAAGCCCTTTGGGTTATTCTCAAGGTGCGCCCAAGGGTGATTATTGGCTTTGGAGGGTATGGGGCGTTCGCCCCGCTGCTGTGGGGGGTTCTCTTCAGAATCCCCATATTCCTCCATGAGCAGAATGTCGTCCCAGGGGTAGTGACGCGCCTCTTTGCGCCGTGGGCGAAGAGAGTCTTTCTTACTTATCCGCAGACGGCTCGGTGGCTGCGAGCCCATTATGTAGTCGTAACGGGTCTGCCCGTCCGCTCAGAGGTTCTCTGTGCGCACGCGGACCATGCGCGATTTGGGCTCGATCCGCAGAAAAAGACGGTGCTCGTCTTTGGGGGCAGTAGAGGCTCGCAGCTCCTCACGGAAGTCGCGCTGCAGGCGCACCGCCTCCTCCGTGAAGCTCAGTTCCTGATCATTACAGGATCTAACTCCTCCACAACCGCGGGAGAAGGAGTGATTCTCGTCCCCTACATTCATGAGATGGGCACGGCCTTGGCGACTGCTGATCTGGTGATCTGTCGTGCAGGAGCCGCGACGCTTGCGGAACTTGCGGCCCTAGAAAAGCCCGCGATAGTGGTCCCCTGGGCCGGCGCGGCCAACGATCACCAGATGTCTAACGCCAAGTCCCTGGCCCACCTCGGCGTATCTATAATCCCGGAGTCTGAGCTGACTCCGCAGCGGCTTGTTCAAGAGATCCAGACCAGGCTTCGCCAGACTTCGTCTGGACAAGCTTCGCTTGACGTTCATCTTCGCCGGCCAATGGCCGGCGAAGGCGTACAGTCCAGACGAAGTCTGGCGTTACATTCCATCCTGTGCGAGGTGCTTCACCATGCGACCAAAGAGCACGATGCAGCTTCACTTCCTTGGGATCGGCGGCGACGGCATGAGTGGGTTGGCCAAAGTCTATTCTGAGCTGGGATGGCGCGTCACCGGCTGCAACATCGAGGAGAACCGACGCACCCGCCAGCTTAGAGAGCTTGGCATCCCCGTCGCCATTGGCCACGATGTGGCCCACTTGCAGCGCGCTACCCATCTCATCGTCTCTTCAGCCATTCCCCCAGATAATATCGAGCTGCAAGAGGCACAACGTTTGGGGCTGACTATTCTTCATCGGCTGGATCTCCTCCGCGAGCTCACGACACGGCGCTACACGATCGGCGTCGCGGGCACGCACGGCAAGACCACCACAGCGGCGATGATAACGACGCTTCTCGAGCGCGCCTGGCTCGATCCAACGTTTGTGATCGGCGCGGCCTCTCCGACCTTGGGCACCCACGCCCGCCTGGGCTTGGGACGCCACCTCGTCGCAGAAATCTGCGAAAGCGACGGAAGATTCGTGAACATCCACCCCCACATCGCCGTGATCACAAACATCGGGCGCGATCACCTCAACTTCTACCGGAGCGAAGAAGCGCTCCTCGAGAGCTTCACGCGCTTTGCGAGCCACAGCGAGCTCTGTATCGCCTGCGCCGATGACCCTGGGGTCCAGCGCGCGATCATTCAGCGCATCCCCTCCGCGCTCACGTACAGCATTGAGCGTCCGGCTGATCTTGTGGCCCACGATATCTCGTTCTCCCAATTCCGCACGAGATTTCAGATCTCCTGGCGCGGACGCCACGCCGCAAGCATCGAATTGCTCTACGCTCCCGGCGTTCACAACGTCTATAATGCCCTCGCCGCCCTGGTCGTGGGCAAAGCCGTGGGGCTTTCGTTTGAGGACATGGCCGCCCATCTGAGAGATTTCCAACTGCCCGAAAGACGCTTCCAAGTGCTTATCAACAACGGCATCACCCTCGTTGATGACTATGCCCATCTGCCAGAACAAATCCAACGAAATCTTCAGGCGATCCGCCAGAGCTGGCACCCCCCGCGGATCGTGGCCATCTTCCAGCCCCATCGCTTCACGCGCACGTACTATTTGGGCCGAGAGTTCAGCGCTGCCTTCGATCTTGCTGATATAGTCGTTCTGACTGATATCTATCCGGCGTTCGAGCCCCCTATCCCCGGGGTGGACGTCTCTCTCATTGTGGAAGCGCTCCAGCGCCGCCATCACAGTGTTCTCTATCTGCCGTGGGGGGAGGACTTTGCCGATCGCGTGCGCGCGCTCCTCCGCCCCGGCGATTTTGTGATCGGCTTTGGAGCGGGGAATCTCAACGCCCAATTGCACCGTCTTGCCCGAGCCTGGGAGGGAATAAATCATGAACGAGAGCGCTAGGGAGCTTCAATCCCGACTCCGTGGCCTCGTCAAGACTCACGAGCCCTTGGCGCGCCATACGTCGCTGCGCATCGGGGGCCCGGCGGACTACTTCGTCATTCCTGCGTCCGTGGACGATATCTTAGAGACACTAGATTTTGTGCGTGATCGCGGCTTGCCCTGGATTGTTCTAGGAAATGGCACAAATGTGCTCTTCCCCGACGAGGGCTATCGCGGGGTTATTATCAAGCTTGGGCCGAGCCTAGGGCGCATTGAGATCTCTGGAGACAGGGTGCGCGCCCAAGCCGGGGCGAGCTTAGCGGCGTTGATCTCCCAGGTGCGCGCCCAGGGGGGGCGCGACTTTGACTTCTTGGTGGGAATCCCCGGCAGCGTCGGCGGAGCCCTCGTCATGAACGCGGGAATCCCCGAAGGGACGATCTCCGATGTCGTCACCCGGGTGGGGGCATTGACTTTTGACGGAAAATTCATTACGCTTAAGGCTGAGGAGTGCCGGTTCGGGTATCGAGCGAGCCGGTTCCAGGAGGAACGGCTCATCGTGATTGAGGGAGAATTTGCCTTGGGAAGAGGGAAAGCGTGGGATGGGGAAGAGCTTCTGCGGCGGCGCAAGGAGCGCCAGCCCCTGGGGGTGCCTAGCCCTGGCTGTGTCTTTCGCAACCCCGTGGGGGTGAACGCGACCGCGGGGCAGCTTCTGGACTGGGCGGGGTTGAAGGGATTGCGGGTGGGAGGAGCGCGAATATCCCCAAAGCATGCGAATTTCATCGTCAACGAAGGGGGGGCGACCAGCCGCGATGTCCTCCAGCTAATTGACATCGCCCGGTCGGTTGTGCTTAAATACTGGGGGGTGGAGTTGAAGCTGGAGCTCGCCGTCGTGGAGACGTGCGGCGCGTAGTCTTTATAATAGTAGCGATCATCGGGCTTGTGCTCGGAGTACCGTGGCACAAGTACCTCATAGTACGAGAGATCACCGTCGAGGGTGGTGAGAGGATCCAAGCCGAGACGGTCCTGCAGAGCTTGCCCATTACCGTGGGAACGAATTGGCTGACGGCCGACACCCAGGCCGCCAGAGAAGCCCTCTTGCGCCTCCCCGATGTCCGTGATGCTCTCGTCAGGAAGAGATTATGGGCGCGTATAGAGATTTTCGTGAGGGAGCGAGAGCCGTTGGTACTCGCTCGGTTAGGCCAACAGCTCTTCTGGCTCGACACCGAGGGGTTTTTCTACACCCCTGCACGGCAACCCTTTGGGCCGGTCCTCCTCGAGCCCCAGACCATCGAGACCCCGCGCGGCAGGCGGCTCGCCGAGCCCTTCTACCTTGTGCCCTTGCGCGCCCTGCTCAGCGCCCCTGGAAAGCTGCTCAATCATATCACAACAGTCCGATTCGAAGGGAGCACTATGATTCTCACCATGCGGGATGGCCCGGATGTGCTCTTTCAGATCTATGACGTCCGGGGGGAACTTATGCGGCTGTCGCGGATTTTGAACGCTTTGGATGAGCGCCGCTTGCGCCGCATAGATCTGCGATTTGAGCGCGTGCTCGTCGTGAGCGAACACGCTCGTCCGTAAATGGGGTGATGAGGGAATGGGGGAGATCATTGTCGGATTAGACATTGGCACCACCAAGGTAGTCGCCCTCGTCTGCAATGTCGAGGACGGCAATATCGAGATCATCGGGATGGGCAAAGCCCCCTCCCACGGGCTAGAGAAGGGCGTAGTCGTGGACATCGGCGAGACCACAGCTTCTATTAAACGCGCCATCGAAGAAGCTGAAAACATGGCCGATGTCAAGATCGAGCGCGTCTACGCCGGCATCGCCGGCAAACACATCAGCAGCATCAATAACTCCGGGACGGTCTCCATCTCGCGCGAGAACCGCATTATTACGCTTGAGGACGTCCAGCGCGTGATCGACACCGCTCAAGCCGTCCAGATCCCTCCCGATAGCCAGCTCATTCACGTCATCCCCCGGCAGTATATCGTGGACGGCCAAGAGGGGATCACCGACCCTGTGGGCATGACCGGGACGCGCCTTGAGGTCGACGTCCATATCGTGACGGGCTCGATCACCGCGGTGCATAATATCCGGCGCTGCGTGGAGAATTTGGGGATCGAAGTCGAGCAGATCGTCCTCCAGCCCCTCGCTTCGTCGTACGCGGTGCTCACCGAGGCGGAGAAGGAGCTTGGGGTCGTGTTGATGGACATCGGCGGCGGCACGACGGATATTGCGATCTTCCGCGACGGGGACATCTGGTTCAGTAAGATCCTCCCCATCGCCGGGGAACATATCACCAACGATATCGCCGTGGGGTTGCGAGTCAGCTATGAAGAGGCCGAGCGCATCAAGATCCAAGAGGGGCTCCCCAGAATAACCGACGAAGCCGCCGAAGAGGAGCGCATCGAGATCACCACCATCAGCGAGGAGAAGAAGCTCATCTCCAAGAGGAAGCTCGCCAAGATCATCGAGCCTCGGCTTGAGGAGCTCTTCGACTTAGCTATGGGGGAGATCGAGGATGTGGGCTATCGCGATCTCATTCCCGCGGGCATCGTCTTGACCGGGGGCACGTCGCTGCTGAAGGGCTTGCCGGAGTTTGTCTCCGAGCGCTACGATATCGCGGTGCGGCGAGGCCGGCCCCCGCACGGGATCCACGGGTTGCGCGATATCGTGGAAAGCCCCATCTATTCGACGGTCATCGGCTTGGTGAAGTACGCCGTGGAATCGAAAGAGTATCGCTACCGGGAGGCGTCGCGGCGCTATTGGAGCACCGGTCGAGCGAGGCGCTCTGGGGTGAGCGGGCTGTTTGGGAGGCTCTTGCGCTGGCTCAACCGATTCTTCCGGGGGTAGGGGGTTCTATGGGCCGCAACGGATTGGCACGGATCAAAGTGATCGGGGTTGGGGGCGGCGGTGGCAATGCCATCAACCGCATGAAGAAGGCCAAAGTCAAGGACGTGGAGCTGATCGCGGTCAACACCGACGCCCAGGTGCTCTCGATTATTGAAGCCGATCGGACGGTGCAGATTGGGGCGAAGCTCACCGCGGGCTTAGGAGCCGGGGGGAATCCCGAGATTGGGCGGAAGGCCGCCGAGGAGTCCGAAGCGGAGTTGGCCGCGCTCTTGGAAGACACAGATATGATCTTTCTGACGGCAGGGATGGGCGGGGGCACGGGCACCGGCGCTTCCCCCGTGATTGCGCGCTTGGCGCGCGAGGCGGGAGTGCTGACGGTGGCTATCGTCACCAAGCCCTTCTCGTTTGAGGGGAGATTGCGAGCCGAGCGCGCCAAGAAGGGCATCGAAGAGCTCAAGCAGTACGTTGATACGCTCATCGCCATCCCCAACGACCGCTTGCTGAAAGTCGCCCCTCCGGAGATGCCCCTGGTGAAGGCATTCGAGCTCGCTGACGATATCCTGCGCCAAGGCATTCAGGGGATCACGGACCTCATCACCACGCCGGGGATGATCAATCTCGATTTCGCTGATATCGAGGCGACGATGCGCAATGCAGGGACGGCTCTCATGGGCATCGGGGAAGGGGAGGGGCAGAATCGCACCCGCGATGCCGCGCGCAATGCGATCACCAGCCCGCTGTTGGAGGGCTCCATCGAAGGGGCGCAAAAGCTCATTTTGAATATCACGGGCGGGCCGGATCTCTCTCTCGAAGAGGTCACCGAAGCGGCCTCGCTCATCAAAGATGCGATCTCCGATCAGGCGGATATATTCTTTGGCGCGGTGGTGCGCGAGGGGTTCGAGCGCGTGCGCATCACCGTCATTGCCACGGGGTTTAAAGAGCGGGAAGAGCTCTCCCCAGAGGAGCAGGCCAAGCGCGGCATAGATCTTGGAGAGGAGGACGAAGAGGAGCTAATCGAGAAGGTCGAGCGCAGCATCCGCAAGGACCGCGCTCGCCCCGACGATTGGGATATCCCCACCTTCCTGCGCCGGCGGAAGAACGACTAGAAGTCCATACGGATGGGCATGACCACGTACAAGAAGCCCTGATCGGCCTCGCTGTCCGCAGGCTCAATCAACCCCGCGCTCTCCGCATCCGCCAGCCACAGCGTGACCGAATCGCTCTCGAGGCGCTTGAGCGCATCAATGAGATACTCCGCGCGGAAGCTGATCTTGATGGGTTTGGCCTTCTTCTTCAGGGGGAGTTCTTCGTGGGTTTCGCCCTTCTCTGCCGCTTGGGAGCTCACGCGCAAGCGCCCGTCCTCCACGCTCAAGATCACGGCATCCGACTCCTCAGCCGCGGTGATTTGCGCGCGCGCCAGCGCGTCGAGCAAGAGCTTCCTCTCCACAGCGATGCCGATGGGGTTGTCCTTGGGGATGACCTTCTCAAAGTCGGGGTATGCCTCCTCGATGAGCCGCCCCACGAAGACCGTCGAGCCGACCTTAAAGAAGAGATAGTTCTCGGAGTGAAAGATCTCGACGGTCTCGGCGTCCAGCTGCCCAAGGATGCTCGCAAGATCTTTCAGGGAGTCCGCCGCCACTAAAAACTCCCCCTCGCGCGCGGCCTTCTGAGGCAAGCGCTCCGCTTTGAGCGCCAGCCGATACCCGTTGGTGGCCACGACCTTGAGGGTATCTCCCTCCAGGACCATGTTGACGCCGGTGAGGCTCAAGCGCGAGGTCTCGCGCGAGCTCAGCGCGGCATACGCCACAAGCTCTAAGCTGCGCTCCAGCTGCTTCTTCCCCACCACACAGATGGGCTGCCCCGGCAGGAGAGGGACCTCGGGATAATCCTCTAACGAGAGCCGGAAGAGCTCAAACGTCGCTCCCCCGGAAGTGATCTCGACCTTGCCTGTGCCCGCAATAGTCTTCAGGACGACCGTATCCGCGGGAAGGGCGTTGGCGATCTTAAAGAGCAGCTCGCCGTTGAGCACGATGGCTTCGTCGCCATCGTGATTCTTGATGGGGACTGAGCGCCAAATAGCTCGTTCAAGATCCGTGGCGTAGAGCGTGAGCTGATCCCTCTTGGTCTCGAGTTTCATCCCGGCCAAGATGGGCATGCTGGTGGCTCGGCCAAGAGCCCGACTGACCGTCTTCACCCCACTGAGAAACTCGCTCCGTCCGCACGAAAACTCCATACTCTATCCTCCTCCTCCAGACTTCGCCAGGCTTCGCCTGGACCGTGCATCTTCGCCGGCCAATGGCCGGCGAAGGCGCACAGTCCAGACGAAGTCTGGTTAGAATTGAAAGAATGTTCGCACGGCCTGCCAAATCTGTTCGGAGACCTCGGCTGCGGGGCGCGTGCCATCGAGCAGGATGCTCCGCGGGGTCTTTTGCGCCAGCTCACGGTACCCCTGGCGCACCCGCTCGTGAAACTCGCTGGGGGCGCGCTCCAGCCGATCAAACGCCCTCTTCCTCCGAGTGAGGGCCACGGCCACCGGAACGTCGAGAACGATCGTTACAGTCGGCTCTATCCCCTCCGTGGCTATCGTATTGAATTGCTGTACTAACGCTAAGTCCAACCCCCGCCCATACCCTTGATACGCCAAGCTCGCCATGGCGAAGCGATCCGCGAGCACGACGCGGCCCGCTTCCAACGCGGGACGGAGGACTTTGCGGGTCAGCTCGCTGCGCGACGCTTCGTAGAGCAAGAGCTCCGTCAAGGGTTCCATCTCGAAGGGGCGCTCTAAGAGAATCTCGCGGATCTGCTCCCCCACGGGGGTGCCGCCGGGCTCCCGAATGACCAGCGGCTCCACCCCATGCGCTTGCAGCCGCTCGCGCAACGCTCCTAGCTGCGTGGATTTGCCGCAGCCGTCAATCCCCTCAAAGACGATGAACACCCCTTTCATGGGAGCTCACACGCGCCATGGCGCGTCGTCCGCAAGAGCCCCAGGAGCACCAAGGCCGTCCCGATGACGATCGCGGTGTCCGCGAGGTTGAAGACGGGCCAACTGAGCTCGTGCCAGCGCAATTCGAGAAAATCCACGACCGCCCCGCGGAGAAAACGATCTATGAGATTGCCCAAAGCCCCCCCGGCGATGCAGATCAGCCCAATAGTCACGGAGAGGCGTTGCGGCGGACCCCACAGCAACAGCCCGATGATTCCCAAACTGACCCCCGTCGCCAAAAACGCGAGCACTCCCCCAAAGCCCGCGAAGAGCCCAAAGGCCCCGCCATCATTGTAGGTCAGCGTCAGGCGCAAAAATCCGTCTAAAATCTCGACAGGGCGCCCTGGCTCCAACGCCCCAAGGACGAACGCCTTGCTCACCTGATCGAGCGCCACTATCCCCGCGATAGCAATCAATACCCTCATTCGATGTCAGTATAGCATGAGAGGGCGTGAAGTTCAAAGCAATCTTGCACGGAGCGTGTCGTTTGTGTTATGATGCACATGGTGAGCGCTCATGACCGCCAAGCCCTGGCTCCGATACTACCCCGACGATGTCCCGCCCACCCTCACATATCCGGAGAAGCCGCTCTATCACTTCCTCGACCGTTCTGCCGAGAACTATGAGAGGGCGCCCGCGCTGATCTTCTTTGGGCAAAAGATCTCGTATGGGCAGCTGCGCGAGCTTGTCGATCGCTTCGCGGCCGCGCTCGTCCAGATTGGCGCCAAGCCCGGCGAGAGGATCTCCTTGATGCTCCCGAACATTCCCCAATTTGTCATCGCGTTCTACGGGGCGCTCAAGGCCGGGCTCACCGTCGTCCAGACCAATCCCCTCTATACCGAAGACGAACTCCACGTGATCTTAGGGGACTCCCAGGCCGAGACGCTCATCACGCTCGATCGCTTCTACGAAAAAGTCCTACACGTCCAGGGAAAGACTAACCTCAAGCGCATCATCGTCACAGGGGTGCAGGAGTTCTTCCCGGGATTATTGCGCTTGGGGTATCTTCTCAAAGAGCGCCCTCAGCGCATCCGCCCAAACCCTCCCAATGTCTATCTCTTCTCTGATCTCATTCGCAGCGCCCCTGCGCGTCCTCCTGATATTCCCGTGCGCAGCTCGGACATTGCACTCTTTCAGTATACAGGGGGAACGACAGGCATCCCTAAGGGAGCCATGCTCACGCACAGAAACTTAGTGGCGAACACGCTCCAAGCGCGCTCTTGGTTCCCCCGCGCCAAAGAGGCCCAAGAGACGTGTCTGTGTGTGCTGCCCCTCTTTCACGTCTACGCCATGACAGTGGCGCTCAATCTCTCGATGGCGCTGGGGGCCGCGCTCATCCTCGTCCCGCGCTTCCAGATAGACGAGCTGCTCAAGATTATAGATCGTGAGCGCCCCTCGCTCTTCCCTGGTGCCCCTACGATCTACGCGGCGATCGCCAACCATCCGCGCGTGAAGCACTATCGCGTCAGCTCGATCCGGGCTTGCATCAGCGGCTCTGCTCCGCTCCCCCTCGAAGTCAAGAGGCGCTTTGAGGAGCTGACCGGCGCGGTGCTCGTCGAGGGCTACGGGCTGTCGGAGGCCTCTCCTGTGACCCATTGCAACCCGCTCTACGGCAGGCAGGTCCCCGGAAGCATTGGCATCCCCTTCCCGGACACCGACGCCAAGATCGTTGACCCCCAGAGCGATCGCGAGCTGCCCGTCGGCGAGATCGGCGAATTAGTCGTGCAAGGCCCCCAAGTGATGGCCGGCTACTGGAACCGACCCGATGAGACAGCTCTCGCTCTCCGCGGGGGCTGGCTCCACACGGGGGATCTTGCCCGCATGGACGAAGACGGCTATTTCTACATCGTAGACCGTCTGAAAGAGATGATCATCTGTTCGGGCTTGAAGGTCTATCCTCGCGAAGTCGAAGAAGTTCTCTATAAGCACCCCAAGGTGCTCGAAGCCGCGGTGATTGGGGTACCCGATGCCTACCGTGGCGAGACGGTCAAGGCTATCATCGTTCCCAGGCCCGGCACCACCCCCACGGCCGATGAGATCAAGAGTTTCTGCGCGGAGCATCTCGCGAAATACAAAGTGCCCACGATCGTGGAGTTTCGCGACTCGCTCCCCAAGAGCATCGTCGGCAAAGTCTTAAAGAGAGACCTGCGCTGATGAGCCAAGTCTACTTGTGCTTTGCTGAGGTGCCGGACGCTGCAGCATCCGGCTCAGGAGATGAAAGCCCACTGAAGGGGGCTTTCATCTTCGCCAACCGCAGGTTGGCGAAGGCGAACAGTCCAGACGAAGTCTGGCTCACCCCACGAGAAGCTCGTATGTTCGCAGAGATCAAGTCTCCACGGCGTCGCAGGGATTGGTTGGCTGGGCGCTGCGCCGCCAAAGAGCTGATCCGAAGCTATCTTCTTGAGAGGGAGGGGCTTGCGCTCGCTCGCTCTCACATTGAGATTCTCAACGACGAGAACGGAGCTCCAAAAGTTTTGCTTCCCCTAAACTTGGAGATTTCCATCGCCCACAGCGGGGGGCACGGCTTGGCCGGGCTCTGCGCTCATAGCCCTCTTGGAGTTGATCTGCAACAGATTCGCCCTGTGCGCTCTGATTTAGTAGAGCGTGTGCTCACTGAGCGCGAGCGCGCCCAGCTCGCCCAGCACTTTGCTGGGGATTCTCTAGAGGGGACGCTCGTCTTCTGGGCGCTCAAAGAAGCCGCGATCAAAGTGCACAGAGCCCGTCCGGCCCCAGCATGGTGCGAGATCGCCGTCAGGCTCAGGGAGCCAGGGCGCGCGGAGATTCTTTTGTGCTCTCAGAGACTGCAAGCCCAGTGGGGCCGATGGAAAGAGTTCATCTGGGCGTGGGCCGCCCCTTACTCGTTGAGCTCGACGATGGTCACGCCGTCGCCCCCTTGAGTGGGTGGGGCGGAGTCAAAACTCTTCACGATGGGCAGCGATGCCAAGTGCTTGCGAATCTCCCTTCGCAAGATCCCCGTGCCCTTCCCATGCACGATGTAGCCCCGCTTCAGCCCCGCCAACACCAAGCGATCCAGATAGAGATCAAGCTCGCGGATGGCCTCGCTGACGGTCATCCCACGCACGTTGAGCTCCAACGGCGGAGCTGGTGCGGAGGCTGCATCGAAATGCACGGAGATCTTGCGACGCTCCGCTTCGCTCAGCTTTGGCGCTGATGGTTGAACTAAATCAGAGAGCTTCGCCCACAAGCGCAGCCCTCCCACATCAATCTCGATGCGCTCGGCATTGACGATCTTGCGCACCGTGCCAATTCTCTTAGAGCCGCGAAACTGCACGGGCAGCCCCTCCCGAAGCTGCTCAAGCGGGATGGGCACGTCAGGAGGCTCGTGATGGAGCTGCTGCCCCGCTTCGACCAGGCGCCCCCCAAGCTCTTGAACCTCTCGGAGCTTCTCGCGCAAACGGTCTTCATCGGCGCGCTGCTTGGCCGCGTGGAGCGCTTCTTCGAGCGCCCCACGGGCGTGCCTCAATAATTGCTCTACACGGCGCAGCTCCTCCGTGAGTGCTGCTTCTTTGCGGTGACGCAGCTCCTCAAGCTTGCGGGCGTACTCGGCTTTGATCTCTTCGATCTCCCGCGCGCGCTGGCTAAGCACTACTCGTTCATGCGCAAGCTCGCTGCGCTCTTGCTGGAGCTTCTGAATAATATCTTCGACCCGCACGTGGCCTTCCGCCAAATGCGCCTTGGCCAGATGAATAATATCGGGAGGCAGCCCGAGGCGCTCCGCAATGATGAACGCATTGCTTGCGCCAATCCCTTCGATGATCTTATATGTCGGGGCCAACGTCTCCACGTCAAAGGCTACCGAGCACGTCTTGAGCTTGGGGTGCTGATACGCAAAGTGCTTAATCGTGCTCAAGTGCGTGGTGACCACGACGGTAGCCCCTCTCTCAAGGAGCGCTTGCAGGAGCGCGATCCCCAGGGCTGCCCCCTCCGTGGGATCGGTCCCTGCGCCCAACTCATCAATGAGCACAAGCGTCCGAGAGTCAGCGTGCTTCAAGACCTCAATGAGATTCTTCATGTGGGCTGAGAAAGTGCTCAGATTTTGCTGAATAGACTGCTCATCGCCAATATCGGAGAAGATCTTCTCAAAGAGCACGACGGAAGAGTCTGGGGCGGCGGGGATGGGAATGCCCGATTGAGCCATGAGCGTCAGCAGCCCGATGGTCTTGAGGGAGACGGTCTTGCCCCCGGTGTTGGGCCCGGTGATGACCATCCCTTGGAAGGGCGCGCCCAGATGAATATCAATGGGCACGACGGTCGTCTGGTCGAGCAAGGGATGGCGAGCATCGAGCAGGTGCAGCTCGCCCGTCACTTGTGGGCGGTGGCACCGCAGGTGTATGGCGAACTGCGCCTTGGCGTAGAGCATATCGAAGTAGGCGAACGCCTTCAGGGTCTCTTCTATCTTGCGGGTTTCGGCTTGGAGCTTTTGGGTGAGCTCGCGCAAGATTTTCAGCTGTTCATCGCGGATTTCGCCCTCAAGCTCCCGGATCGTGTTATTATCGTTGACCACGGAAGTGGGCTCGACGTAGAGGGTCTGTCCCGAATCGGAGCTGTCGTGGACGACGACATCGAGCTCATGGCGTGCGCTGCTTTTGATGGGGATGACGAACCGTCCGGAGCGCCGCGTGATCACGGGATCTTGGAGGACCCCGGCAAGCTGGCCCGACTGGATAAGTGTCTGAAGGTGGCGCTGCACACGCTCTTCCAGAATGCGCTTTTGGGTGGTGAGCTCGTGCAGGCGCGGCGAGGCCGTAGGGCGGATCTCGCCCTTGTCGTCGAAGATTCGCGAGATGTTCTCCTCAAGCTCGCGGAAGACGTGCAAGCGCTCCCCGAGCTCGCGCAGATGGGGAAACCCCTTCAGATTCAGCAACTTTTCGCGGAGCCGACGGAGCTGAAAGAGCACCTTGGAGATCGCGAGAAACTCTACTCCTCCCAAGGTCGTCGTCTTATGGGCTTGAGCGAGCAACGGACGAATATCTTCAAGAACGCCCACAGAGAGATCGGCCTCAAGCAGCGCCGCACGCAGCTCTTCGACGCGGTCGAGCTCCCGCTCGATCGTCTCCAGATCAGCAGACGGCCTGAGATTCGCAATGAGCTCGCGCCCAAGCGCTGAGGCCGCAAAGCTCTTCAGAAGATCTTTCAGTCTCTCGTACTCGAGATCTTTGAGGGTCTTGGCGTTCGTAAGGGCGTTCATCTGAGCAAGCCCAAGCTCAAGCCACCGTCTACGATGATGCTCTGTCCGCGAATCATGTGGGCGTCGTCACTGCATAAGAATGCCACGACTTTCGCGATATCTTCGGGTTTGACCAGCCGGCCCGCCGGGGTCAGTTGGGCGATGCGCTCTTTTTCGTCTTGGGGGATCATCGAGCTGAAGCCCGTCTCGTCCACCAGCCCTCCGCAGACCGCGTTCACGGTGATCGCTGGGGCGAGCTCGACGGCATAGCTGCGCGTGAGGGACTCGATCGCCGCTTTGGCCGCCCCTAGCGCCCCATAGTTGGGAAGATATCTGATGCTCCCCAAGCTCGTGATATTGACAATAGCCCCACGGGACATCAAGGGGACGGCGTGCTTGATGCAGAGATTGATCGCTCTCAGATTGACGTCCCAGACGTGCTCCCAGTGCTTCTCCTCAAGCTGTATCAAGGGGCGGAAGACCGCGGACGCCGCGTTGTTCACCAAGATATCGAGCTTCCCAAACTCACTCTGAATTATAGAGAACATCTGGGCGACTTCGTGGGGGTCGGCGACGTCCGCCTTGAGCACAAGCGTGCGCCGTCCAAGCTGAGAGAGCTCCTCGGCGACGGCTTGGGCTTGGGCGCGAGTGCTGTTGCGCCGATGATTGATAATGACATCAGCGCCGCGCCGCCCAAGCTCTAATGCGATAGCGCGCCCGATCCCGCGACTGGAGCCAGTCACAAGGGCTACTCGTCCTTGAAGAGTCATGGTCAGGCCAAGGATAAGGCATCGCTGGGGGCTTTGCAACTTGGCCGAAAGTTCTTATAGACCTAGCTGTCTTTTGAGGATCCGTTCGAAGAGCCCTTCGGGGAGGAATCTCCGCAACGGCAAGACGAGCCGTGCGTCGCGCCCCACGGCATAGCGCAGCTTGGGGCGTGGGTGCGTGATCGCGCGATAGATCGTCTCGGCGACGCGCTCCGGGGGAGCTGCGCGATAGATATTTCTCTGCACGCGCCGCCCGCTTGCTTGCTTGAAGATTGCATACGGAGAGTCTTGGCTTTGGGCAGCTTGGGCGAGCTGTGCGTTCTGCTGAAAATTTGTGGCTATAAAGCCCGGCTCGATCAGCACGACTTTGATGTTCCAGGGGGCAAGCTCGTAGCGCAGCGTCTCCGTGAGCCCTTCGAGGGCGAACTTGCTTGCGGTGTACGGCCCAGAGAAGGGGATAGCCATTCTTCCCAAGACTGAACTGATATTGACGATCGCGCCCGATCGCTGCGCGCGCATCTGGGGGAGCACCGCTTGGGTCACGCGAATGACCCCGTAGAAGTTCGTCTCGAACTGTCGCTTCCATTCGTCGAGAGAGACTTCTTCGATAGCGCCGCGCAGCCCATAGCCCGCGTTGTTGATCAAAACGTCAATGCGCCCGCTCTTCTGCAGGATCTGCGCAACAGCTTCCTTCACAGAGCTATCATCGCAGACGTCGAGCTGCGCGAGCTCGATGGGGAGTCTTTCGGATTCGATGATCTTTCGGAGCTCGCTGGCTTTTTCTAGATTGCGCATCGTAGCCCAGACGGTGTAGCCTCGCCGGGCCAGATAGAGCGAAGTTGCTAGACCAATGCCGCTGGAGCTGCCGGTGATGAGAGCAACTTGGTTCACAGAAGTATCAGCCCTCTTTAGATACAGTCTTGTTTATATCAGATTCACGAAAAAAATACAATAATGAATCTTGGGGAAACAAGTGGGACGGGAATATTAGACCCACTCGTCCCACGGAGACACAAATGTCCTGAGGAGATTCACGCCTTCTCGACTAGAAGCTGGATCTCAACCACAGTACTTCTAGCAGTCCCAATGATGCCGCCGCGTCTAATGTTGTCAGCGCGCTGGTGTTGCCAATGTTCGGCTTGGCTACTAAATAGAACCCCGGACTGAAGAGCCAGATCACTGGTAGATTCTCTGACGTGAGCTTCTGGAACTCGACAGCCAATGCCCGACGCTTAGCCTCATCCCGTTCAATCGTCAACTGAACTAGTATCTCGTCTACGCGCTTTTGATAATGGGGCACGTCCTTACCCGCGGCGTCGGAGAATTTGTAAAAATGAAATGGTCCGGTCGAATGGTAAAAGGCGAAAAAGTCTTCCGGCGAGATCGCCGAGCCAAGGATGCTAATGATCAGGAACTGATACTCCGGTGGTCGCTTGTTGATCCGCTGGCTCACTTGCTGTCCCGGCGCGGTCGCTGTGACAAGATTAATGCCTGCTTCCGCAAAGATAGGGGCAATAATCTTGGCGGTATTCACCCGGGCTTCGTTAGTCTCTGTGATGAGCAGCTCGATCTGAAGGGGTTTTCCGTTGGGCAGCTCGCGAATTCCATCACCATTGGTGTCTTTCAAGCCTAGCTCATCGAGAAGGTTTTTCGCTCGTTCAATGCTAAAGTCGAAGCGGGCGTTCGCCTGACGATCAAAGTACGGTGAGAACGGGCTTATGAAAGTGTCTTGTGGGACACCGAAGCCGGCGAGGGCCTCTTTGACCAACCGGCCTCGATCTATAAGATGAGCTATGGCTTTGCGAAAGCGCAGGTCACGGAAGACTTTGCGGAGGGCTTCATCCGTCGCGTCCTGGTTGATCGAGAGCATCGTGTTTTCAAAGCCTCTATCCCGATAGGCGAAGCGCATACCGGCCTTCTCAATAGCGCTAAACAGCTCTGAAGCGTCTTTGATCTTAGTATTAACGAAATCAACAGAGAATTTAAAGATGTCCACCTCGCCGTCCCGGATTTTGCCCAGCAACTATTTAGGATCTTGCACAAAGCTGAATTCGAATGTATTCACATAGGGCAACTGGACTTTATTCTTGTCCACCTTCCAGTAGAACGGGTTCCGCTCGAAGACGATCTTATTAGTATGGAGCGTCTTGATCTTAAATGGACCCGATCCGGCGAAGTCTTCAGGCTTAGCGCCCAAGCCCCACGCCTTGACAAAGGCATCAGGCGCAGCGTTGGGATTGAGTTTTTTTACCTTATCGGCGAGCTTGTGCCGAGGGAGGATCGGCAGTTGCGGGAGAGGAAAGCGCAGCAGGCTACCGAACGGCATATTCAGATTCAATCTGACCCGCCGCGCGTCAAGTTTTTCGGCGTTCTTGAGCACCATTTGACTTCCGCCCATAAAGAGCTTGCGGCGCAGCCCGCTCAGCATATCGCTCTGAATCTCCATATTGAGTAGAACATCATTAATGGTGAAGAGCACGTCTTCCACAGTAAACGGGGTGCCGTCAGAGAATTTGATGTTGCGCAGCGTGAGCGTCAGCGCTCTACCGTCCGGTGCCCACTCGAAAGACTCTGCTAGCCCTGGCTCAACTGAGTAATTTAGTGGGTTTACCTCCAGCAAAACCGCATGCATGATTTTGTTAAAATCATCGTCCACATAGGGATTAAGCGAGTTCGGGCGGTCACCGACCAAGCGGAGTATGCCGCCTTGTTTGCCCGGCTCGACGATCAGCGGCTCGGCGACAACCTTGGGGTTAGTCGGAACCTGAGCATTACCCAAGCAGAAAATAAGCGCGACTAAAGCGAAAACAGCACTAAAGACTACCAAACGCTTGAACATTGAGAACCTCCTTTATTTGGTCTTTATTTCAAGCAAATCCTTTAGTTCTCTCTGGACCCAAGCGTTGTTTGGATAGATCGCCAGTGCCTCGTTGAAGACGATCTGCGCGGCATTCAATTGTCCTTTAGCCTTTAATGCTAAGCCTGTATAGACCTTGGCCAAAAAGCGATCGGAAACCTCAGTGGCTACCTCATCGGCCTTCTGAAAGAGATTGATAGCTTTATTGAGATCGCCGCCGTATTGGATCGGGGTAAAAAGATAGTAGGTCCCCAAGCTGAGGTAAGCGTGAGGGTTGGACGGATCCAATTTGAGGGCCTTCTGGATTGCATCTTTGGCACGAGGCCCTGCCTCTATGGCGAAATCTCTGTTCTTAAACGGTATCTGCTGCATAAGTGCATCAGATAAGACTCGAAAGGTTTCAGAGAGCGTCAAGCCCTGAAACAACGCTTCCTCCGCTTCATGTTGGGCGGTCTCAAAATGATCGAGAGCTAGGCGCTTTTCCTTCTGGGCTTGGAACCAGCGCCCCAGTTCTAGGTGCATTTTGGCTCGCCACAAGTGAATTATAGGGCTCTCTGGTGCCTGGATCAGCGCTGTTTGTGCTTGCTCCAAAAGTTGCCTCACATTCTCATCATGATGCCCACTCGAAAGACCGAGCACCACCGCTCTCGTATATAAATCGTGGACTTGGGCTAAGATCGCTTGCAATTTCCCATTCGCATTGGCTGGTAATCGTATGGGTGCCTGTGCCCTAAGCGACTCGTTTCTCTTTTGCCTATTCCACGCCCAGTAGGCTATCATAAGGATTACACCAAAGAGTAAGGCAATAAAGAGCATCCCGGAGAAGCTCAGCATATGCAACCTTTCATTTGGTTCCTGTTCTGCAAAGATGGGTCACTCCGTTCAACTGGTGTTAGCCTACATTGCATGCATCGGAGAAACCTTGATTTTGATCAATGTTTTATTGAAATTTATAAATTACCATAAACGTAAGTAAGGAAAGGAGGTGAAGATAATGTATCACGTAGAGATAGTGGAAAAGTTCGAGTGGATGGTTTCTCCTCTCTCGGCGTTAGTGGGGTCTGCTGGCTGCAGCTGCTCCAACTCTTCTAGCTGTAGCACCTCCACAGGCACGGACGGGATACCGCCGGTTGTTATGACATGATGCGGTTAGTCATAGATTAGTCATAACGGTAAGCTGAGCTCCTACCAAAATAACACAGGTAGGGGCTCACATCTCCTCCATATGCCGGCGGATGAATCCGCCGTCTCAAGAGGTAGAAACCCACTGAAGCGGGCTGGGGGAGCGTGCTTCAGCATCCGGCTCTAAGGATGTCTACAGAGCCACATCTACAAGAGGGAGATGCTATGTCTATGTTAGAGATCGGTCGGTTAGACCCAGCTTACTGCGTGATCCCGATGCCGGGTGGTGATATCCAACTGCGGGCTGAAAATGGGCACATGCTAATCTTAAGGTGCCAAGCTGATCATAAGGCATTTGTAACTATTTGCGTCATCTCCAAAAACCCGATCAGCGAAAGCCGTTGGAAGCCTTAGCTGAAGAATGTGGCATACCTCAACAAGTCGCTCTAGATATCCTTGAGATACTGCGTGTGCGAGGTCTTTTGATTCCAGAGAATTCCATAGCTGATTTATCACCAACACAAACTTACTTGAGACGCTATACAATATCAGTAGGAGGAGCACAATCTCTTCTAGACACCCTTCGCAGTGCCTCTCTCTGCTTATCTGGCTCAGGCAATCTCTACGACGGCGTTGCCGAGTTGCTGACTCAAGAGAAGATAGACTACACTCCCTGGAAGCCAGACACGCCCCTTCCGGCAGTCGAGAGCGGACCTAAGCTACTCATTACTTGCTTGGATGGGGAAGATCTAGCATATCTAGAAGCGACTAACAGAGCTATCCTGACTCACCGATGGCCTTGGCTTCCATGTCGGTGGATTGGTGGCCAGTTTCATTTTGGGCCTGCGATTATCCCTTATCGTACAAGCTGTCTAGCTTGCTACTATACACGCCAATTGGGCGCTGTTGAGCACTTCGAAGAATTCAGTGCTTATTGCCGACACCTGATGGTAGAACGCTCTTACAAGCCCTATGGGTTCCCCCCTTGGCTGACCCATTGCGTCGCTAGCTGGGTTGTCTGGGAGGTGGCTCGCTTACTCATGAGACAGCAACATGCTCAGCAACTTCATCCTATGCTAACATCACCGTTGTATGGCCGACTGTTGATTTGGGATCCGCTCTCTTATCAAATTGAACAAATAAACATTCTGCGCTTGCCAAGCTGCCGTGCCTGTGGGCAGCCGGTACCCCAAACTGTAAGACCAAATCCTTGGGATCAAAGGACTGATAAGGACTGATCATGCTCTCGTATCTCCTTGAAAGGGAACTATACGAGCGGGCACAGCGTGCAATGCGTTTAGTTGTTCTCGCGCCTATGCTTATCAACTCTCGCGCTGGTCTTGGGCGAGCAATCTACAAGCTCCGTCCTTACCAAGATGAGCCACCACTTCACTATTTCGGAGTCGATATTAGTCATCCTGAGCGCTATATTTCAGGGCAGAATATGGGGGCAATTGGTGGGTGTGGCTACGTACATGAAGAGGGCTTAGCCGCGGCTCTAGGAGAGCTTGTCGAGCGCTATGCCCTCTTCTTTAATCATGAATTACCTCTCTGGGTAGGAACATATAGTGCACTGCCTTCTAATGAAGCTGGCCCCCATCCGAATGAATATGCTTTGTATGCTCCAGAGCAATACGCTGACCCGAGGTTTCCTTATAAGCCTTTTACCGAAGACTTAGAGATTGCTTGGATTAAGGCAGAGTGGCTCAATAAGGGAAAACCAGCTTGGGTTCCGGCCTCAATGGCGCTTGCCGGACGCCCTGAAATTCTGAAATATGCTGAAATAAATCAGACCATATCCAGCGGCACCGCTGTTGGTTTCTCGATAACTGATGCAACAATCTCTGCCATATTAGAGCGCATCGAACGCGATGCTTTTGCGTGTTATTGGTATAATGCACTACCACCAGTTCCCTTAGACCCTCTTTCTGATCCAGTCCTCGCCGCCTTCTACAAGCACTACTTTGCTGGACGAGGAGTGCATTATCGCTTATATGATATCACGACAGACTTAGGGGTGCCAGCAGTCTTTGTTGTAGCTACTTCAAACGATGATACGGCAGCTATTCATGTAGGTACAGCCGCAGGCTTGACACTCCGTCAAGCAGCACTCAAAGCTTTGCGCGAGGCTGGGCAGAGCCGCCCCTACACCAAATATCTGGGGAGGAGGAGATTCGATAGCCCTGATGAAGTACTCACCTTTGCCGATCACGTTCGCTTTTGGAACGATCAGGCCCGAATCGCGGAACTCAGATTTTTAGACGCCGAGCATCCAAGACCGCAGGTCAAGCACGTTAGCTGGTCAGTTACAGACCCTGATCAGTTACTAGAGAAGCTAATCAGCCACTTGAGTGAACATAGCATTGACATACTGCGTATTGACATTACACCCTCTGATATACGCGAATTGGGCTTATATGTAGTGCGCGTTGTCATACCTCAGTTGCAAGATATTGATGGGACTCATCGGTTTCGCCCCCTTGGTGGTAAGCGACTCTACGAAGTCCCTTGTCGTTTAGGTTACGCCTCAAAACCTAGATCTTTTAAGGATTTTAACCCCTTACCACATCCATCCCCTTAAAGGAGAATGACTATGCCTCACAAGAAACCTCTGCCAACAGTCAACGCCGACTACTTGGACCATAGAGGCGTTTCTTCATCATCAATGCCTCTAGCCCTGCTATACCACGAGAACAGCAAGCTGCAGGCTTGGGATTGTAGAGCTGCCCTTGCTACAAATGCTATTGTTCATGCTCCTGGCTTAAGGGCTTCCCTCGAACGAGCTTTCAAAAGCTATCCGGGATCTGAGCGCATAGATTTGCCCGATATTGATCATCTGTCCTATCTTGAGGCTCTCATTTGGCAGCGGCACTCTACACGATCCTACCAATTATACAGCATTAAGCGCGTCGAACTCGCTCACCTGCTTAAGTTCAGCTACGGTGTGAAGCCCGGTGTGCGGCCTACCCGCCGTGCCGTTCCCTCGGGGGGAGCTCTCTATCCTTTAGAGCTTTACCCAATTGTCTTCCGTGCAGCAGATTTCCCATCAGGAGTCTACCATTATGACGCGCGTGACCACGCGCTTGAGTTACTCAATGTAGACTCGCATCATACCGATTTCGCGCGTCATAGTGCTTATCCGGAGATCGTCTCCGCTTGCTCCGCTCTCATCGTAATTACGTACCTTTACGGGCGAGTAGACTTCAAATACGGAGAGCAGGGGTATCGGTTGGCTCTTCTGGAAGCTGGCCATGTCGGTCAGAATATAGCCTTGTTGGCCACAGAACTTGGACTAGGAAGCGTCAGCTTGTCTGGGATCTTTGATCATGAGTATGAAGACCTCATTGGCGTCGATGGGATTAACGAAAGCATTGTCTATGTAATCGCCTTGGGAAAACCCGCATGATTGAGATAAGCTTAGTCTTCTTGATTCTTAGTCCATATTTAGCTCTAAGCGTTGTACACGGAGTCGCTCGATCCTTCTTCGCCAAGAGTTACCACAGTCCCTACACAGCAATGCTTCTAGTGGTAATAGCCGACCTTTTTACAGCTTTGCTGATCGTGCCTACCTCTTCTTCCCCTTACTCATTTAAGCTGCAATCGTTTTCTCTCCTCAGCGGAGTACTTGTCGGGGGCGTGCTCCACGTCCTCTTTTATCGCCCGCCGCCCTTAAAGGGGGCCTTCCCATATAGCCTAGGGGTCTGGCTTGCATACTCTATGGTAACTGCCGGACTTGAGGAATGGGTTTGGCGAGGTCACCTTATGCCACATTTAGCTGATGCGTTTGGGAATCCCTTGCACGGCCTATTTGCTCAGTCAGTACTATTTGGGTTCTTTCATATTGGGCAAGGGGGATTCTGGGTTCTCTGCCATAGTTTGATAGGGATAGTTCTCGGGGTTTTGGTGTTCTTCACGGGGAATTTGGCCAGTTCCTTGGTCGCCCACGCCGTTTACAATTCCCTTATCTTCCTGCACGCAGCCAAACACGTAAAAACACGCTGAACCATAGTATGGTAGTGATTTGTGACCCCTTCTTGACAACCTAACTACTTTGTGATAAACTAGTTTGTATATGACTAGAGAAATAAGAAGTAGAGGCAACGAAAAAGCGCAGCTCGCGCTCCTGGGATTGCTCATCGAGAAGGAGCGGTACGGCTATGAGCTTGAGCAGGAAATCAAAAAGCGAAAACTAACCAACTACGTGCCCTTTACATTGAGCGGGCTCTACCACTACTTGCGTAGCTTCCAGCGGGCAGGATGGATCAAATTGCAATCAGTAAAAAGAATGGGAAAATATCCAGAACGCAATGTTTATAAAGTGACCAAGGAGGGTTATAAACGATTTCGTGAACTTATGGAGAAAGCGAGCTACGACTTGCCCTACGATATCCTAGATGCTGCCTTGGCTTTTTCGCACTTGGTATCCCTAGGCGATTTTCAGAAGATTCTTATCAAGCGAAAGGAAATAGTCGATCGGCGCCTTCAAGAGCTTCAAGCATTTGCCGGGTCTCCCCAAGCAGCTCAGCTTGACCTTATACGCCAGGCCATTGTGGAGCATGGTTTAGAGTACTTCAAGAGCCAGAGCGCATGGCTGGATCAGTTCATCGAGAAGGTCAGCAAGCTCACGCCGGAGGATTATAGATCCCTAACTGATAGGTACTGGAGGAAACTATGAAAGATTTGGTAATCCGAGTAGAGAATCTAAGCAAAAGCTACGATGAGAAGATTGTTATAAGGAGTGTGAGCTTCTGCGTATACGCGGGCGAGATCTTCGGGTTGCTAGGCCCCAACGGCGCTGGCAAGACGACAACCATTGAGATCCTAGAAGGGTTCCGTAAGCCCGATGAAGGGCTTGTTGAGGTCTTTGGACAACCTCCCAGTGCTCTCTCTAACATCCATAAGGCACGTATCGGGGTACAGCTTCAAGAGTCTTATTTTGAAGGGGTTCTGACCGTTCGGGAGCTTCTAGAGCGTCACCGCGTTTACTATCCCCAGGCACTTTCTGTTGAGCAAGTAGCTCACTGGGTCGGGGGGCTCTGGCTCGATGGCCGGCTCAATTACCTATCCTGGGGCCAACGAAAGCGAGTCGCACTGGCTTTGGCGCTTTTACCACAACCGGAGTTGCTCTTTCTGGATGAGCCTTCTGCTGGGTTAGATCCAGCAAGCCGACGGCTACTCTGGCAGCGTCTCAAAAGCTTGAAAGCTTCGGGAAAAACTATCTTTCTTACAACCAATCAGGTCGAGGAAGCCGAGGTCTTATGCGACCGCGTCGGTATTCTCCACGAGGGCTGTCTCGTAGCCCTGGACAGCCCACGCCGCTTGATCGAGCGATCAGGGCTAGCAGCACGGATCGAAATTTATGACTTGAACGAAGACGACGCACGGACTCTAGAGGCTGTGCCCGGTGTGGCAGCTCTCCAGCACAGCTCCGATGGCGTTGTCTCTATACAAACGCACGATCCTCAAGTCCTCTTAAAGACGATTGTCGAGCGAGGTTTTCGTGTGCGCCAGCTGCGCCAGCCCACATTAGAGGACGTTTTCCTCACTATAACGGCCAACAAAGAGCAAAGGGAGGGAGAGCATAATGCGCGCCTGGTTTGTTGAGTGCTTGCTAGGCATGAAGGTTCAGGTAAGGTATCGCGAGACTCTCTTCTGGAGCCTTTTCCTACCCGTGCTGAGCTTCTTCTTGCTGGCCATAGCCTTTGGTCGGGGGGGTGTTACCACAGTGCGGCTCGGAGTCATTGCCAACGACACAGGATCACCGGTTCAGGAGCTCTTAGCGGCCATGCAGCGAGTGCCCTTCTTGAGGCTGCAAGAGGGCGAGGAGTCCTCTTTGCAGCAAGAGTTGAGCGCGGGACGCTTAGATGGCTTACTGATCATCCCAGCGGATTTCGCCCAACAGTTAGAGAGCCGCCAAGCCAGTATAAAACTTTTACTCAGCGGCGATGTTCAGCGACGCGAGATTCTCCGCGCGACGATCTTGCGCGTCGTTTGGGAGTATACTATCCGCCAAGAGCGCCCTCTGATCTCTTTGAATGAAGTAATCCAAGAAGGTCCTCCACCGACCCCTTATGTACAGTTTGTATTAGCCGGAATTTTAGCCGTTTCCATCTTATCCATAACACTTTATGCGGGCTCGCTGACGCTTGTTACTGCCCGTGATGGCGGACGATTGAAGCTTTTGGCACTGACCCCGATTAGCCAGTTCAGCTTCTTTGGAGCATTGGTTGCCCAGCTCTATATCTTAGCGCTCATCATGGGCTTGATTTTGGCCTGGCTGGGCATTGTATTGCTCGGAGTCCAAATTAGGGGCAATCCTTTCGACCTATGGCTTATTTTCACTGTAGCGGCTTTGTCCTTTAGCTTGATAGGGTTTGCTATTGCTTCAGTGGCGCGGGATCACCAAGGAGCGCGTGGACTAGCGAACGCGCTCTTCTTAGCGATGCTCTTCATGGGAGATGTTTTCTACCGCTCCCCCGATTTTCTGCAAGTAATCGTGTGGCTCTTGCCAGTGAAGCTCTTTACTGATGCCTTCCGGCAAGTAGCAAATTTGGGGAATAGTTTATCAAAAATTACCCCCCACTTAGTGGGGCTAGGGGCTTGGGCTGCTTTGGCCTTGTTCATCACGAAGAGATATTTCCGTTGGTGGCGCGAAGCATAACCCATTGCTCAAATTAAAGAGGGTGTCTTGAGATGCCCTGCAAAGAGTTGCCAAAAGAGATTTGCAGAACTTGCCCATTTGGGCTATCTGATCTATCGCTGTATACGGCAAAGGTCCTAAGATTCTGTACTCAAGAATGGATCTATCAACAAGGGGATACCGTCACTGGAATATATTGTCTGTGTAGGGGGCAAGTACGGCTAGTCTGCTGGACCCCACAAGGCCGACGGCAACTTCTAGGATACCTGCGCTCTGGTAGCCTGCTAGGGATAGAAGCTCTCAGCGGAGTGACTCAACATCTCTATAGTGCCCAAGCCATAGAAATGACTTTTGTGCGTTTGATCCTACGTGAAGAGCTGGATAAGGTAATCAATAGCTCAGCTGTTAGGCAGCTCCTGCAATATCTATCTTACTCCTTGCTTGAGCGAGAGCAAAGCTTGACTAGAATTTTAGCTCGTCCTTCCTCGGAACGGATCATGCTTACGTTGGAGTACCTCAGCCAACGCAACATCAATCGTGTAACCCTTGACGATTTAGCCGCCTTAAGCGGAGTTCGTAAGGAAACGGTCTGTCGCAAATTGCAACCGTTACAAAAAAGGGGCTTGATATTGCATAAGTACCGGAACCTCCAAATATTGGACCTACAAAGTTTCAAATCATTGCTGCAATCCATAAGGTAGATGCCGCTGTTGCTGTCAGTGATGAGGATGATAGAGTCCTTATCCAAGGGCAAACTCCTTATACTCTCCTGCCTGCCTGGTTTCAGCTATACGGCGAATCTCTTGAGCATGTGCTCGTAGGCACTGTGTCAACTACATGCCCCATAAAATGCTCGTGTAAGGGAACTGGAGTACCTTGGTCGAAGAGTATCCTCATGTATATGGAGAAGCAGCCAGGGATTCAAGTTCATGTTGGAGGACTGCTTCGACTTGCTCACGCCGCACACCGGGGAACCATCTCAAAAAATCCTCGATCGAAGCGCCATCTCGTAGATTCTCAAACAAAGCTCGGACGGGTACACGTGTGCCTCGGAACACCCAGACTCCACTTACTTTCCCAGGCACACGCTCTACAGCCCAACACTTGTACCAATCGCGCATTACTTGACTCCTCATATTATTATACTGAGTTTAGCTTATCGCTGCATACTGCCGTCTTACTCCTGGCACAAGGTACTCCGCAAACGCGCGTTTTAGATTATACTGCATCTATAACAGCTCAACGCGGATAACTGCGCCCTTCTGAATTGTCTTCAAGGCTGTTAAAACTTTAGGCATAAGCGGACGAAGCGTTTCTAGACGATTGTCGGGAGCGACAAGTATGATAATCCCAAGCGCAGCAGTGCTCAAGTTCTGCTGGTATTGCACTTTCTGATCCGCAGTGATGAATACATCGAAGCGAGACTCTGCGAGTCGCAATAAAACACTATTCTTGACGCCTGCCCACCCCATCTCTGGCACAGTTTTCACGTCGTGGTTGACTAAGTCAAATTTGAGCTTTCGCGGCAAGCATTCATCAAGGAGGACTCTCATGCTGTCAACACAGCTTGTTTGAGGAGTTCCAGCACACCGATGGCAGCCTCACGACTGACTGTAGGGAAGTCATCCAAGAAATCGTCCAGGGAGTGCCCGGCCTCTAAATAGTCAATGAGCGTTTGCACAGGCACGCGCGTCCCAGCAAAGACCGGCGTTCCCCCAAGAATCTCAGCGTCACGCTCAATCAGCTTTCTCTCAATCATAGCTACTATCATAGCAGAAAGCGCGGGTTTTTCTCAACTCAGGACGCGTCTTGGAGATAGCGCCGTCTCACGCCTGGGATGAGATACTCCGCAAACGCACGTTGCAGATCATACGTGGGCTGCCAGCCCCAGTCGCGCTGCGCCGCGGAGTCGTCCACATCGGCGGGCCAGCTGTCTACGATCTTCTGGCGCTTGAGATCTGGCACAAACGTCACGTGAGCCGTGGGGAAGGCCCGCCGCACCAGCTCGAAGATCTCTCCCGCCGAAGGATTGAACGCCGTGACGTTATACACAAAGCGCGTGAGCTTGTGGCGCGGCGCGGCTTCGAGCTGTAAGAGCGCTTCAATAGCATCGGGCATAGCCATGAACGGGATGCGCGTGTCCTCGCGGACAAAACACTGATAGGGCTTCCCTTGAGCCGCGGCGTGGAGCATCTCCGGGGCGTAGTCGCTCGTGCCGCCCGTCGGCACCGTCACGGCGCTGATGAGCCCGGGGAAGCGCAGACATCGAAAGTCAATATGCCCACGCGGGGAGTCCGCGTCGAGCTGACGGTAATACTGAGCATAATAGATCCCCAATTGCTCGCAATAGAGCTTGTTGATGCCGTACATGGTGCGCGGGGTGAGCCATTCGTGCTCCCTGACTTTTCCGGCGCGCGCTTTGGTCTCTAGGTCGGGGAGCCCGTAGACCGCGATCGAGCTGGGATATAAGAATTTGATCTCGCGCCCTTGAAGGCGCGACTGCCCCACGGCCATCTCTAGGAGATTGAGCGTGCCGTCCACGTTGACCTTGTGGGCCAGGACGGGCTGGCGCTCGGCCTTGGTCGAGAGCAATGCAGCCAAGTGATAGATCGTATCGAAGTTATACGTCGCTGAGAGGCTCTCCAACAGCGCCGTATCTAAGATATCGCCGGTGACGGCGCGATAGACTTTCGGTTTGAGGGATGGGTCGAGCTCGTGAAGGTCGAGGGCGATGATGCGCACGTCGCTGTGTTCGGCTAAGCGTGCGATGAGGCCGTGGCCGATCTCCCCGTTGGCGCCGGTGACTAAGATCGTTTTCATAGCTCTCTGGGTATTGTACGCAAGAGAGAGAGGGGAGAGCAACTATGAAGCGTGAGGGAGATAAGGAGAAGAGGACGAGCGCTGATCAAGGCTCCCCCTCCTTTCAGAGCGCTCGCCCTCTCCTTTCTTTGCTCTTAGCTTTCAGCCCCGTTCACCGACTCCGGTGCCGTGATGAGGACGGCTGCCTTGCGCGGCCCTCGACGAGCCGGCTTCTCCGATTCGCTGCCCTTCTCGTCGTCGGAGTCCTTCGTTGCTTGTTCGCTCATCGCCGAGGGGCTCTTTAAGCCGGCCCTCTCGCGGATCGCGTTCTCGAGCTGCTGCGCGATCTCTTTGTTCGTCTCTAAGAACGCCGCAGCGTTGCTCATCCCCTGACCCAAGCGAACTTCCCCGAAATTAAACCATGAGCCGCTCTTCTTCACCAAGCCCAATTGCTCCCCCGTCTTGATCAGCTCGCGCTCGTAAGAGATGCCCTTGCCGTAGATGATATCGAACTTCGCTTCCTTGAACGGCGGCGCAAGCTTGTTCTTGACGACCTTGACGACCGTCTCGCTGCCCACACGATTGTCGCCCTCTTCGATGCTCCCCAGACGCTTAATCTCTAATCTCACCGACGCGTAGAACTTCAGGGCCAAGCCCCCCGTCGTGGTCGTCGTCGGGCCCCAGCCCGTCCCGGAGATCGTCTGGCGGATCTGATTGACGAAGACCACGGTCGTCTTCGACTGGGAGATGGACGAAGCGAGCTTGCGCATCGCTTGGCTCATCAGACGCGCTTGCAAGCCCACTTGGGCATCGCCCATCGCCCCGGCGATCTCCGCTTCGGGGACGAGCGCCGCTACTGAATCTACTACGATAATATCTACCGCGCCGCTGCGCACCAGCGCGTCCATGATCTCAAGGGCTTGCTCGCCGGAGTTGGGTTGGCTGAGTAAGAGCGCGTCCAAGTTGACCCCGATCGCTTTGGCATAGTTGGGATCGAGCGCGTGTTCTGCGTCTATGAACGCGGCCACGCCTCCGCGCTTCTGCGCCTGAGCGATGAGATGCAACGCGAGCGTCGTCTTGCCCGAAGACTCCGGCCCGAAGATCTCGACGATTCTCCCGCGGGGAACGCCCCCGATGCCAAGGGCTATGTCGAGCGCCAGCGACCCTGTGGGGATCGTCTCGACTTGGAGCTGGGCCTGCTCCCCCAGCCACATGATCGCGCCCTCGCCATACTTCTTGCGCAGCCCCTCTAGCACGCTCTGCAGGACTTCTTGCTTGCCCATCGCACGACCTCCTTTGGTTATTGATTGAGAAATCTCTGAATCTCTTGGATGTTGCGCTTCACTTGTCGGAGCACCCCGACGACCCGCCCGACGATCTGCCCCTCGCCCAAGGGAACTGCCTTATAGCGCGAATTTGCCGGGACGAGCATGGGCTTTCCGTCAACCAGAGCAAAGTACTTCACGGTCGCCTCATCGTCCTTGAGGGCGACGACGATCTCCCCCGGCTCGGCCCAGGAGCGCGGCTGGACGATCACCAAGTCGCCCGCAAAGATCCCCGCTTCGATCATGCTATCCCCTTGGACCCGCAACGCAAAAGGACGCTCATCTTTCCCGAACAAGACATTTAAGTCCAACGTCCCCTGGATGTCTTCTACGGCGGGGATGGGCCGCCCAGCGGAGATATGCCCCACGATGGGGATGCCCCGCTGGGGCACGCGCTCGCGAACGAGCTCAATGCCCCGCGACTTTCCCGCAAGACGCCGAATGAACCCCTTCTTCTCCAGCGCGTCCAGATGCGTCTGGACGCTGCGCACCGACTGCAGCCCAAACCGCTCAGCGATCTCCCGGAGCGTAGGGGGCAGCCCCTGCTCCGAGACCCGCTCGACAATAAAATCTAAAATCTGTCTCTGCTTCTCGGTCAGCTCCGCCCTCATAGCAGTCAAAAGTATAGCATACTTTTGTATGCTTGTCAAGGGGGCATAAAAGCGGGAGCCGTCCAGGGGGCCCCAGACGGCTCCCGCCACAGAAGAGAGGGAGAGGGGGATGGTTACGGGGTGCGACGATGGGGCTCGATATAGACCGTATCGTAGTTTCTTACGCGCTGGAAGAGGGGCTCGTTCTCAGCGAGGGGCCGGAAGGCCGAGCGCACGGTGACGAGGCTGCGCGGGTCTGCGCCTACTAATAATTTGAGCTGAGAGACGGTCAGGTCGCTGGGCACCGAGATGAGGGCAAAGCCCAATCCGCCGCGCATGCGCACGTAGACCCACTTCCATTGGCTCTTCTCTGTCGGCTTCATGGCCCCCTCCTTTCCGAAGCCACTTACTTTTTATACAGATCTTTCTGGGTCGAGTATGTAACGCGCATTGCACACGCTTGTTCTTGGGGTTGAGTTCGCTCATATTTTTCATGCTCATCGCGCTTGGCCGCATATACAGAGAATTTGAGGCAGCCATCGCGACGAAATGCCCGTTCCCATCGCGCGTCGCTCGAATAGCATCTTCGACTTGACAACGGTCGAAAAATATGCTATATAATACTAACGATGATAATCCATGCGACCCCAACACAACCTCCTGACCTGGAGGGGAAGGCCCCTTCGCCGGAGCGCCGCTCCGGTCTGCTGGGCGACCAGGGTTTTGCCCGCCTCCTGCTGGACCAGGCCCCCAGTCAGGCGGGATTTTTCCCCAGTCGTCAGCGCGGCTCCCCAGGAGCCGGAAGGCCCGGCCCCTCCAAACTCTGTCATCCCAAGCGTCGCTGACTGCGGGAGAGGGGGGAAGGGGGCTCTCTGAAGCCCCCGGAGTGGGGAAAGCAACCGCACAGGGATGACAGAGACCCCCTCAAGACCCCGCTGCTTGAGGGGGAGGGAGCCGCTCCGCCGCGCTGCCCTACGGCGGAGCGGCTTTTTCTATAAGACCGTTGTCCTTGCTTTTTCCGCCCATAGTGATACTATAAAAGCGCATGGTGAGAGTCCTACACACCGGGGATACCCACATTGGCTTTCGCCAATACGGGCTGGAAGAGCGCCGCAAGGACTTCGCGGATGCGTTCCTGCAAGTCGTCCAGCTTGCGGTCGATGAGAAAGTCTCCGCGGTCATCCACGCGGGCGATCTCTTCGAAGATCGCTCCCCAAGCACTGAAGATCTCTTAACCACGATGCAAGGGCTCATGGCCCTCAAGGACGCGGGGATCTCTTTTCTTGGGGTCGTGGGCAACCACGAGCAGAAGAGGGGCGTCCAGTGGCTCGATTTCTTCGAGGAGCTAGGCTTAGCTGTTCATTTAAGAGCAGAGCGGCCCTTCGAGCTTGAGGGCGTCCCCATCTATGGGCTCGACTTCTCCGGGCGCCGCGAGATCAAGCTCCCGCGCTGCCAAGGGGGGGTGCTGGTCTGCCATCAGCTGCTTGATCGAGTCGAATTTGACGGGGAGCTGCGCTTTGAAGAGCTTTTGCAGTGTGGAGCTCGCTATATTCTTATGGGGGACTATCACGAGTATCGGGAGTGGCGGGAGCGCCAAAACAATCAGGAGATTTTAGTGACCTACTGCGGGAGCACGGAGCGCTGGGCGCTGGATGAGCAAGCCGAGCGCGGCGTCAATATTATAGATCTTTCTAGCGGGCGGCTCGATCGGCGCCGCCTCAAGACCCGGCCGTTTCTCTACATCCGCGCGGATGAAGATCCCATCCAGCGCTTGGAAAACTCCCCCATCAAAGACACGGTCGTCGTGGTCTATTTATCCTCGTCGCGGTGGAACATCGCGGAGATCGAGAAGCTTGGCTACGAGCGCGGGGCGTTGGCGGTGCGCGTGCGGGACCTGCGCGCACCACAAGAGTCCGAGGTCGAGACCTCCATCGAGCTGGAGTTTGGGGACGTCGATCGCACGCTCGAAGAGGCGTTGGCGAGAAAGAACCTCTCGAGCGTAGCGCGCGAGATCGATCAGATCATCCGCGATCTTTCGGTCGCGGATTCTCATATCGATCCTGAGGTGACGGCGCTGCTGGAGCGAGCATGGCGCGAAAGATCATAAAAGACCAGAAAGACTTGCTCGATCTGTTGAGCACCGTGCAGAAGGAGCCCACGGAAGGGCCGGCCCTCCCCGATCGGCTCGTGCACCATCAGTTGCAGCTAGAGAGCTTAGAGATCGAGAATCTCTGGAGCTACAAGAGAGCCTCCCTGCGCTTTGAGCCGGGGATCACCGTGATCGCTGGGCCCAACGGCAGCGGGAAGTCTTCGCTTCTAGAGAGCATCTTCTTTGCGCTCTACGGCAGCGAAGCGCGCCATTCTATGGGGCGCAGCCTCGACGAGATCGTGCGCATCGGCGCGGATTCGGGCTCAGTCAAGCTGAGCTTCTTCTACGGGGGCAAGCGCTACCACGCTCAAGTCTCTCTGCGTCGGGTCGCCGGCACTATAAAGAGCGAGCGCGGCGGGTGCCAGCTAACGTGCGACGACGGCTCGGTCTGGGTGGGCACTGAAAACGTCGTCGCCGAGATCGAGCGGCTCTTCGGCATGGACCGCGAGGGCTTCACCAACTGCGTCTATATACGCCAAGGGGAGATCGATCGGCTCATCCGGGCCGATCGCAAGGATCGCGAGCAGATGCTCGATGGGCTGCTGGGGCTCTCCAAGCTCGATCTCTACGTCACCCCGCGGTCCAAAGAAGCGCTGCGCGCGATCAATCGCAAGCTGGAGATCATCGCGGAGAGCCTTGCGCGCGTGCGCGCGGAGATCGAAGATCTGGAGCGCCAAGGGCTCTTCGCTCAAAAATCACAGCTCACCGAGCAGCTGGAGCGCCTCCACAGTGAGCTCGCTGCGATAGACGATTCCCGAACCACCGCCCATAAGCTCTTGCAAAGCTATGAGGAAGATCTACGGCGCGAAGCCCAGCTTGAGCGCGAGCTCGCCCAGCTTGAGCACGAGCTTGCGGAGAAGGAGAAGCGTCTTGGGCAGCGGGAGGCGGAGCGCGCCGCCGCCGAAAAAGAGCTCTCAACGATCAGCGCGCGCCATCAGAAAAGACTTTCTGCCCTGAAGGCCCGCTTGCATCAGATGGGGCTCGATAGCGCTTTAGAGACTCTTGAGGCAGCAAAGACGTCTGACGACGTCACGCCCCTCGTTGAGCGCATAGAATCTCACAGAGCGCATCTGGAGCGAACTCGTGCGCAGCTTGGGGAGCTTCGAGAGCACGTGGCACGAGTGAGGGCGGAGCGCGCGGGGCACGAGCGCGCTTTGGCCCATCTGCGCCAGCAGTACAGCGACCTTGAGAGGGAGCGCGCGCGCGTCGCCGACCAGATTGCTCAGCTAGAACGCAAGCTCTCCGCTCTGACGGAAGCTCTCACCCAGCACGAGCAATCTGTAGCTGCTCTTTTGGACGATCTTGTCCGGCGCGCTGGGGAGCTTGGGGTGGCGCTTCCCGCGCAGCTTGAGGCGTGGGACCTCCAGAAGACCTCGCAGATACAGTCTGCTTGGGCGCAGGAGCGCATCCGCCTCGAAGCTCACTACACTGAAGCTCAGCAAGCTATACTGCACGCGAAGACGCACTACGAAGCGCTCCGCGCGGAGCTCGCCCAAAAAGAAGAGCTCCTCCGGGCTGGGCGTTGCCCTACCTGCGGGCAGCCGGTGCCCAGGGAGCAGCTCACCGAGGCGCTCACCGAGATCACCGCGAAGCTCGGCGAGCTGGAGCAGCACCTCCACCACGAGGAAGCCGAGCTTTCGCGCCTTGCGGGCAAGATCACGCTCTGGAAGTCTGTTTGTGAAGCGCTCGATCAGTTTGCCCTGGAGCTTGAGCGCCGCTCGACGCGGCGGGCTGAGCTCGCTACCCAGCAGAGCGCTCTTGAAGAGGCGCGCTCTCGAGGGGCAGCCCTTGCGGAGCGGCTCGCCCAGCTAGAGCGCCAAATCGCTGAAGAGACCAAGATTATCCAAGAGCGCGGCGCGGAGCAGCAGCGCCTCGAACATACAGTGCAGCAGCTCACTGAAGCGCTCACCCAAGCCCTCCAGCACGATGAGCAGCTTGAGCGCCTCAAGAGCGAGATAGAGGAGCTTCTGCGGCTGCGGGAGCAGTGGCGCGCCACGCAAGAGATGCGCAAGACCCTCGTAGAGAACCTCAATGAGCTGCGCGGGGACATCGCGCGGTTGCTGGAGCGACGCAGCGCGCTGACGGCGCGCTTGCACGATCGTGGCGAGCTTGAGCGCAAGCGCCAGAGCGTCCAAGAGCTCATCGCGTCGCTTGAGGAGCGGCGCGCGGCCCTGCAAGCCCAGTACGATGAAGTAGTTCATAAGCGTGGGATCGTCCAAGGACAGCTCGACCATCTTGAGCGCTTGCGGGGCGAGTTGGCTCATCTTGAGCGCAAGCAAGAGGAGCTCGCAAAACTGAAGCTCGAGCTCGACGAGATCGTCTCCGTCTATCAAGGGACGAAAGTCGAGCTGCGCAAGAGAAACCTAGAGGCGCTCAATTACTACTTCAATGCGTTCTTCTCTCTCATGGACTCTGGGGATTCGTATAGTCGCGTGCGGGTGCGGGACGACTACGAGATCGAAGTTGAGCTGAAGAACGGGCGCGTGATCAATCCGTCGTTGATGTCTGGGGGTGAGCGGGCGCTCATCAACATCGCGCTGCGTTGTGCTATTCATCAAGTGCTGGCCAAGGCCGTGCGCCGCATGCCCTTGATCTTGGACGAGCCCACGATCTATCTCGATCGAGATCGCATTCATAGATTGCAGTTCTTGCTCGAAGATTTAGGGCGGCGCGTCGGCCAGGTGATCGTAGTCTCGCATGAAGTGGGCTTGGTCGAGGGAGCCGATCACGAATACCGCACGGAGAAGAGCAGTGAGAATATCAGCACAATCTATAAAGTACGATGACTTTCCATCGCCCCTCTACCTCACCCTGACCCTCTCCGCTTGCGGAGAGGGAACGGGTGAGGTGAGAGGGGAAGGGGGTGAGGGCCTAAACTATGCTCTCTTCGGATGTGCGCAGAGTCTTTCTTGAGGAGCTTGCGGCTTTGGGGGAGCGCGCCGGACGGACCATCCTCCATCGCGACGAGGCGCGCCGGCTCTTTGAGAAGCTCCAGTGCGATGGCCCTATCAAGACGATCGTGCCCCTGGCGCGATCGGCCGAGCCCATCCTTGCTCTGGCGCAGCACCACGATCCGTCGTTCCCCGTGCTCTATGGGGTGGACGGGGGCAGCACCCGCCCCATGCACTTTGAGGACGGCACCACGATCTGCGCCAACCAGGCCGTCTGCATCGCCGATCCCCCGCTGCGCCACCGGGGATTTCCCCTGGAGGCGTGGCGGACTGTGGCCATCGTCTCCCACTCATTTCAGAATATCGGCGAGACGAAGGTCACTTACACCCAGAACGCCCACGTGCGTCAGTGGCGCATCCATCTGACAAAAGATTTCCTGGAGCGCGAGGTCGCCCAGATCGTCAAGGGGCTCGCGGACGTGACCAGCGAGCCCACCCACGCCCAGCAGATGCTGGAGCTCCTCGACGTTCGCCAGGGGCTGCTCATCATGGACGGAGCGCTCTACCCCATCGGGCTGTACTACTATCTTGTGGGCGAGCTGAAGGGGGAGTGGGGGTATCGCTGGGGGGTGCGGCTTACGGATCGCGAAGATATCGTCGCGCTGCTGGCCGCGCCGGTGCGGCTGGTGGAGGCATGCCTCTCCAGAAGGCTCCCCATCGTGGCGATCAACAAGACTCCTGAGACAAGTTGGCTGCTGCGCTTCTGTCTAGAGGAGAGAGAGCGCCGCTGGGCCAGCGATCGCCAGTTTATGACGGCTGCCTTGAGCGACACCCCCAAAGACTCCTTGGGCTATACGAATTGGTTCGTGCAAGAGGCGTACCCCTCGTGGGAGGAGCGCGGCTCTGTGATCGATCTCCCCAAGGCCATCAGCGATTTTCGGCTGTCTTTCGAGCCGGAGCTCTATCACGTGGCGTTCTTTTATGTGTACGATCCGCGGGTGCACAGCGTGCTCAAGGTCGAGACCCCGCGGGCGGTCTTTCAGTTTTGTGACCCGGAGCGTCTGCAGAGGGTGGTGTTGGGGGAGATCGCGCGGGGGATGGGCGTGCCCCACGTGCTTCGCAAAGCTGATAGCCGCGCCCGAATCACCCAACAAGAGCGCGAGGCGCTCATGCGGGCCTGCGGCCTCGATCCCGATTATTACTATAATCTCAGTCGCGGAGAGCCCCTGTAAGGGCCTTGCACCCCGAAAGTCTATCTTCTATACTCAAGACTATTATGAGCATTCTCATCAATGCGAACACGAAGGTCTTAGTCCAAGGGATCACGGGAAGCGAGGGGAGCTTCCACACCCGGCGGATGCGCGAGTACGGCACCCAGATCGTCGCTGGCGTCACGCCGGGCAAGGGCGGCTCGGACTTTGAGGGCATCCCCGTCTACAACACCGTCGCCGAAGCCGTCAAAGCTCACAAAATTGACGCCAGCGCCATCTTCGTGCCCGCCCCCGCTGCCGCAGATGCGATCTTAGAGGCCGCCGACGCTCAGATTCCCCTTATCGTCTGCATCACCGAGCACATTCCCGTCCATCAGATGCTCAAAGTCGTGCAGATCGTCTCCCAGAAGGGGAGCCGGCTGATCGGGCCCAACTGCCCTGGCGTGATCTCCCCAGGAAAGTCAAAAGTGGGGATCTTGCCCAATCACATCTTTCGAGCTGGCCCGGTAGGGATCGTCAGCCGCAGCGGCACGCTCACGTATGAGATCGCCGATCAGCTCTCGCGCGCGGGGATCGGGCAGTCCACCGTCGTGGGCATCGGTGGCGACCCCATCATCGGCAGCTCGTTTCTTGATATCTTGGAGCTCTTCCAAAAAGATCGCCAGACGAAGGCCGTCGTCCTCATAGGCGAGATCGGGGGCACTGATGAAGAGAGGGCTGCTGAATTTATCTCCCAAGGGATGACCAAGCCCGTGGTGGCGTACATTGCGGGGTTTTCGGCGCCGCCGGGCAAGCGCATGGGCCACGCCGGGGCGATCATCTCCGGCAGCGAAGGCACAGCCGAAGCCAAAGCCCAAGCCCTCGCAGCCCACGGTATCCCCGTGGCCAGAACGCCCCAGGAGGTCGTGACGTTGGTGCAAGCCAGGCTTCGCCTGGACCGTTAGTCTTGCCGCCTTCGGCGGCAAGGTGTAAAGTCCAGACGAAGTCTGGGGCGAAGCCTGGGACGCGACTTGCATATCTGGGCAAAAAGCCCCATACTATAAGGGCCCTCACCAGGCTTCGCCTGGACAAGCTTCGCTTGACGTTCATCTTCGCCGGCCAATGGCCGGCGAAGGCGCACAGTCCAGACGAAGTCTGGGGAGGGCCAAGAAAGGAGCTAAGACCCATGCCCGATCTCTTCAAAGAGGGAAAGCCAAGGACGTCCCCGTTCTCCCCAGAACAGATCGCGGAACTCCAAAAGCCCCTCGATGAGGCGCGCGTCCAGCGCCGCCCCGACGGATTGACATATCTGCCCACCTACGATGTCATCGAGACCGCCAACAGAATCTTTGGGTATGGGGGCTGGCAACGCGAGATCAAACGGCTCGAAAAGATCTACGAAGATGTGAGCGAAGGGACATACTCGGTGGGGTATCTCTGTGAATGTCGGATTCGCATTGGCGACGTCGTGCATGAGGACGTGGGCTTCGGCTCTGGGGTCTCCTCGACGGACCCCGCGCGGGCGTATGAGACAGCCCTCAAGGGCGCGGTCTCCGATGCGCTCAAGCGCTGCTTCCGCGCGCTGGGAGATCAGTTTGGCTTGAGTCTATATAAGAAGCACGAGCCAGAGGAGGCCCCCGCCGTGCCCCTGGCCACCGAAGCCCAAGTGGCCCGGCTGCGCAAAGAACTGCGCGCCGCAAACCTCAAAGAGAGCAAACTTCTAGAGTATATCAACGCCATGATGGGGACACACTACACACGGCTAGAAGAATTGCCTCTCAAAGTCGCCAGCAGAGCTATTGATCGCTTCGTCGCCGATCGCGAGAACTTTATCGCCCAACTGAAGAGCATGAAGGGATAAGTATGGGCTTTAGCTGCGGGCTGGTGGGGTTGCCCAACGTCGGCAAGAGCACGATCTTCAACGCGCTCACCGCTGCCGGCGCCAAAGTCGATAACTACCCGTTCACGACGATCGCGCCCAACGTCGGGGTCGTCCCTGTTCCCGATCCCCGGCTCGACGCGCTCCACCAGCTCTTCCCGGAGAAGAAGAAAGTCCCCACGACGCTGCGCTTCCTTGATATCGCGGGCTTGGTCAAGGGCGCCAGCGAGGGCCAGGGCCTGGGCAATCAGTTTTTGGCCGAGATCCGAAACGTGGATGCGATCGTGCACGTCGTGCGCTGCTTCGAAGACCCCGACGTGGTGCACGTTGACGGCACGCTCGACCCCAAGCGCGACATCGAAGTGGTCGAGATGGAGCTTCTGCTCAAAGATCTCGAGACGATCGAGAAGCGCGTCAAAGCGCTCGCCTCTCGGGTGAAGGTCGGTGATAAGGCCGCCAAAGCCGAATATGAATTCTTCGAGCGCCTGCGGCGAGGGCTCGCCCACGGGCAGCGCATCCGCGATATACCCATTCACGAGCACGAGCGCCCCTTCTTGAGAGATCTCAACCCCCTCACGCTCAAGCCGGTGCTCTTTGTAGCTAACGTGGGGGATGAGGGCGCGAACGAATACTCCCGCGAAGTAGAGCGCCTTGCCGCGGAGCGCGGCACCAAGGCCGTGATCATTCGCGGGCGCCTCGAGGCCGAAGTCTTCGAAGCTGCTGATACAGATGAGGAGCGCCGCGCGTTCCGAAGAGAGCTGGGCATCGAAGAATCCGGGCTCGATGCCCTGGTGCGCGCTGGGTATGAGATTCTAAATTTAGTGACTTTCTACACGATCGATGGCCCGGAGGTGCGCGCCTGGACGGTGCCCAAGGGCACCCACGCCCCCCAAGCCGGCGCCAAGATTCATACGGATTTTGCCGAACGCTTCGTGCAGTGCGAGGTCGCTCGCTGGGACGAGCTCGTCAGGGAGAGATCGCTCGCACGCTTGCGCGAGCTGGGCCACCTCCACCGCCACGGCGAACGCTACGAGGTCCAAGACGGCGACGTGATCCACTTCATCGTCGCCTAGGGTTGACAAATCCCCCCAAAGGCGGTATAGTGTAATTTACCTGATTTCATTAGCGTTTTCGCAGGAGCGTCAATTTCGATTATGCAACTCTATAAAGTCGCTAAGGAACTGAACACGACCATAGCGGAGCTTGTGGCACGCTTGGAGACTCGAGGGATCAAGAAGCGCAAGCACAGCTTCGAGAGTCTCACCGAAGAAGAGTACAAGATCGCCCAAGAACTCTTCAAACCACAACCCCAGCCCCAACCCGCAGCTCCTCCGCCGCCTCCTCAGCCTACAAGAGCAGAGACTGTTTTGCCAGAGCCTGCGCCAGCTCCTTCGAGAAGCGCACAGCCAACGCCCACTACTACCGTGCTCCAGGCTCCACAAGTCGTTCCTCAGCCCGCTCCTGCCGCCCCCAAACCAGAGCCCAAAACACCCCAACAAGTGCTGGAGAAGCCTGCACCGCCACCGACTGTCCGGCACTTGGTCAGCCGGCCCCCAGTCGTCACGATCTTGGGCCACGTGGACCACGGCAAGACTACGCTCTTAGATTACATCCGCAAGACGCACGTGGCCGCCAGCGAGGCCGGCGGCATCACCCAGTCCATCGGGGCTTACCAAGTTGAGTATAAGAACAAAAAGATCACATTCATAGACACTCCTGGGCACAAGGCGTTCGCGAACATGCGCGCCCGCGGCGCCCAAGTCACGGATATCGCCGTGCTCGTCGTGGCCGCAGATGATGGCATCATGGAACAGACCCGCGAAGCGATCAGCCACGCCCGCGCCGCCAAAGTCCCCATCATCGTGGCTATTAATAAAATAGATAAACCCACGGCGAACGTCCAGCGCGTCAAAGAACAGTTAGCCCGAGAAGGGCTCACTCCCGAGGACTGGGGCGGGGAGACGATCACCGTGCCCATCTCCGCGCTGACCGGGCAAGGAGTGGACGAACTCTTAGAGATGATCTTGCTCGTCGCTGAACTCCAAGAGTTGAAGGCTGACCCCCACGCGACCCCCCGCGGCGTGGTCATCGAGAGCTCGCTGGACGCACGAAGTGGCCCCATCGCCACCGTGATCGTCCAAGATGGGACCCTGCGCGAGCGCGATATTATAGTGTGTCACACGGCTTATGGGCGCGTCCGCGCCCTCTTAGACGATCGTGGACGGCGGGTCAGTGAAGCGGGTCCAGGCTCGGCCGTCCAAGTCCTGGGGCTCTCGGACGTCCCTAGCGCCGGGGAACGCTTTACCGTGGTGACCGATCTGATGGAAGCCAAGCGCATGGTCGAAGCCCGCTTGGAAGAGCTGCGCGCTTCCCGCTTCACCAAGCCCCGACGCACTATCCACGATATCCTCCAGCAGCAAACCCAAGCGAAGAAGCGCGTCCTGCAGATCGTCCTCAAGGCCGAGAGCGTCGGCTGCCTGGAAGCAGTGCGCACCGAGCTCAAGAATATCAAGGTGGAGTCGGTGGACCTGGAGTTTCTCCACGACGGGGTGGGCAACGTCAACGAGAGCGACGTCTTGCTCGCCTCCACGACCAAAGATGCGGTCGTCATCGGCTTCCGCGTCGAAGTCGACGACAAAGCCGCCAAGCTCGCCGACCAAGAGGGCGTGCCCATCCGGCTCTATGATGTCATCTATCAGCTGACGGATGACGTCAAGCGGGCCCTGCAAGGGCTGGTCGCGCCCCAGATCCGCGAGACGAAGATCGGCGAAGCTGAAGTCCGCCACGTCTTCAAGATCCCCGCTGTCGGGGCCGTAGCGGGCTGCTATGTGCGCGACGGGTATGTGTTGCGCGAGGCGCGCGTGCGCGTCAAGCGCAACGAAACCGTGATCTTCGATGGGACCATAGCCAGCTTGAAGCACTTTGCTCAAGACGTGAAGAAGATCGAGAAGGGCAAGGAGTGCGGCATCAAGATCGCCGGGTTTGAGAAGATCGAAGAGGGCGACATCCTCGAGTTCTACGTGCGCGAAGCCGTCACAAGCTTCGCTTGACCAGGCTTCGCCTGGACCGTTCGCCGTGCCGCCTGCGGCGGCACGATGCACGTCAAGCGAAGCTTGCGAAGCCTGGCAGACGGAGTCTAGTATGCGGATCGGAGTAGTACGCCTGAGGCTCCACTTACATGGGCCGACCTCCCTCAAGGAGAAGCGCCAAGTGCTGCAGAGCCTCATGGCGCACCTGCGCCGAAGGTTTAACGTCTCCATCGCCGAGGTCGATCGCTTGAACGATTGGAAGAGCGCGGTACTTGGGGCAGCGATCGTCTGCAACGACGGGCGGGTCAACAACGCGCTCTTGGGGAAGCTCGTCGAAGCCGTCGGACACTATAAAGATATCACGGTCGAAGACTACGAGATCGAGATTCTCTAATATGAGCCGCTGGGGACGAGAGCGCTTGCAGTCAGAGATCCATGAGCAGCTGAGCGAGATCTTGCAGTTTGAGGCGCGCGACCCGCGTCTGGAGCGCGTGACGATCTTCACCGTGAAGCTCTCCAAAGATATGCGCCACGCGTGGATTGCTGTAGGAGTGCTGGGGGATTCTCACCAAGAGGAGACCGAGTCCCTTGCGGCCTTGCGGGATCATCGGGGGTTTTTGCGTTCGGCGCTCGCTAAGCGACTTCACATCCGGCATACCCCAGAGCTCCACTTCGAGCTGGACGAGACGGAGCGCCACGCTCACGGCGTCGAAGAGCTCTTGAAAGAAATCAAGAAAGAGAAGGAGGTCTCGCGATGAACGTCGCCCATCTACTCGACCGCGCCGCCCAGCAGCACCCAGAGAGAACGGCCGTCTACTTCCCTGGGATTCCCAATGCCGTGCCCTCACGGACGATCTCGTACAGAGAGCTTGCGGAGTGGACCAGTCGCTTTGCCGGAGGGTTGAAAGCCTTAGGGCTTGAGCCTGGGGATCGCTTCGCTGTCTATCTGCCCAATCTGCCCCAATTTGTGATCGCCATCTGGGGCGGGTTTAAGGCCGGCTGCGTCCCCACTCCCATGAACCCCACGCTCAAAAAGCGCGAGATCATCCATCAGATCACAGACTCTGGGGCGAAGCTCATCATCGCTCCGGTCTTTATGCTCGAAGAGGTCGAGAAGGCCGCCGCTGAGCTGCCCCATCTGAAAATCTTTGTCGTCGGCCCTGGGTCGCCTCACCCGAACTTCGATGAACTCTTAAAGCATCCCCCGCACTTCGTCGAGCGCGAGGACGATGACATCGCGCTCATGCCCTACACATCGGGAACAACGGGCAAGCCCAAGGGCGTCCTGCTCACCCATAAGAATCTCAGCAGCAACATTCAAGCCGTGATGAAGCTCATGCGCGAGAAGGGCGCCGGGGAGAGACTCCTAGTCCCCGTCCCGATGTTCCACATCACGGGGATGACCGTGCTCATGCTCACCCCGCTCTCGATGGGCGTGACGATCTACCCCATGCTGCGCTGGGACGCCGAATACGCTCTGCAGCTCATCCAGGAGCACAAGATCACGAGCATGGTCTGCGTCCCCACGCTCTATATTGATCTGCTCAATCATCCCAAGGTCACCCAGTACGACCTGAGCTCGCTGAAGCTCTGCAGCTCTGGGGGCGCGAAGATGCCCGTGCCCGTCATGGAAGCGCTGCAGAAGAAGCTGGGGATAACCGTCTATGAGGGCTACGGGCTGACGGAGACCTCCCCGGTCACGCATACGAATTTAGCGGCTCCCAAGCCCAAGATGGGCTCGATCGGCTGGCCCATCGAGGGGGCCGAGTGCAAGATCGTAGATGAAGCTAATAGACGACTTCCCGTGGGCCAGATCGGCGAGCTCTGCGTGCGCGGCCCCATGGTGATGAAGGGCTATCACAACAACCCCGAAGCGACCCGACAAGCCATTGACGACGAAGGCTTCTTCCATACGGGCGATTTGGCCTACGTCGATGAAGAGGGCTACTACTACATCGTGGATCGCGTCAAAGATATGATCAACGTAGGCGGGGTGAAGGTCTTCCCCAAGGAAGTCGAACACGTGCTCTATGAGCATCCGGCGGTGGCGGAGTGCGCCGTGGTGGGGATTCCCGACGAGCGCAAGGGGGAGACAGTCAAAGCGTATATCGTTCTCAAAGCCGGGTACGAGCCCTCAGAAGCGCTCGCAGAAGAGATTCGCCAACACTGTCTTAGAGAGCTTGCTGCTTATAAGCATCCGCGGGAGATCGAGTTTGTGAAGGAGCTCCCCAAGACAGCCTCAGGGAAGATCCAAAAGTACGTGCTCCGAGGGCGCTGAGAGCTCAGCTCTTGCGTTCCCCAGGGTTGCTTGGGCTTTGGGCGCGTCTTTCCGCGCGCACCCGCTGCACCGCATACCCGAAAAACCCGATCATTCCTAAGATCCCGGCGATCAGAAAGACCTTTGGGGCCGTGGGCGGCGAGAAGACCATATATCCCAAGCCGATGAAGCCCACTACCCCGCTGAGCAAGATCACTACCGCGAAGATCAGCTCACCCATGATGCGCTCTCTCCTTAGGTAAGTGTCATTCTACCATGTGGCGCCTGTCTGCGCCAGGGCGCCCTATACGTCCACTCCTGGGCGGAAGAAGTCGCGCCCTCACCGAGACTCCAAGCACCCTGCTTGGGCCCCAAAGCGTTTACAATCAATCACGGCACAAGGCCACGGGAGGTGCTATGAAGATCAGCTACCACACGGTTCCGACGGTGAAGGCTGCGCTTCTTGCTCTTGTGGGTCTCCTTAGCGGGGTCTGGCATGGTGAACTGGGAGCTCCTGCCAGCTGCCCCTTGACCATCACTATTACCTCAAGTCCATTTGCCTTAACTGCTGCCGATGGCCCCAGGGTCGCCACCCTCTCCGTCAACATCCGGAACTCCGGCTCAGCTCCCTTGAAGAACGTCACGCTCTTTATCGGCAATGGCATCACCCCTGGCGTATTCGACGACGTCGGCGGCCAAAGCCTTCAGATGCTCGGCTCCCCACACGAAGCATCGCGTTTCGTGGGGCACCTCCCTGCCGGAGCTACCCGAACTGTCTACTGGCACGTGGTCTACCCCAACACAGCAGATATTTCGTACCCATACGTCGTCTGGGCGACGGCCGAGGGGAGCTGCAGCGCCGCAGCGAGCGCTACCCTCCAAACGAAGAACTCTTCCCCGGCAAGCTCTAACAGAATTCTGCCCCCCGATGGCTCAATCACCGTCGAGCCCAGCTCTCAACAGATTGGGATCGGGCAACTCGTGACGGTGACCATCCGCGGATTCGATCTGGGAGCCGTGGGGCCCGGTCCAGAAGCGGTCGAGGACGCGTGGTTCCAGCCCATCAGCAATCCCAGCTTCGATCCCACGTGCTTGCGGCTCGTCCGCACCGAAGTCGCGCTCCACAGCATCAAAGCGACGCCATACACCGATCAGATCTACTTCACCGGGATCGCCACAAATAACCCACCGCCCAACTATACCCGCAATCCCTCGGACTACGTCAAGTACACGTTCATGGGGTTACGGAGCTGCACGACGACCCTTGTGCCCTACCAGCAAGCAGCGTTTGGGAGCGGGCACAAGTTCAACGCTGACATCGGCGCGATCACGCTCACCATCCAAGTCAGCGACTCTGCGGGCAAGCTGCTTTTCGATAAATCCGTCACGCCTACGGCGGCAACCCCTGGGACAACTCTTACGTATGCCATCGCATACGGCAACGCCGGTGGAGCCCCCATCGGCGACCCCGCCTCAGGCAACGGGATCATCATCACGGACATTCTGCCCGCCGAGGTCACATACATAAAGGGCAGCTCGACCTGCAGCGGTCAGTGCTTGAAACTTTGGTCCACCGACGGGGGCGCGACGTTCAGCGCCACAGAGCCATCGGCTGCAGCAAGCGTGAACGCGCTGCGCTGGGTCATTCTCGATCCCATCCCCGCAGGGCAGAACCCCGCAGGCACCGTGGGCTTCCAAGCCACGGCAAATTCAGCTGATATCATATGCAACACCGCCCAGGGGGCCATCAATGCAAGCTCCGTGGTCGCGTCGGACACCGCGTGTGCCAACAGCTCCACAGATATAGAGCTTACTCTCTCCGGCCCGACGACGGTACTCCCCGGAAGCTCGCTCAACATCATCGTGAGCTATCACAACGCCGGGCCGTCGGTCGCCGAGGACGTGCAGATCTCTCTGACGCTGCCCGAAGGCACGCAATTTGTCAGCGCGAGTCCGCGCCCAGCGAGCACCTCCGGACAATCATTAACTTTTCTGATCGGCTCGCTTGAGCCAGGGAAGGGCGGCTCGCTCAGCGCCCAAATCTCCGTGCTCAGCTCGGTTCCCACCGGAACAGTCTTGACGATCGTCGCCCAAGCGACAACGACCTCTGCTGAGACCAATACCGCGAATAACTCGGCTTCTCTGACGACGACCGTGGGGACGGCTACCCACAGCCCACAGCTACGAGCTATTCTTACAGCGACGCTCGTCGAAGATGTGCCCCCGCTGGGAGCCGGCCCCGGCGATACGATCGAGTATAGCGCTACGATCACCAACACCGGCCCAGTCCCAGCCACCGGCGTCGTCTTTCGGTTCACCCCAGACCCCAACACTGCTCTGATAGACTCTCCCACTTCGCAAGTTCGTGCGGATCTCTCGACGATCGCGCCGAACGTCTCCAAGACGGTTCAGTTCCGGGTGCGCATCAAGAGCCCGCTGCCTCCGGGAGTAGTCAGCATTCGCGCCCAGGGGATCGTCTCCAGCAACGAGCGCCCCGATGAGCCCACCGACGATCCCACCACGCCCACCCCAAACGATCCCACAGAGATCGTCATCAGCTCCGCGCCGTTGCTGAAAGTGTATAAGACGTTCTCGATCTTCAACGATTTAGATGGGAACGGCCAGCCCAGCCCCGGTGATATTCTTAAGTATACGATCACTGTGAAGAATCTAGGCCGCGAGAACCTCGGCTCGGTCGTGCTCTCTGACGGGCTTGATTCCAACGTCACGCTCGTCATCGGCAGCGTGACGACGACTCAAGGGGCTGTGCTCTCCGGCAACGCTGAAAACGATAGATTCGTCCAAGTCAACCTGGGCACGCTGACGGCAAACGGTGAGACGGTGACGGTCACGTTCCGCGTCGGCGTGAACGCCCCCTTGCCCGGCGGCGTCGCCGCGGTCTCGAACCACGCTGTCGTGAGCAGCGAGAGCTTCCCAAGCTTCGTGAGCGATGATCCCACTACCCCTGCCGTGGATGACCCAACGCTCACGGTCGTCACCAACCAGCCCCATCTCTTGGTCACTATGAGGGCTTTCTTGAAGAACGACACGAACAATGACGGCCTGCCCAGCCCCGGCGATACCCTGGGCTATCACATCCTGCTCATCAATATTGGGAACGCTGACGCTACGAACGTCTTCGTGAGCGATACCCCCGATCTCAATACTCAGCTTGTTGTGGGGAGCGTGCGGACTTCTTTGGGGACCATTCAGTCGGGCAACACCGTGGGGGACGGCTCCGTTGGGGTTCTCATAGACAGAATCACTTCCGGGGGCACGGCTTCCGTCTCGTTTGATGTGACTATCAAAGACTCTCTGCCGTCGAGCATCACCCATATCTCCAATCAAGCGCTCGTCAACATCCCCGGTGTAGGAAGCATGGCGAGTGATGACCCCGACACCCCAGCCCTTGGGGATGCGACCAAGACGGCGATTGCCGCTGCGCCGCTGGTGCACTTTACTAAAGACGTCTTCTTGGTCTACGATACTGATCATAGTGGCACCATCAGCCCCGGAGACGTTCTCGAATACGTGCTGACGCTCATCAATACCGGGACGCGCGACGCTACGGATATCGCGCTCTCCGATACGCCCGACCCCAAGACGCGCCTTGGGGCGATCCGAACAAGCACAGGCGTGACGGCGTCGGGAGCAACAACTTCTACGTTAAACGTCAATCTCGGCACTGTTGGGGCGTTCGGCGGGCAAGCCCGCGTGAGCTTCCGCGTCCAGATCAATAATCCCGTCCCGCAAGACGCCCTCACGATCTCGAATCAAGCCCAGATTTCGGGCTCAAATATCTCTGCTCAGTACAGCGACGACCCCCGCACGCCCACGCCCAACGACGCAACGTTGGTCGCGCTGGGAAGCTCGTTCTTGCTCTGCGGCGATGTAGACGGCAACGGCCTTGTCGAAGAAGCTGACGCCCAGCTGGTCGCCCGCGCGATCTTGGGAACCGTTCGGCTGACGGAATCGCAGCGCCTTGCGGCCGACGTCGCGCCGCCGTTTGGGACGCTGGACGTTCGGGACGTCACGCTCATCAGCGAGATCGCGCGCGGCTATCGTGCGTATTGTCCGCCGCTGGACGCGCGTATCCCTCAAGCGGCCCTCTTGCGCGCAGGCGCTCCTGTCACCCTGGAGCGCGCTGAGCACCGCGCCCTCGGTCGTGTGATTCGCTTCCGCGCCCAGGGGATGGGCATCGCTGAGATAAGCGTTCACGTCTTCAATCTCGCCGGAAATGCTGTGTTTGTGAGTTCGTGGCAGCAGGGGACTGAGCTCGACTGGCCCGCGCTCACGGGCGACGGGCGCCCGCTGGCCAACGGCGTCTATCTCTATGTGATCTCCGTAAGGGGATGGGACGGCTCGCTGGTGCGCAGCCGCGTCCAAAAGCTGGTGATCCTCCGATGAAGTCTTTGAGAGTATTGCTGATGCTCATCGTGCTCGGAGCCTTGACGGGCTGTGAAGGCTCCTATCGCACGCGGGTGGTCGTGGGCACGCTCGACCTGCCCGCGGGCGGGACGGGCGTCGTCCGCATTAGTATCTTAAATCCCCCAGACGCCAAGATGATCCAAGTCGGCCCCACCGGGCTGCTCACGTTCAATCCCGCAGTAATTCAAGTGATCTCTCTGACAGGGGTAAACGGGTTTACTGTCTTCGGGAGCACTATTAATAATGCGATGGGTTGGGTGCAGTTCGCCGCGAGTTTCCCTGGGGGGAGTATTCGGCCCATTGCAACGATGGACTTTGGAGTGCTCGAAATCCCCATCATCGAGATGGCTGTGCAAGCCATCGGCCCCGTGGGGGCTTCGACGGCGCTGACGATCACAGCCGTTGATCTCTTCACTGATAGAGTGGGCAATCCCATTCCCATAGGCCCTCCCATTGCTGGTGAGGTGGTGATCATCGCCCCATGAAGAAATTCGTATATATTGCTCTTGTCGTTCTCTCCCAACTGATAACGTGGAACTCTGAACTGAGAACTGTCCTTGCTGCGCCGATCTCCGGCGAGATCACCGTGACGACGTTCTTTGAGCCCGTCAATCAGGGCCAGACGAAGATAGACCAGATCAATGTGGACGCCGAGACGACGCTGAGGGTGAGTCTCTTCATCAGTGGGCTGGCTATCACGAGCACGAGCGTCTTCAGCTTCAAAGGGGCGGAGTTCCAAGCGTTCGAGCTAATCGCGGGCATGGCCATCTCGTTTCGCAATGTTCTCATCTTTGCTCCCAATATTCTTGAAGTTGACGATGACCCCTTCTGGACTATTCAGTTCGCCCAGCCCGATCCGGGCTTAGTCGGCGTCCCCTTGCGGATGTTCATAGACGAGCTCGCGTCGCCCTTGGATTTAGCACGATTGCTCGCCCCCACGGTGGACGACCCGTTGCAGTTCCGCAAGCTCATCTCCCAGATGGCGATCAACTTCTGGGGCGTTCGGTTCTCGGTCACCATGCTCATTGCCAACTTGGGGCCTTCCAGCACGCCGAGCTTCCAAAGCGGGCTGATCTTTGAAGCCGGCGGCGTCACCGTGGGCGGAGCCGAGGTGATCGCGCTGACCTATCTTGGGGCGCGCCAGGGCTGGGAGTGCTTCGGTGAGTGCAAGTCCCTTGAGCGATACTTTGAGGGCCGCGTGGTGCCGGACTTCGAGTTCCAAGAAGAGAAGCTCATTATCAGAAATTTAACGCTTGCGGGAGTGACGCTGGGGGCGGAGATCGCGTTCGATTTCACGACGATTACGCTCTCGCAGATCATTCTGTCGCTGCGCGTCTCGGTGATGGGGGCGGTGATTCAACAGAAGATCGTTCTGAACGACTTAGCGACGCCGTCGTTTGTGAGCTTCGGTTGGACGGTGCAACTGGGGGACGGGCTCTTTGAGATCGAGTTTATTGATCCCAACGGGCTCTTTCAGTTCCCCGCCAAGCGCTTGAGCTTCTTCGTCCAATGGGAGGCGATCTCTTTCAAAGACGAGCTATTCTTACAAGATCCGCTGGGATTGCTGCACACAATAGAAGTGACTGCCGAGTTTGAGCCATTCCGATTCCGCTCGCAGACGGCGTTCTTAGGCGGGCTCATCAACGGGTTTTACAATCAAAAGATCGAAGCGAGCTGGGGGATGGTGGGGCCGGGGACGTGGGCCTGGCTCGCCAGCGTCGAAGTCCAGCTTCGCCGAGAATATCTGCTCTACATTAGTCCCTCGATGAGCGTGAAGTTTTAAATGACCAGCCCTGTAGAGATCCTCATTTCCTGAACCCCGGCGGCCAGGGGTAGTCGGGGGGACAGAGGTCAGCTTTGATACTACCGTAGAATTCGTTCATAGCCCCCGAGATTCGAATTGGAAGGCTAGCTTTTAAAGGCTCGGGCAGGGCATACCCTGTGAAGTATGGGCAAGCTGGATGTTGAACTACTACACCATACTGGTTCTTCATAAATTTGTTCCAATTTATCTCAATCCATCTCCCTTCACTCTTAGCTGTCAGATAAATCCCAATCTTATTCTCTATAAATTCGTTCTCGTCAATCTCTCCAGCAAGTAGATCAAGGAAGACTATACCAAAGTACCTGTTGCTGCGGATAATATTCTGGTATAAAAAAGCCCCCTGGCCTAGCACGCCTCCCAGGTTATCCTCTATCAGAGATCTGATGATAAGGCCTTGAGCTCCTGCAAGTCCTAAACCGGCTCCATTACGCGTTAGATGTACTCCCTCTAAAATGATGAGAGGTTGAAAGGTTGAGAGGTGAATGTCACCATCACTATAAGCAAAGAAGTGTGCCCAAATACCTACTTCTTGTTGCCCGAGGACTGTTATATTTCGTATAAGCGTTTGAACTGGCCCATCTATGTAAAGCCCTGTACGCGGTGGTAGGAAGGGCTGTAGAACGGGTTGGATGCGAGGAGTTAATAAGAGTTGCTCAATAGTAATGGTAGGATCACCCAAGGTAAGCCCTTCAAAATACACTTGGATGGGGCTTTTTGAAGAAACGAAGATGATCGGCTGACGTTCATCAGCAGCTTGAATATTCACGTGCTTTTGATCTAGCCCCACCAGACGCAAGCTCTTTTTGATCTGCACGTTCTCTTTGTACAAACCCGGCCCGATGAGCACCGTACCTCCTTCGGCTACGGCATCTATAGCTGTTTGGATAGTGGGAAAATCTTCTGGCACGCGCACGACGAAGCGCTCTTGCTGGCCCGTAGGCCAAGTGACCTGGGGCGCCAGCCCCTCCCCAAGCATCAGCAGCCCCGCCACGCCTAGCGATAAGAGAGCATACTTGACCATGAGCTTCACCTCAGCAGTTATTATATCTCCTACGGAGTGATTCGCACCACAGGGGAGGATGACGATCCTGAGGTGCTCCCACCTGTCCAGGGCAGAGCTTGATTTATAAGGGATGGCTGGGTGAAGAGGTTTTGACTCCCCTTCCCCTCTCGCGCTAAGATAGAGCGATGAGCGAGATGCGGTCTCTATTCCCCGAAACGACACGGCAGCAGCCCTCTGAGACTGCTCCTACGATCTTCACGGTCAGTCAGCTCAACCGCGTCGTCCGTGATCTCTTAGAAGCGGGCCTGCCCGCCCTCTGGCTCGAAGGGGAGATCTCCAACTTCACCCACCACCGCAACGGCCACATGTACTTCACCCTCAAAGACGAAGCCGCCGAGATCGAAGCCGTGATGTTCTCAGACTATAATGCGCTCTTGCAGTTTGCCCCCGCCGACGGCCAGAAGGTCATCGTGTTTGGAAAGATCACGCTCTACGAGCGGCGTGGACGCTATCAGATCACCGTGCTGGAGATGCGACCCGCAGGCGTTGGGAAACTCCAGCTTGAGCTAGAGAGATTGAAGGCGCGGCTCCAGGCCGAAGGGCTCTTCGACGCGCGCTTCAAGCAGCCCATCCCACAATTCCCTGAACGCATCGGAATCGTCACCTCTCCCGAAGGCGCAGCCCTGCGCGATATCCTCAAGATCGTGCGCGAACGATACCCCATCGTCGAGGTGCTGCTCTTCCCGGCCAAAGTCCAAGGGGAAGGAGCTTCGGTCGAGATCGCCGAGGCGATCCGCGCCGCCAATCGCTACTCGCTGAAGATAGAACCCATAGACACGCTGATCGTCACCCGCGGCGGCGGCTCTCTCGAAGACTTGTGGGCATTCAACGAGGAGCCGGTCGCGCGGGCGATCTTCGAGTCTTCGGTGCCCATCATCTCGGCGGTGGGGCACGAAATAGACATAACGATCGCTGATCTTGTGGCGGATGCGCGCGCGCCGACGCCGACGGCCGCCGCGCAGATGGCCGTCCCCGATAGAAGAGAGCTCATAGAATTTGCCCAAAGCGCGCGGGCGCGAGTGCACGAGCTCATCGCATCGCGTGTAGATGGGTATCTCATGCGTCTGGAAGTGCTGCGGCGCAGCCGAGGATTGCACCGTCCGGTGCAACGTGTGCGCGAGCACCAGCAGAGCCTCGATCATTCTTCGGAGCTGCTCGTGCGGGCGATGCGCGAGCGCCTGGGGCGCTCTCAAGAGCGATGGCACAATCTCTTGAGGCGCTTGGAGAGCCTGAACCCCGCGAGCGTGCTGCGGCGCGGCTTTTCGGTCGTCGAGAGCGAGGCGGGCCAGATCGTGCGCTCAGCAGAGCAAGTGCGCGTCGGCGAGCGCGTGAAGATCACGCTGCATCGAGGACGGCTGCTCAGCCGCGTCGAAGCCAAGGAGGCCAACGATGGAGAAGAAAAATCTCAAGATTGAGCCGGCGCTGGCACGGCTTGAGGAGATCGTCCGTCAGTTAGAGAGCGAGCAGATCTCGCTCGAGGAGTCATTAGAGCTCTTTGAGGAGGGGGTCAAGCTCGCTGACTCTATCCAAAAGAAGCTGAGCGAGGCTCAGCTGCGCATCAAGAAAGTCCTCGAAGAAGCTGAGACTTTCAAGACCGAAGATTTTGGGGGATGATCTGAATCACGGAGGACACAGAATGAGCCACGGAAGGCACTGAAATAGAGCCGGCTTCCGTGCCTTCTGTGGCATATTCAGTGCCTTCCGTGATTCACATCATCCCAAGGAGGCATCTATGCACGCAAGAGTGCTTCTCGTCGTCGGTGTGTTGATGCTGAGCTGTGTGAGCACAGCGTCGGCGCAGTTTCTCGATCTCGATCCCGCACGCGATTGGTACGTGCTCTCGACCGAACACTTTCGGATAGTCTATCACGATGGGCTTGAGGAGATCGCCCAAGAAGCGGCCCTCGTCAGCGAAGAGGCGTATCAGTTCTGGGCCAGAGAGCTCAGATATACGGTGCCCTTTAAGATAAATATTATCTTGGCCGACCCTTCGGACTTCGCCGTGGGCGCGGCCAACCCCTTCGGCGATGTGATCGCCAGCGTCTCCAACGCCCGCGTCTTCAATGAGTGGCTCAATCCCCAAAATCCCTCGTGGCTTGAGGATGTGCTCTATCACGAGATCGGGCACGTCTTCGACATTATGAAAACTTCGGGACTTTCTGAGAGATTGCGCCCGTGGCTCGGCCCGGTGCTCACCCTCACCAATATATCCAAGCCTGGCACGCTCATCGAGGGCATTCCCATCTATTTTGAGCTGAAGCGCACTGGCGCGTCGCGCTCGAATTCGAGCCGAGACGCGATGTACTTCCGCGCCCAAGTCTTAGAGAATAGATTCATCCCTCTCGATCAGATGAGCGTGGGCTACGGTTATGATCCTCCGGGCTGGCCTTCGGGATATATGCTCGCTCACGACTGGGGCGCCTGGTTCACTCGTTTCATCGCCGAAAAATACGGCGACGATAAGCTCGCCCTCCTAGACGAACTCAACGCCGACTCACTGCTGCCCATCGTCACATTGGGTGCGATCAACGATTTTGAGGGAATCTTTAAGAAAGCTCTAGGCGTCTCGGCACAAGAGTTAGAGCGCGCATGGCGCGAATGGCTCACGGCGCAGTTTGTGCCCCAGATCGAGCAGATCAAGAGCGAAGGCGTCACGCCCTCGCGCAAGATCAGTCGTTTGGGGTATTGGAACAACGATCCCGCTTGGGCACCCGGCGGGAAGTTCATCTATTACTATCACAAAGACCCTGTGCGCGAAGCTGCGATCCGGCGCATCACTCCCGACGGCAGGGAAGATCAGGCTGTTTTCGCTATACCCTTCGAGCTTGGGTTTTTTAGGCCGCCGTTCTTCGCCCCGGCGCCGCAAGTTTCCCCTGACGGCAGATTCGTGCTCTACACCCGACACGAGATCTTCGACAATCACTACGTCTACGCTGATCTGTATCTGTGGGACTTGGAGAAGAAAGAAGAGCAGAAGCTGACGGAGCGCGCCCGCGCGTACCATCCGGTCTTCTTCCCCGACGGCACAAAGATTCTCTTTGCGCAGCAGCGCCCCAACGGCCACGCGCCGATTCTCGCTCTCTACGAGCTTGAGAGCAAGCGTATCGTGCCGTTCTATGAGTTCCCCGACGGGACTCTCATAGACTCGTTTGCGATCTCGCCCGATGGAAAGCACATAGCGCTGACGCTCTGGAAGATGGGCGGCTATCAAGATTTGTATGTGCTGTCAGCCGACGGCTCGCAGCTGACAGCTCTCACCCAAGACAAAGCGGGAGACTTCGACCCCGATTGGTCCCCCGACGGGAACTTCATTCTGTTCAGCTCAGAGCGCGATGGCGTCTATAATCTCTACGCGTATCGGCTCTCCGATGGGCAATTCTTCAAAATCACCAATGTGCTGACGGGGGCGTTCGCCCCGGCCGTCTCGCCCGATGGGACGAAGATCGCATTTATCAGCTACAGCACCCAGGGCTACGAGCTCCACGTGATGGACTACGACCCGCAAAGATGGCAGCCCGTGCAGTTTGAGCGCGAGAATATTTCAGAATGGCCCGGCTGGCGCCGCGCGGATCTGCCGGCACAGCCCTATCGTGCTCAAGAATTCTTAGCGCCGCGCCTGTGGGTGCCCATCCCCAATCCATTGCAGCCGGCTCTCTTTCTGATGGGGTTCGATCCCTTGGGGCATCAGGGCTATACGCTGTACGCTGGGCTCGATCTGAAGAGCCGACAGCCGGTGCTCGCCTTCGATGCTTCCATAGAATTTGCTCTGAAGGCGAGAACGCCCTGGCTGGGGTGGTTTGCACAGACGCTCAACTCGCTGAGCCCGAAATTCTTAGTGCACCTTGAGCATACTGCTGAGTTTGAGAGCATTGCGCGGGCGGAGCTCGAGCTGACCCTCTCGCGGGTGATGGGGCGAACCCAGACGCTTGCCCTAGGAGCGCAGTTCCGCCAAGGGGAGCAGCTCATGCCGTCGTTTTTGGTGCGCTATCGCGAGTCGCTCGAGGGTGGCAGCGATCTCTTACGCATCGGGCGGGACTTGGGGCTTTCGGTGGAATTCGTCTGGCACGAGCGCTCGTGGAAGATGCTCTTTCAAATTGCGCAGCGCGAGAGTGTACAGCTGCCGTTGGGATTTAAGAATCGCCTGAGTCGGCTGACGGTGCTGGCGCGCGATGATATCAAGCTCCTAAGCGTAGGTGGACCGGGGGAAGCGTGGCCCTTGCGCGGCTTTCCCACTAATTTCCGCAAAGCTTCGCAGATCGCCTACACGAGCTGGGAGTTTTCTTTCCCCGTGCTGCCCATCGGGAAGGGTATCGGGTTATGGTCTATCTTCTTTGATCGTCTTGATGGGCTGCTCTTCACGGACGGGGCGTATATCTTTGAAAGATCGCTCGCGTCGGGAGAGACGCTCTTCAGCTATGGGGGCGAGCTGCGGCTAAGGGTTGTGTTGGGGTATGGGATGCCGGTGGAGCTCAGAGTGGGGATAGCGCAAGGGACGGGACATTCTAGCCCGACGGTCTATGTTGACGTGGGCGGGGGGTTTTAGCTAAGATGGCTCAAGGGGAGAGAAGTGCAGTTCGGCGCATAAAAATCTAGCTGGCAACAAGACTCATTGAATTGATAGGATAGGGAGGAATTGTAGTGAACAAGCCGACAGCGTTCTTCATACCACCTGGTAAAATCCGCTGCTACATCACAGGTAAACTTCGTAAGGAGACCCCAGAGGAGCATGTGCGTCAGCGGATCGCTCGCAGCTTAGTGGAAGAGTATGGTTATCCTAAGGAAGACATTGGCATCGAGCGACGCGAGACCTGCATCGTCATGGGGAGGGCTAAGAAATACGCTGATCTCATTGTCTTTGCCCACGGCAAGGAGCACAAGCAAGAGAACGCGATAATCGTTTGTGAGACCAAGCGCGAGGACGTCAAGCCCACGGACCGGGAAAATGGGGTGAATCAGCTAAAGTCATATCTAGCTGCTTGTGTTAACGCTCGTTTCGGGCTATGGGTCGGCTCTGAGCTTCAAGTATGGGAAAAGGTTGTTGAAGAAGGGGAAGTGCGCTTCGAAGAAGCAGCTGATTTGCCTGCTTTTGGCATTAAAGAACCACCACGCCTTACTTTTAAAGATCTTATCCCTGCACATGAAGGGTTGCGCGACATCTTCAAACGCTGCCATAACTACATCTACGCTAACCAAGGCTTGCAGAAAGAGCCCGCCTTTCATGAATTACTTAAACTAATTTTCTGCAAAGTGCACGATGAGCAGACGAGCCCCGGCGAGATGCGCTTTGACATCACACCCGAAGAACGCCGTTCCACCGTTGCCCAGAAGCGGTTGCGTAAACGAATAGACGAATTGTTTGAGGAAGTCAAGGAACGCTACCCTTACATCTTTGATAAGGACGAGCGCATTCGATTGGAGGACCCTGTACTGGCTTACATTGTCAGCGAATTGCGCCGCTATTCATTGCTCCAAACCGAAGCCGACATCAAGGGCAACGCTTATGAAGAGATTGTCGGACCTAACTTGCGAGGAGATAGAGGTGAGTTCTTCACGCCGCGCAATGTCTGCGAAATGGCGGTGCGGATGGTCTTTGCCACCTACCCAAAAGACCGTTGGCTCTCGTTGAAGGTGCTTGACCCGGCGTGCGGAACTGGCGGATTTCTTGTCGCCGTTAAGAACTTATGGCGCAGCATCCTTCGTGAGCAGGCAGTTAGGCGGTATGGTAGAAGTGTGCAAGCCAAAGAGTGGATGTATCGTCGATTACAAGAGATTTGCAATCGGCAATTGTTCGGCATTGACATCAACCCTGCCTTGGTGCGTGCCTGCCAGATGAACTTGATTATGCATGGTGGCGAAGCAGAGGACGGCGCGCCTAATGTCTTCGCTGCCAACTCCCTTCACCCACCTGCTGAATGGCCAGAGGAAGTGCGGGAAAAAATTCAACTCGGCGCCTTTGACATTGTATTGACTAACCCACCTTTTGGCGCTGGTCCAGCACTGGTTGTGGATGACCCGCATATCCTTGACCAATTCACTTTGACCCGTTTTGAGGCGGAGAGCTCCCGCTACAGAATCCCCCCTGAGCGACTTTTTGTGGAACGGTGTTGGCAGTTTCTTAAGCCAGGCGGACGCATGGCAATTGTGTTGCCTGATAGCATCTTGAGCAACCCCGGCTTGCTCTACATCCGCCGCTGGATTCTCAAACACTGTCGCGTGCTTGCCAGCGTAGACCTGCCCGCCGAGACCTTTGAAGCCTTTGGAGGAACGGGCACCAAGACAAGCGTGTTAGTTCTGCAAAAGAAAACACAAGAGCAAATACAATTTGAGGAAGCCT
>Ga0079992_150508_pt1 | contig 145107 bp, 135 predicted proteins | sample FaiFalFF_MnMetaG_3_FD_69197 | JGI IMG/M metagenome (GOLD analysis project Ga0079992, IMG submission 69197) | Freshwater microbial communities from Yellowstone National Park, Wyoming, USA - Fairy Falls B (FF_Mn_B) MetaG (SPADES assembly) (version 2) | ecosystem: Environmental > Aquatic >...
ACGGCTTGCGCGGTGAGCTGCCCGCCAAGCCACTCGTCAGGGTTGGCTGCCAGCAGGGTGGGCACGCCCAGCGATGCGCATGCCATCGCTGCCGCGCACCCGCCCAGCCCGCCGCCGACAATCAGCACGCGCGTGCGCCCGTGAAAGTCGGGTTTTTGCATCGCAACGGGAGTATACCTATCGCTTAGTCATGTCTCCTCTGAGGGAACCAGAGGTTCTAACTTCTCGACGAGCACGGGTAGGTCGTTCTGAACAATATCCCAGATTCGCAAGAGGTCGAGACTGAAGTAGTCGTGCGCGATTCGGTGGCGCAGGGCAACTATGGCACTCCACGGGATTTCAGGATGCGCTTCCTTCGTTGCGTTGGACACTTTGCGCGCGGCTTCGCCGATGTTCTCTAACGCCTTAGCAATTGCGTACTGGTGGAGAGTGCTTGCTTGAAAAGTCTCCCAAGTCAACTCCGCGCTGAACTGGAGGGCGTCTTTAGCAGACAACAGCATGTCAAGCAGCAGGGCTTGGTCACGCTCCATACACGCGCTCCCGATGACGCAGTATGTGATTGCGGCGGATGTAGTTTCTGTCCTGTTCCAGCACGCGCTTGTCGACGAGGTCTACGGGGCGACCGAAAAGGCGCTCCAGTTCGCGGGTCATCTCCAGTAGGTGCATAAAGCCCCAGTGGGCGTCAGGCTCGAAGTCCACCAGCACATCGATGTCGCTGTTGGGGCGGAAGTCGTCGCGCAGGGCGGAGCCGAATATCGCCAGCTCGCGTATGCGCCAACGCCTGCAAAATGCCTCTATTCCCTCGCGTGGTACGCTAATCCGCAATGCCATCGTGCTGACACCGCCTCGCTTCGTGCGCAACGGGATTATACCCATCTTCAGGGTGTTCGCAACCAAAGTCTTGAAGGGCAGGAAGCGCTGGAACTATGGGGAACTCAATTGGCATGCGCATCGGTGTCTTGTCGGACACGCATGACCATCTGGGCTACCTGCGTCGGGCGGTGGACGCGCTGTGCGACCTGCAGGTGGATCTGGTGCTGCACGCGGGGGACTATGTCGCGCCGTTCGTGGTGAACGAGCTGCAGCGACTGCCCTGTCGGGTGCTGGGCATTTTCGGCAACAACGACGGCGAGCGGGTTGGACTGACGCGGCGGCTCAGCGAAATCGGGCAGGTGCAGGTGCAACCGCTGTTTTTGGAGCAGGCGGGCTGCCGCATCGCGATGGTGCACGAGCCAGAGCCTGTGGAGGCGTTCGCCCGCAGTGGGCTGTACGACCTCGTGATTTACGGGCACACGCATCAGCAGGAGCTGCGCTCCGTCGGCGAGTGCCTCGTGCTGAACCCTGGCGAGGTCTGCGGCTGGCTGACGGACAATCCCACCTGCGCCGTGATTACACTGCCCGACCGCACTGTAGAGATCCTTACCTTGCGCTGAGGGTATTTCTCACCGCTGCGCCGTGCGACACAGGTCGGCGAAGGCACAGCGGCGGCAGTGGTCGCCAGGCGTGGGGGCAATCTGTGCCTGACGCAGCCCCTCAATCGCTTGGGTCAACAGTTGGCGCAGCTTTCCTTCCGCTTGACGCCACTGGTTGGTCGGTATCGGTACGCAGCAGTCGTTATCTTCCCAGTTGGCTTTGTTGAACCGCTGCACGAGTTGCGTAGTGTGGGGCACGAAGCGCACCCGCTTGCCCGCCTTGAGACGGTCATACGCCAGCACGACTTGCGCGTTCGGCAGGAAGCTGCGCACGGCATGCACATACAGTAAGCCTTGCACTACCCGTCCTTCCCGAAAGTCTGTACTGGAGGGTGCGCTGCCCAGCTTGTAGTCCAGCACGAGCGCGATGTCGCGTTGCGGGCTAAGATCGATGCGGTCAATCACGCCGCACAGCGCAATCTGCTGCCCGTTGGCGAGGGGGTAGACCACACGGCGCGGCTGGTGCTGATTATGCAGTGGCTCGGCGAGCGCGCGTTCGTCCTCGTCGTCCACTGCGCTGCCGAACGCCCATTCGCAGGCGCGCGGCTCCAGTCCGAACTGCTGCAGGTAGCGCGGCTCGCGCCAGCCGAATCGTCGCGCCAGTCGCTGCGCCAGCGCACGCAACACCGCTATCTGCCAGTCGGGCAGGTCGGGCGCGCGCTCGGCTAACAGCTCCTGCAGATGCTCCACGAGCCGTTGCACCCACTCGTGTGGGTTGTGGCTGCGCGGGCGCTGACGCACAGCACGGCATAGCGTCGCATGCGTGAGGCTGCCCACCTCGCGCAGGCTCAACTCGCGCACCAGCAGGCGCAACCGCAGCCCATAACGCGCGAAATGCTCAAACGGGCAGCGCAGCAGGGTCTCCAGCTCTGTGACGCTGAAGGGGCGACTAAGGTCGGCAAGGCGGGCACGGTGGTCGGGATGGCGCAAAATCGGCGGCGGCTCGGCATACGCTGTCGGCTCGCAGAGCGACTGGTCGTAGGCGTGCAGGGCATCTTCGGGCGCGGGTGTGATATCTTCGAGCCGATAGAAGCGCGTGTGAACAGCGTTGCGGTATTGTGCCTTGAGCGTCTCCAAGTAAAACGAGGGCAGCGCGTCGCTGTCGCCGCCTTGCGTGCGTGGGTAGCTGAAGTAGAGCTGCTCACGCGCCGTGTGCAGCACGCGCTGAAACAGCATCGGCTCGGCGGCTTGCGCGTCGGCGCGAGTGGGCAGGTACACCCCTTGTGCGCCCAGCGCGGCGTTGAGCGCGTTGCGTTCTGCCTCGCGCAGAAACGGGTCGTCAGGGCAACGGCGCGGCAGCACGCCTTCCAGCACCTGCAGGGCGAAGGCGACCTGCGCGCCCACCAAGTCGGCATGCTCCATCGGCAACAGGCGCACACCCGAATTACCCAGCCGATGGGTATAGCGCGCCCCGCGCACCACGCGCTCCAGCAGGTTGACGGCGTCTGCGAGGCTTAGCCGTGGCCACTGGCGTGCGTACGCATCGACGAGTTGCAGCCACTCGGTGAGGTCGCTCTCTTGCGTGGGCGTGCCCAGCAGCGTGATGAGTCGTCGCGCTACTTGGGGCAAGTTAGCGGGCAGCCCTTGCCGCAACTCGTGCAACTGCTGGAGCAAGCGGTGTAGGGTGGGGTCTGCTGCGCGCGTCAGCGCGGCGTCCAACCACGAGCGGGCAGGCTGGTGGCGCCTAAGCGCGTGCAATGAGCGCAGCGTGGTGTAGTCCAGCCGATGCGCGGGATGCTCCAGCCAGTGCAGCCAGTCCGCGCCGACGCCCACGCCCATCAGCAAGCGGACGCCGTCCATCAGCCAGCGAACGCGCCACGAGCGCTCCAACGGCAGCCCCACTTCGCCTTGCAACGGGATGTCGTAGCGGGCAAAGATGACCGCCAGCGTCTCGGCAAGCGCGTCGGGCTGGCGCACCAGCAGCGCAATCTCGTCGAGGGCGACACCCGCCCGCTGCAACTTCAGAATCTCGCGGGCGACGGTCTCCACCTCGTACAGCGGGTTCGGCGTGTCCAAGATTGTCATCTGTGGCGGCGCGGCAGTCGCCGAGGGCAGGGGAACTTCCTCCAGCGGGATACCTGCCGCGCGAAGCATGCGAATCAGCCGTTCGGTAGGGCGGTAGGCATCGGGGTGCGCGTCGTCGTGCAGGGCGACCATTGCAACCTGCGTACGGGCGTCCAAGATTCGTAGCGCGGCAAGGTCCATTACGCTCAGCTCCACGAAGCCCACCAGCAGGAACGGTGGCGCGTGGTGGTTAGGCAGCGCGTCCAACAGCAACTGCCAGCTGCGTATCGGCTCCACCAACCCCGCTCCAGTAAGGGTGGCTTGCCAATCGCGCCATAAACGCGCCAACTCGCGCGTCTTGTGCGCCCACTCGTCGCGAAGCGTGTTGTCGTCCAGTTCGGCAAGTGCGGCATGCTGCTCCAGCACCACCTGCGCACCCTGCTCCAAGCGGTCTGGGGTCAAGCCGTCCATACTCCAGCGACAGAAGCCGTGCGCCAGTGCGTTGTGGAATCGCGGTGAGCGGCGTACCTTGCCGAAGTAGTCGTGTGGGGTTAGCGCACGCTCGCACACTTCGCCAAGCAGGGCGACCATTTCAGGCGTCGGCTGCACAACGGGCGCGATTCCTGTCAGGGCGCGCAGAAAGGCGTACCAGTCGTAGGTCTCGCCCGCGCCCGTCATCAATCGCGCCGCGCCTGCAGGTAAAACCATCGCGGCTCCGTTGCCCAACACGGATTTGGCAGCCTGTATCCCCTCGCGATACGATGCGCACAAAAAAAGCCTCATGGCAGTGGAAACTTAATTGTACCTCCTCTTTGAGCTGTCGCTGGTTGCCGTGACGGCGGCGTTCACGGCAGCACCTGCAGTTGCCTGGCTCACGACCAAAATTTGCGATGCTCTGGCATGCCATCTCGGTAGCCGATTTGTGGACATTTGCGATGCACACGCCATGTCAGGGTGCGAGAGCCGTGCCCTGACACGGCGTGTGCGTTTTGCTCTTCACGACGCCTGCTGGATGTCGTCGGCGGTGAGGATTTCGGGGTCTTTGCGCTGCGTTACAGTCTCTTCGGTGATGACGACTCGTTTGATGTTTGGGTTAGATGGTGCTTCATACATTACATTCAGCATGATCTCTTCGAGGATGGCGCGCAGGGCGCGTGCGCCTGTGCCGCGCCGAAGTGCCTCTTGGGCAATCGCGCGTAGCGCGCCTTCCTGAACGACCAGCTCGATACCGTCCAGCTCGAAAAACTTCTGGTACTGGCGCACGAGTGCGTTTTTAGGTTCGACCAAAATACGCATTAGTGTTGTCTCGTCGAGCGCGTCCAGCGTCGCCACAACAGGCAGTCGCCCGATGAATTCGGGGATTAGCCCGAACTTGAGCAGGTCTTCGGGCATTACATGCCGGAGCAGCTCGCCCACATTGCGCTTTCTGCGCGTCTCGGGGTTAGAGCGGAAGCCCATCGATTGGTCGGTCAGCCGTCGCTCGATGATTTTCTCCAGCCCCTCGAACGCGCCTCCGCAGATGAACAGGATGTTAGTGGTGTCGATCTGGATGAACTCTTGGTGCGGGTGCTTGCGTCCGCCTTGTGGGGGTACATTAGCGATGGTGCCTTCCAAGATTTTGAGCAGCGCCTGCTGCACGCCCTCGCCCGACACATCGCGTGTGATGGAGGGGTTATCGGATTTGCGGGCGATCTTGTCGATTTCGTCGATGTAGATGATTCCGCGCTCGGCGGCTTTGATGTCCATGTCGGCGGCTTGAATCAGTCGCAGCAAGATATTCTCCACATCTTCGCCGACATAGCCTGCTTCCGTGAGCGCGGTTGCGTCGGCGATAGCGAACGGCACATTGAGAATGCGCGCCAGCGTCTGCGCCAGCAGTGTCTTGCCACTACCTGTGGGACCAATCAGTAGGATATTGCTCTTTTGCAGTTCGACTTCACTGCTTGAGCCAGCCTTGATTCGCTTATAGTGGTTGTAGACAGCGACAGACAGCACACGCTTTGCGCGGTCTTGCCCGACCACATACTGGTTCAGTACGCGGTAGATATCTTTAGGCTTTGGAATGGTGTCTACCGAGCCGATGGGCTGTGGGGTAGGCGTCGCGCCCGATTCGCTGCGGAGGATGTCATTTGCCAGTTTTACGCAGTCGGCGCATACACCGCCGTACATCCCCAGGATCAGCTTGCGCACCTGATCGCGCGACTTACCGCACAGCACGCACCGGTCTGACAATCGTGTCTCAGTCGTTCGTGCCACAAGTGCCTCCCATTAGCGACTGCTGCGGTCTAATACATGGTCGATTATTCCATACTCTTTGGCTTCTTGTGCGGACATGAAGTAGTCGCGTGCGGTATCTTGCTCGATGCGCTCGATAGGCTGCCCCGTGTGTTTGTGCAGGATGTTGTTCAGGATATCTTTGTAGCGCAGCACTTCGCGGGCTTGGATTTCGATGTCTATAGCGGTTCCTTGGAAGCCCGCGTGCACTTGGTGGATCATGATGCGTGCGTGGGGCAGGGCGTAGCGTTTGCCAGGCGCGCCGCCTGCCAGCAGCACGGCACCCATACTGGCGGCTTGCCCGATACAGATTGTAGCGACATCGGGGCGAATCATTTGCATCGTGTCGTATATTGCCAGCCCCGCGCTTACGACACCTCCAGGCGAGTTGATGTACATGTCGATGTCCTTGTCGGGGTCTTCTTTCTCGAGGTACAGCAGCGACGCTACAACGAGATTTGCGACTTCGTCGTCAATAGGCGTGCCGACGAACACGATACGGTCTTTGAGCAGACGCGAATAGATATCGTAGGCGCGCTCGCCACGCGCCGTTTGCTCCACAACCATCGGTATCAGTTGGCTTTTCCGATAGATCATCGTCTCAATCCCCTAGCTCTGCATATTGGGTGATATCAAGCAGTTTTTGTAGGGCGCGGTCGAGTCGAATCTCGTTCGCGATGCGTTGGCGCAGTTCGGAGTCATCTTTGAGGCGGGCACGCGTTTGTGGCTCAGCGTCGGCGGCGATGGCTGTAGCAAGTGCGTCAATCTCTGCCTCGCTGACCTCAATCCCTTCTCGATCGGCGATTGCCATGAGCAGGAAGGTGTTCTGTAGGCGCGTAATGCCGCGTTGGCGTAGTTGCTCGCGGAGCTGCTCGCTTGTGAGCCCCGTCTGTTGGAGGAACATTTCGAGAGTAAGCCCATTTTGGCGGAGTTCACGCGCGAACTCTTCAGCCTCCTCGCGCAGTTGTTCCTCGATGAGCGCTTCAGGCAGGTGGACGATGCTGCGCTCACGCAGTGCCGCCAACGCTTGGTCGCGCGCTTGGTCTCGAAGGTACTCCAACTTCTGTTGTGTGAGGCGTTGGCGTACATTCTCGCGCATTGCCTCTAAAGACTCGAAACCGAACTGTTTGGCGAAATCGTCGTTGAGTTCGGGGTAGACAGGCATGTAGACTCGGTCCACTGTGACGGCGACTGTGAGCGTTTTGCCTGCGAGTTCCGGATCGTCAAAGTTTTCGGGGAAGGTAAGCGTTGCTTCTTTGGTCTCGCCTTCGCGCATGCCAGCAAGCAGGTTGTCAAGCGCACCGAAGGTTTCGCCAAGCGTCATCATGTAGCGGTTGCGACGCGCGTTCTCTTCCTCCAGCGACTGGATGCTGACAACAAGTCGGTCACCCGTTTGCGCAGGTCGGTCAGGTGCGGATTCGAGCCGCATCTGCTGTTGACGCAACGATTCGAGAGCTTCTTCCACTTCCTCATCGCTGGTCTCTTGCGGCGGAATAGGGAAGCGCAGGTCGTGGTACTCGCCAAGTTTCTCCACGACGGGGCGCAGGGGAACAGTAAGTTTGAAGCGGAACGGTTCGCCTTCCTGAAGGCGCTCGATCTCGACCTGCGGTGGGCGGTAGGGTTCTAATTGTTCCTGTTTCAGCACTTTAGGGATGAATTCTTCCATCATTAGCTCGCCTGCTGCGCGGCGCAGATTCTCTTCGGAAACCATGCGGCGCAGCATCGGCAGGGGTGCTTGCCCTGGACGAAAGCCTGGGACGCGTATATGGCGTCCGATGCCCCGTAGGGCGCGCTCGAACATGCGCTGTGTGGTGTGCGCGTCGACCTCTACGGTCAGATGAATCGTGACGGGCGACGGTTCCTCGCGGCTTAGGATTTGGTAAGGGTGTGTGGATTGCGTTTGCATGACACTGCCTCTAAGATAAAAATGGAGCGGGAGACGGGACTCGAACCCGCGACCCTCTCGTTGGCAACGAGATGCTCTACCACTGAGCTACTCCCGCACATCTGACCATATTATACCCGATTTGGTGGGCGAGGGGAGACTCGAACTCCCACGGGCAAAGCCCACCAGATCCTAAGTCTGGCGTGTCTACCAGTTCCACCACTCGCCCGCGTGGTGGTGCCGAGGGGCGGATTCGAACCGCCGACACCTGGATTTTCAGTCCAGTGCTCTACCACTGAGCTACCTCGGCGTTTCGTGCATGGCGGGGCTGACGGGACTTGAACCCGCGACCTCTAGCGTGACAGGCTAGCGCTCTGACCTGGCTGAGCTACAGCCCCGCGATAGCTCGCTGGTGGGCGAAGCAGGGTTTGAACCTGCGACCTCTTCCTTGTAAGGGAAGCGCTCTCCCAGCTGAGCTATTCGCCCAATCGGTTAGGCGGTGTAATTATACCTTCCCGCTGCCGAAAAAGTCAAGTGCCCAAGAGGGTGTTCGAAAATAGAGAGTGCGGTGGGGTACACTCAACCCGATGAAACGCCGAAACCCTCCCATCACGCTTAGCACCCTGCCCGCACGCACCCTCTATCACGCCGCCCTGCCGTTCACCCAGCACCATCCACATCCGCACCCCAAAGCACGCAAGCCCCTCTACCCCAAAGCCCTCATCCTCACCCTCGCTCTGCAGCGCACTGCTTGACGCGCTTCGTCTCGCCACCTGCGCGTTTGCCTCGCCCCAGAAGCCTTGCCTGACCAGCCTGTGCCTGCTCTGGGCACGCGGCTGTACCGCCTGCAGACCCTCCCTGACGAACGCTGGCACGCGCTGCGGAGTGGGCTGGCAGCGCAGGGCATCGCCCAAAAGACCCCCAACAGTGCCTCCAAGAGTGTCAAAGACGAGGCGCAGATAGCGCGAGTAGGCTTGTGCGTCTAATCCGGTGGTGGGGGAAAGTCCAGCACGGAGACGGGTACCTCGAAGGTGACGCCCGTGCTTGTGTCGGTAATCACCAGTCGGGTTGCGCCGCGCCGCAGCCCTGTGAGGCGCACGGCGTTCGTGCTGATTTTCTGCACGGTCGCCAGATTCGTATCACGCACCGAGAAGACGAAATCCGCACGCACGACTTCGTTCGCCTGCGTATCGCGCAGGGTCGCGGCGACCTGAATCTGTTCGCCTGCCCAGACCTCAATCGTTGCGGGGTTCGTCTCAATCTGGTAGCGGCTGAGATCGTATTGGATGGAGCCGACGGAGCCTGCCACAACCATAAACTCCTGCGCGACCACCTGCCCGTTGCTGAGGTTGGTTTCCACGCGAATGCGGTGCGTGCCTGGGGGCAGCACAATCCGCTGTGGGTTCTCCACCAGTTGCCCGTTGAGGTACACGCGCGCATCTGTCGGGTTGCCTGTCACGGCGAGCGAGAAGGTGGTCGTACCCCCACCGCCGCCGCCACCGCCCGAACACGCCAACAGGTTCAGCGCAAACAACGCGCCGAGCAGTCCCGTCGTCCATCGTACCATGCGCTTGCTCATGTTGCGGTCTCCAACCGTCGCTCGCAATTTTTGACGCTCGCTAAAACTCGGCGTTTCCAGGCGTACGCGGGAACGGAATCACATCCCGAATGTTTTTCATGCCCGTGATATACATTAGCATCCGCTCGAAGCCCAGTCCGAAGCCCGAATGGGGCGCGCTGCCATAGCGACGCAGGTCTAAGTACCACCAATAGTCCTGCTCGTTCAGCCCCATCTCGCGAATGCGTTGCAGCAGCACCTCGTAGCGTTCCTCGCGCTGGCTGCCGCCGATAATCTCGCCCACGCGCGGCACCAGCACATCCATCGCCCGCACCGTGCGCTCGTCGTCGTTCAAGCGCATGTAGAACGCCTTAATCTCACGCGGGTAGTCGGTTACAATCACGGGCTTTTTGAAATACTCCTCGGTGAGGTAACGCTCATGCTCGGTCTGCAGGTCGTTGCCCCACACGGGCGGGAACTCCCAGTCGCGCGACGCGCTTTGCAGAATGCGGATTGCCTCCGTGTAAGTGATGCGCTCGAACGGCGACTCGGCAACATGCTGAAGCGTCTGTAGCACGGTGTTATCGATGCGTTCGTGGAAAAACTCCAAATCTTCGCTACAGTGGTCTAACACATAGCGAATAATGTATTTGAGAAACTCCTCGGCGAGGTTGGCATTGTCGTTCAAGTCGTAGAATGCCATTTCGGGCTCAACCATCCAGAACTCGGCGAGGTGGCGCGGAGTGTTGCTGTTTTCGGCGCGGAAAGTCGGTCCAAAGGTGTAGACCTTGCCGAAGGCAAGCGCAAACACCTCCGCCTCCAGCTGCCCGCTCACAGTGAGGTAGGCAGGCTTGCCGAAGAAGTCCTGCGAGAAGTCCACCCAACCGTCAGGCGTGCGTGGCAGGTTTTCCAAGTCGAGCGTGGTGACTCGGAACATCGCACCCGCACCCTCGCAGTCGGAAGTAGTGATGATGGGGCTATGCACATACAGAAAGTCGCGCTCCTGAAAGAATTTGTGAATCGCGTAGGCGAGCACGTTGCGCACGCGGAACACTGCGCCGAAGGTGTTGCTCCGCACGCGCAGGTGGGCAATCTCGCGCAGGTACTCGAACGAATGTCCCTTTTTCTGTAGGGGGTAGGTGCGTGGGTCGGCAGTTCCGTAGATGTGCAGCGATTGCAACCTTAGCTCCACAGGTTGCTTGGGGGCAGGCGATTCGGTTAAGACGCCGACCGCCTCGATGCATGCGCCTGTCGTGACAAGGCGCAGTGTCTCTTCGGGGATGACACCCGCCTCCGCCACAAGCTGCAAGCTCTTGAAGCGCGAGCCGTCGTTGAGTTCAATGAATGAGATTCCTTTCGAGTCGCGTCGGGAGCGCACCCAGCCGCGCACTTTCAGCAGGCTCCCAATCGGCTGCTCGTACGCCTGCTTCACGGAGACCCACTTCGGTTCCATAGCTGGTATTGTACCTGAGGGTTGCCTACCGCGGCAGCGTGTCTTTGAAGGCAGCGATGTGCTGGGCAATCTGTTCGCCGTCTTTGCAGTCGCGTGCAGCTTCGGCAACATAGTTGAGCATCGCTATGTACGCCAATCGCCACTGCTGGTAGAGGGCGCGGAGCCGCTCTTTAGCGTGTGGAGGCAGGTCGGGATAAATCGGGCGCGGTTGGAGGCGCTGGAGCTCTTGCAACAGGGGGGCAAGTTCTTCCTCCAGCTCTTGTTTAGCGCGTTGGTAGTTCGCGTCGGCGGCGCGGGCGTTGGCAATCGCGGCGAACGCGGCGCGGCGTCGCTCCTGCGAATCGATGGTGGCGGCAGGAGGCGGCGTGGAGGGCGGGACTCCGTCGCCGCTGGGCGACGCGGCAGCTGTTGTCGGCATCGGTTGCGTCGGTGGGGCAGCAGGTTCAGCAGGGAGTGAAGGGCGCGATTCAGGGCGTTCACGCGCTGCGCGCGCCTCACGCGCTTGCTCACGCCGCGCCGCGTGTACCCGTGCCTGCACCGTGTTCGAAACAATCTCCTGACGCCCATGGAAGTAGCCGCCCGTAACCGCCAGCACCGCCAAAGGTAGCATTAGCAGCGTAGCCAACAACGCAGGCAGCAGCATAGCACCGTTGGGAACTGTGGGCACCAACAACATTGCGCTCATCAGGATCGCTGTCGGCAGAAGCACAACTGCCAGCGTTGCTATTCCTGCCATCCACGCAATCCGCCGCGCTTGACCCGCTCCCCAGTTAAACAGGTAATACATCTCGCTCAGGGCACGGCTGGCGTTCCACAGCGCGCGGTACCAGACCATCATCGCCAGCGCACCTGCAAGCGGGGCTATCCAGACCAGCGGGTTCTGCCAATCGGTTAGCTCAATACCGAACGCTTTCAGCAGCAGTTGCCCCAGTAGCACTCCGACAGCAATCGGCGCGAGCCAGTGCAGCCAATGGAACGCCGTGCGCGGCTGCGCGGTGGGCATGCGCGTCTCGTAGGCAGCCTCTTCTGCGCTGAACGGCGGTTCGGAGGGTACATCGGGCGACTCTGCAGGGTACGCTGTGCGGTATTCATGCGGTGCCTCCATCCGTGCAGGGAGTGGGGTGGTCGTGCGCGTCTCAGGTAGGCGTGTTGCCGATACGGAGGGTTGGGGCGCGGGCGTAGCTGGCTGCGCGGCTTGAGGCGTGTCCCATTCACTGGGTTCCGCATCGTCCAGCCCGATGCCCAGAAACGCGCCGCCGCGCAGGTTCATCCCTGCCTCGCCTGCCCGTAGGTACGCCTCCTGAAGCGCCTGCTCCAGCTCTCTGCGCCGCTGCTCCAGCACGGGACGCCATCGCTCGCGTACTTCGCGTATCTGCGCTTCCACTGCCAGCCGCTGCTCGGCAACCGCGCGGTTGTATGCCTCGTCGTCTGCACGCTGCATCGCGTAGGCGTTCCGTTCTTCCGCACGCGCCGACATGTAATGCTGATACGCCGTGCGCACCACCTCGTACTGCACGCGCATCAACTCCGCTTTGGGCTGGTTCACTTGGCGCAGGATGTCATACAGGGCGCGCCATTCGCTCTCATCGAACGGCACATCCTGAAACACCGGCTCTGGAACCTGTCCCCTACTACCATCGTATAGTGCCGCATCGCTGCCGTTCATGTGGACATCCCCAGTGATGCAAGTGTACCTTAAGACCACTTGCCTAAGTATCCGTGTACCGAGTGTAGCCTCTGCGAAAAACAGGGTACAATCCACTCGCTATGGGTTTCAAGCGGGTGTGGCAGCGGGCGGCGCAGGGCGTGGAGAAGGTCATGCAGCGTATCCCTGCCGTACAGAAGCGGCTTGAAGCCGAGTACGCGCAAGTCGAACAGATGGTGCGCGAGCAGATGCGCCCCAAGCTCGATACGCTGCCCGAATTTGCCGAGCTGCCCGACACTGGTATCCCCCGTGAGCAGATCTTAGACTGGCTGCAGCAACTGCGCACGATCGAGTCGCCCCCTTGGCTGCAGGGGCGTGTGTCGGGCACGGTCTATCACGGCGAGCCAGACCTAAGCGACTTTTTGAGCCGAGTGTACGCCCTGCACGCGCAGAGCAACCCCCTGCATGCCGACCTGTTCCCCAGCACGGTGCGCTTCGAGGCGGAAATTGTGCGCATGACTGCCCGTCTGTTGCACGCGCCCGACACCGACGACCCCGAACAGCAGGTTGTCGGCACAACCACCTCAGGCGGCACAGAGAGCATCCTGCTGGCGATGAAGACCTACCGCGACTGGGCACGCGCCGAGAAGCGCATCACGGAACCTGAAGTTATCGCCCCCGAAACGGCGCACCCTGCCTTCGACAAGGCGGCGCACCTTTTCGGCATCAAACTCATCCGCACGCCCGTCGGCGACGACTTCAAGGCGAAACTGGAGCCGATTCAGCACGCCCTCACGCGCAACACGATTGCCCTCGTCGGCTCCGCACCCGGCTACCCGCACGGCGTTATTGACCCTATCCCGCAGATGGCAGCCCTCGCGCAGCAGTACGGTATCGGCATGCATGTGGATGCCTGCCTGGGTGGGTTTATCTTGCCGTTCATCGAGCAACTCGGCTACCCCGTGACGCCGTTCGACTTCCGCGTGGCGGGCGTGACCTCCATCTCAGTTGACCCGCACAAGTACGGCTACACCCCAAAGGGACTGTCGGTGGTGCTGTATCGAGGTCGGTCGCTGCGACGGTATCAGTATTTCACCTACACGGATTGGCCTGGGGGTCTGTACGCTTCGCCGACGCTGCCGGGCAGTCGTCCAGGCGCGTTGAGCGTGGCGGGCTGGGCGGCAATGGTCGCTATCGGCAAGCAAGGCTACTTGGACGCTGCACGACGGATTATGGAGACCGCTGTCGCCATCCGCAAGGGCATCGAGCAAATCCCCGACCTGCGCCTGATGGGCGAGCCGCTGTTTTTGATTGCCTTCACCAGCGCGCACGAGAAACTGAACATCTACCAAGTGCTGGATCAGATGCGTCAGCGCGGATGGCGACTGAACGCCTTACAGCGACCGCCCGGGCTGCACCTGGCGGTGACGGTGCGCCACACACAGCCTGGCGTTGCCGAAGCGTTCCTGAGCGACCTGCGCGAATCGGTCGCCTATGTCAAGGCGCACCCCGACGAGAAGGGCGAAATGGCACCGATTTACGGTATGGCGAACTCGCTGCCGTTTCGCGGCGTGGTGGACGAAGTGCTGAAACGCTACTTGGACGCGCTGTATGACTAATCCGAGACGGCACCTTTCAGGGCTGTATGTGATTACCGAGCCTGCGCTGCGCGACCCGATAGAGACGGCGCAGGCGGTGTTGCGGGCGGGCGTGCGCCTGCTGCAACTGCGCGATAAGTCGGCGAGCACGCGCGAACTGGTGCGGGTGGGGCAGGAGTTGCGCACGCTCACCCGCCAGTACGGGGCGTATCTGATTGTGAACGACCGCCTCGATGTCGCGCTTGCGATTGAAGCCGACGGCGTGCATTTGGGGCAGGACGATTTGCCCGTATCACTGGCGCGGCGGATCGCGGGCGAACAACTGCTGATTGGCGTCTCGGCGGAGACCCTCGAGGAGGCGCGTCAGGCAGAAGCGGATGGCGCGGACTACCTCGGCGTGGGACCGATGTTCACCACGCATACCAAGCCCGACGCGGGCGCGCCTGTTGGACCCGAACGGCTGCGCGCCATCAAGCACGCCGTGCGCATCCCCGTGTTCGGCATCGGCGGCATCACCCTGCAGAACGCGCCTGCCGTGCTTGCCGCAGGCGCAGACGGCATCTGCGTGATTTCGGCAATCGTCGGCGCGCCCGACCCCGAAGCTGCCGCACGCGCGTTCCTGCAGATGTTAGCCCACACAGGCGAATAGGGTATAATCCCCTTAGGCAAGCGGTCTTCTCGTCGGCGGGAGCGCCGACGCCTCCGCCGCGAAACGCCTGCACAAGGAGGCTATGCAACGATGCGAATGATGGTCAACTGGAACGGTCGTATCACCCCGTTAGAGGAAGCGTGCCTACCCGTCTTTGACCACGCCTACCTGTATGGAGACGGTCTATTTGAAGGCATCCGTATCTATAGCCGCAACATCTTCAAGTTAGACCCCCACCTGAAACGGCTGTACGACGGCGTGCGCCATCTGGATATTCGGGGGATGATCGGCTACGACGAACTCAAGCAGCGCATTATCGACACTGCGGAAGCCGCCGATGCCGAGAACGCCTACATCCGAGTCTCGGTCTCGCGCGGCACAGGCATCGGGCTGAACCCCGAAAACATTGACCAGACGCCGAATGTGATGATTGCGATCACGCGCTTGTCGCTTTACCCACCCGAAATGTACGAATCGGGCTTGCGGGTGGTGACGGTCTCCACGCGCGTGATGACGCCCGATTCGCTGGACCCGCGCATCAAGTCCATCGGGCGCTATGTGGCAAACATTCAGGCGAAAATCGAGGCGAATCGGCAAGGTGCGGGCGAGGGCTTGATGCTCAACGCGCAGGGCTATGTCGCCGAAGCGACGGGCGACAACCTCTTTATCGTCACGGACGGCGTACTACGCACCCCACACCCCTCTTGTGGCATTCTGAAAGGGATTACGCGCGGCGCGGTCATCGAAATCGCGAACGACTTGGGCATCCCCGTTGTGGAGGACTGGCTAACGCTGCACGATGTCTACACCGCCGACGAGGCGTTCCTGACGGGCACTGCGGCGGAGATTATCCCGATGGTGGAGCTGGATCATCGTCCGATTGGCACAGGAAAGCCGGGCGAGTTGACCGCGCGCATCATCGCGGAGTTCCGCCAGCGTGTGCGTGAGGACGGCGTGCGGATTGGCGCCCGCGCGTACCGATGAGCTGCGTTTACTGCGAGCGTCCCGCGAGTTATCAGGTGCGGGCAGGGCTGCAACGCCTGCGTCTGTGCGACTCGTGCGCCCAAGCGTGGGCGCGTCGCACGCTCGGCGCACCCATCACGCAGTGGCTGCGCACCCTGAAACCCGCGCCTCAAACCTACGCGGTATGCCCCTTCTGCGGTACGACAGCCGACAGCGTGCGTGAGACAGGGCTGTACGGCTGTCCCCTGTGCTACTTACTGCTGGAAGGCGCAGGCAAGTAGCCCTCCAAAAACTGTCCCACGCACCTCAGGAGAGAATGCGCGGCGTGTCGCAGTGTAGGCACGGTCTCCTGCAGGCGCGCCCGCAACGCTTCGCGCGGGAACGCCGCCCACGCCTCGGCAAGCCCCCCGTCCAGCGCGCTCAGCGGCACAGTCGGCGCGCCCAGTTGCGCGGCGAGCGCGTCCACCTTCGGGTCATAACTGACGCACAGCACAGGCGCGCCCACCGACGCCGCGAATATCGCCCCGTGCAGGCGCATCGCGACCATCGCCTCCAATCGCGCCATCACCCCCAGCAGCTGCGCAGGGTGCTGCGGCGGCGGAAGCGTCGTCGCGCCCGTTGCGGCGGCAATCGTCTCGCACAGCGTGCGGTCTTGCGACTCCTGCATCGGAATCAGCAGCGTGCGGTAGCCGTCGGCGTGCAGGCGTCGGCACAGGTCGGCAAACGCCTGCGACACAGGCGCGTCTGCCCACAGGCGCGGCGCAAGCCCCACCCAGCGCGCGCCCGCCTCCAGTGCCACATGCGCAGGCTGCGCCTCCAGCGCCCAAGTCAGGTCGGCGTCCACCGTCGCGCCCGACACGCCAAGCCCCTCCAGCAGGCGCGCCGAGTCGGCGTCCCGCACGCTTAGGAACGGAACCCGCTGCAGCAGGCGCGCCGCGAGCATGCGCCCTATCCGCCGACGCAGTGGACCCACCCCTTGCCCCACCAGCAGCACCCTGCCGTGCGCCCGCAAACCCCAGCAAATCAGCGCGAGGTAATACAGCAGCGAGCGCAGGCTGGTCGCGTCCTGCAGCAGGCTACCCCCGCCCAGAATCAGCGCGTCCGACTCGCGCACTGCGCGGCGCACGGTGCGCAGTTCCATGCGCGGCAGCGCGCGCACGCCGTAGGTCGCCTCCGTGAAGGCAGGGTCGCCCGACAGCACACACACCGCCGCGCGCGGCAACACCTGCAGCAGCGTTGCCAGCGAGCCTTCGTCGCCCCAGTTGCGGTAGCCGTAGTACCCCGCGATTAGGATGCCCATCGGCGAGACTCTACCCGATAGCGGGCGCGGAACTCGCGGTACATCGCGTCATACAGCCGTGCGCGGGCGGTGTCGGGTGTGAAGCGCGCCTGCACGGGGCAACTGCGCTCCAGCGAGTGCCAGTCCGTCCAGCCCATCGCGACGGCGGCGAGCATGCCTGCGCCGCGCACGGTCGCCATCTGCGGTTGCGCCATCTGCCACAACTCACGCTGCAGTACATCCGCCAGAATCTGCGCCCACACCGCCGAGCGCGCCCCGCCGCCAATCAGCCGTATCGGTTCCAGCCGCCTGCCCGCGAGTCGCTCCACGGCGCTGAGCAGCCAGCGGGCGTTCAGCGCGACGCCTTCCAGCACCGCCCGTGCCATCTCGGAACGCCCGTGCTGCAGGCTCAGCCGACAGAAGCCGCCGCGCACATGCGGGTTCTCTACAGGCGTGCGCTCGCCGACCAGCCACGGCAAAAAGCGTAGTCCGTTCGCGCCCGCTGGCGCCTGCGCTGCCCACGCATCGAGCTGCGCATACGCATCGGGCGGCGGGCACGCGCCCCAAATCACCCCGCACAGCCAGTTCAAACACGCGCCCGCCGACTCCTGCTCGTTCGCGATGAAGTAGCGCCCCGGAATGCCCGCAGGTAGCGTTGCAAGATTGCGCCAAATGTCCGTGCGCTTGAACGGCACATGGCAACTGATCCACGCGGAGGTGCTGAGCGCCATGTGCGCCTGAAAGTCGCCCAGCCCGCCTGAGCCGATTGCCGTCGCGTGCAGGTCGGGCGTGCCTGCGACCACCTGCACCCCGCGCGGCAGACCCCACTCGTCCGCCACCGACGGCAGCACCGTGCCCAACACCGCCGTGCTGGGGTACAGGTCGGGGAACTGCTCGCGGCGCAGCCCCGCATAGCGCAGCAGCGTCGGGTGATAGTCCACCCGCCGAAGGTCGCGATTGTCGGTAATCCAATGCAGTGCGAGCGTCTCGTAAGTGCTGGCGAAGCGTCCTGTCAGGCGCAGGTTGAGGTAGTCCTTCGGCTCCAGAAACTTGTGTGCGGCGCGGTAGCGGTCGGGGTCGGCGCGTCGCAGGTACAGGATGTGCGCCAGCGGGTCTTTGCCAGAGCGTGCGGGCGCGCCGCCTGTGAGCCGTAGCCAAGTGCGCAGCTTGAACAGGTTGTAGCCCATCAGGCTGGGGAAGCCGCCAATGAGTTCGGCGATGTCGGGCGCGCCGCGCGTGTCCATCCACAGAATCGCGTTGCCGAGCGGCTCGCCCGAAGCGTCCACCGCGACCGTGCCCGACCACTGCGCGGTGCAACTGACGGCGCGGATGGCGTCGCGATGTTCGGGCGCATCGGCGAGCAGGCGTTGCACCAGGCGCGTGAGCGTCGCCCACCAGACGCGCGGGTCTTGCTCCACCCCGCCGTCGGGCGTAAAAATCAGCGGTTGCGGCTCGGCGTCCCACGCGAGCAACTCGCCCCGCGCCGAAACCACCGCCGCCTTGACCGCCGTCGTGCCCAAATCCAGCGCAAGAATCATGCCCCACCCCCATGGTTCCACCCCATCACCTCTGAGTCCTACCATCTGCTCCGTTGGCGAGTATCCCGCGTCCTGCAATAGGGATTGCTTCATAGAGCGCTTGCTAAATATTAACCCCCCCCTTGCTGATGAGCAAGAGGGGGAGTAGGTGTCGCAGCCTTGCGCGTCCATGCGATTACTTTTCGGTGATGCGCCGTGCGCCGACATAGCGTTGATGGTAATAGCCTGAGGTCAGCGTGTCGACGCGCACGCGCCCCCGCGCGCTGGAAGCATGCACAAACTTCCCGTTGCCGATGTAGATGCCCACATGCGAGATTCGGTTGCCGCGTGTGCGGAAAAAGACCAGATCGCCTGGGCGCAGTTCGCTGCGGCTTACGGGTTTGCCTACGCGGTACTGCGCGGCAGAGTTGTGCGGGAGATAGATGCCGTGCTGCCGATAGATATAGGATGTGAAGCCCGAGCAGTCGAACCCGCGTGCGCCACTGGCGCCGTAGCGGTAGCGCGTGCCCAGATACCCCAGCGCACGACGCACCACCGATGGCTGATCGTCAACAACCGCCGAGGCATCCGCCGTTGTTGGCGTCTTGGTCGCGGTCGGTTGCGACTTGGTTTGTGCCGTTCGCGACGCCGACGCGCGCGCGGTTCGAGGGGCAGGTTTCTGAGCTGTACTCCGCTTCGCTACTTGCTTTCGTGTTCGCGGGGGCTTGGCTGGGCTGAGGTACTTAGTAAGCACCCAGCCAACCGCGCCGCTCTGAAGCCGAATGCGGCTCCAGTCGCCCTGACGCCCCAGCACCTGCACCTTCGTCCAGCGATCGACGAGGGTGATGCGCCGAGCGTCCGTCGACGGCGCGGTACGGATATTGATGCGATCTTTGTTAATCTCCGCCCAACCCGAAGCGGGGGCAGCAGGTTGAGCCGTGCGCTGCACCGACACTGCTGCGTTGCTCTTGACGGGGATTTTGATTTGGTCGCCCACCTGCAGTGCATGCGGGTTGCGCAGGTTATTGACCTTCAGCAGGTCGGGCAGGCGCAGTCCGTGCTTGTGGGCGATGGTATAAAGCGAGTCGCCCGGTTGCACCGTGTAAGTGATGGTTCGCTGCGCCGAGGCTGCGACAATCAGGCTCACGAGCGGGGCGATTAGCCCCAAGCGTACTATGGTTCTCATAGTTCCCTCCTTGGTGATAGTCTCGTGCCCTGCGACCTCGGTCGCAAAGCGGGGGCAGTATACCCGTTAGTGCGAGTTTTTGTCAAGTGTTGACCGAGGGTGTTCGAAAATACCCTTTCGGCACTCAATCACCCCACACCCCATTTGGACAAGAGGTGTCAACCCCTTCGGGTAAATGCGCCGACACTTTGCTGCCAAAGCATGTAGGATACAACAAGACACACTTGGGGCAGGTGGAAGGACGCAAGGGCAAGACTCAACAAAGCAGGCGTGCAGACATCGGTAGGAATCCCTCGCCCTGCATGGAATACTTATCCTAATGGCGCGAAGGCTTTTGTGGGTCTGGTTGGGTGCGCTGCTAACAGGCAGCGCGTTCGGGCAGGAGTTGGAGTCGTACCTGAAGACGCGTGCGGCACACAAAATCAAGGGCGCGACGCCGATTGCAGGGCTGGAACTTGCGGTTGGGACGCGCGTGCTGGAGGTGGAGGGCGTCGTGGTCGGCTCGGTCGCCGTCGGCGAAGAGCGCTCCATCCTGATGGAGATCGAGCCAGGGCGCAGTATCGTGATACAAATCGGCGACGCGCACGGGTGGCTCACGCGCGGGCAGGTGCGCATCCGCGCGATTGTGCAGGTGCAGCGCGAGAGCGAGTTGGTCACCCCCACCTATCGGCTGCTGGACGCGGCGTTTGCCAGCACGGTCGCCAAGTGGGAAGCGCAGCAGCGGGCGCGCCTGCAGGCGAATCGTCCGCCCCAGCCGAAGCCGTCGGCGCGTCCGCCTGTGCGCGGGGGCAACACAGCCAGCCGCGCGAAAAGCCCCGCTCCGCCGCAACGCCCGCAACCCGCGCCCGACTGGGACACCTTCCGCGCGAACCTGCACCTGTATGTGCCCGAATATGCGGGCTTCATCCGCAGTCGCAACCCGCGCCTGTCGCTCCAGCAGGCGGAGCAAATCGCGTGGGCAATCCTGCGCTTCAGCGCACATTACGGCGTTGACCCGCGCTTCATCGTCGCCATCGTGCTGGTCGAATCGGGGTTCAATCCGAACGCCACTTCGCGCAAGGGGGCGGCGGGGCTGGGGCAACTGATGCCCAGCACGGCGCGCGGTTTAGGCGTCGTTGACCCCTACGACCCCATACAGAACCTGCACGGCACGGTCAAACTGGTGCGCGGGCACTTGGAGAAGTATTGGGCGCAGACGGGCGACCCGAACGGCTGGGAGCATGTGGTGCTGACGCTGGCGGCGTACAACGCAGGCTCAGGCGCGGTGCGCAAATACGGTGGCGTGCCCCCCTACCGCGAAACGCAAAACTATGTGCGCAAGGTCATCCAAGTCTACAAGCAACTGTGTGGAATCCGTGAGTAGCGACGGCGCAACGCTGACGATCGAGCGCATGACCGAAGCGCACCTGCCCGAAGTGATGCGCATCGAGCGGGCGGTGTTTATGCCAGGTTGGTCGGAGGAGGCGTTCCGCAGCGACTTACGCAATCCCGCCGCGCTGTATTTGGTGCTGAAACTGGACGGCAAGATCGTTGCTTACGCAGGGATGTGGCTGGTGGTGGACGAGGCGCATATCACGAATGTCGCCGTGCTACCTGAGTATCGCGGGCGCGGGTTCGCCAAGCGACTAATCCATCGCCTGTTGAGCATCGCCCGCGAGCGGGGGTGCGTCAAGGCGACGCTGGAAGTGCGCGTGAGCAACACGCCCGCGCAGCGCCTCTACGAGAAGTTCGGCTTCCGCCCCGTCGCCACCCGCGCCAAGTATTACGACAATGTGGAGGATGCACTGATTATGTGGCTGGAGGGGCTGGAGACGCCCGAATACGGCGAGCATCTGAGCCGTATCGAGCAGGAGATTCGTGGGGCGAGACAGTCCTGACAGGCATCACTTTGTCTGCAGCGCGTCGTTCATCTTGCCCGACCGATAGCCCTCCAGGTCCAGCGCGACATAGAGGTAGCCCAGCGACTTCATATGCGCCACGATTGCAGGCGCGTGCTGCAGCACCCGCTCGAAGTCGCGCGGCTCCACCTCGATGCGCACGACGGTATCGTGGTGGCGCACGCGCACCTGACGAAAGCCCAGTTCACGCAGGAACCGCTCGGCACGGTCAACTTTCTGCAACAGTTCGCGCGTGATAACCGTGCCATAGGGGAACCGACTGGAGAGGCAGGCGAACGACGGCTTGTCCCAAATCGGTAGCCCCAAATGCTTCGCCAGCGCGCGGATGTCGGCTTTGGTGAAGCCTGCTTCCAGCAGGGGGGCGCGCACGCCATGCTCCTGCGCAGCACGCATGCCAGGTCGGTAATCACCGAGGTCATCTGCGTGCGTGCCGTCGGCAATCCACGCGATGCCCTCCTCGTCCGCGACGCGACGCAGCACGCCGTACAGCTCCGTCTTGCAGTGGTAGCAGCGGTCGGGGCGGTTCACGCGGAACAGCGGGTTGTGCAGCTCGTGGGTGGGCACAACGCGCACACGCACGCCAATCTGTTGCGCCAACTGCAGCGCCTCGTCGATTTCGCCTTCAGGGAACGCCTCCGACTTGCCGATAACGGCGAGGCATCGCTCGCCCAGCGTGTCATACGCAACTTTGACCAGCAGCGTGCTGTCCACTCCGCCTGACAGCCCGATGACCACTGCACCCATCTCGCGCAAAATCGCCTGCAGTCGTGCGTACTTCGTCTCCAACTCAGGCGTCATAGCGGGATATCCCCCATCTGCGTCGTCTCCATGCGAACCAGTCGCCAGTCGTCGTAGCGGATGATTAGCCACTTGCGCTGGGGATACTTGCGGAACTCGAACTCCACAACGCCGAGGTCCATCGAGTTGTTGCCGTTGGGGGTGTTGGAGTCGCGCCAGGTGATGCGGATAGGCGTGCGCACGAGAACGCGCCCAGCGAAAACCTCTATCTGCAACTCGCCCAGTTCGGCGCGCGGGTCTTGCGCGTTGCGGAAAAACTGCGCCAGTTGATAGCGCAGCCGCTGCTTGTCCATCCCGCCCCAACTGAACTCGTCCGCAAGGAACTGCAGCATGCCGTCGATATCTTCGTTTTCGAACGCCCGCTTGCCTTCGGCAAACATCTGCTCGATGCGCGTGCGAGGGTCAACCTCCTTGGGCGTGGCAAGCTCGATGAAGACGCGCACGCCAATCAGCAGCAGCGCGGCGACGCCCAGTCCCAGCACGAGTTTCGTGCGCGGTTGCATGGTTCACCATCCCAGCGGGTGCCACACAGTTTTGAACTCCAGGTATGGTTCGATCCAGTGCAGTCCCTGTGCGACATCGGAGCGCCACTGGTCGGGCGTCAGGCGCGGGCTGTGGTGCAGACGGGTGATGGTTTCGGCGGCGGCGTGCTCCAGCGGGGCGCGTTCAGGTTCGGGCACCCCACACAGGTTCAGCGCGTCGACGCCGACATGCGCCGCCAGATGAGGCAACAGCTCACGCGGGCTACCGCTCAGCAGGTTCACTACGCCCGCAGGCAGGTCGGAAGTTGCCAGCACTTCGGCAAACGCCAGCCCAACCGTCGGAACATCTTCGGGCAGCAGGGCGACCACTGTGTTGCCACTGACAATCACGGGGGCGAGCAGGCTGCTCAGCGACGCCAGCGGCGCTTCGGGCGGGCACGCGATTCCGACGACGCCCACAGGCTCAGGCACAGTGAAGGTATGCATCGGCATCGCGACGGGGTTCACCGTCGACAGCACCGCCCCGAACTTGTCGCTCCAGCCCGCGTAGTAAACCCAGCGGTCGATGCTGGCGTCAATTTCGGCGTCGGCATCGCTTGGGGAAACGCCCAGCACAGCGCATAGCTCGTCCCGCAAGGCAGCGCGGCGCGTTTCGAGCATCTCGGCGACGCGATACAGAATCTGCCCGCGATTGTACGCCGTGCGTTTTGCCCAGCTGGACTGCGCACTGCGAGCGGCTTGCACCGCGTCGCGCAGGTCTTTGCGCGAGGCTTGCGGCGCGTTCGCCCAGAACTCGCCCTGCGCGTTGCGCACCGAGTACGCACGCCCCGACTCGGAACGCACAAACGCGCCGCCCACCCACAGCTTATAGGTCTTCAAAACCGTCGTGCGACTCATCGAAATGGGACTTTCGTCCCTTGCGTGGGTTTTCCTGCTGTTTGGTATACTTCTCGCCGATGGACACATTATCAGGTCAGGTGGCACTGATTACAGGCGGTGGGCGTGGAATCGGCGCGGAGACGGCGAAGCTGTTGGCGCAGCATGGCGCGACGGTCGTGTTGGTCGCACGCACGCAGGCGCAGTTGGAGGCGACCGCGGCGCAAATTCGCGATGCGGGCGGCACAGCGTACTGGTTCGCCGCCGATGTCTCGGACGAGGGCGCGCTGCGCGAGGCAGTACAAAGCGCGCTTAGCATCAAAGGCAGCATCGACATTCTGGTCAACAACGCGGGGTTCATTCAAGCGTTCGGTCCGATTGCCAGCAGCGACCCTACCGACTGGTGGCGCACGCTGGAGGGCAACCTGAAGGGGATGTACCTAACCACGCGCTTGGTGCTGCCCAGCATGCTGGAGCAGGGGCACGGACAGATCCTAAATGTGCTGTCGATTGCAGGCGCGCGGGCGTTCGCAGGGCTGAGCGCGTACAGTTGCGCCAAAGCGGCTGGGCTGATGTTTACGCGCATCTTGGCAAAGGAGGTGCGTAAGCAGGGCATCCGCGTGATGGCGATTCTGCCCGGCGCGGTGGACACCGCCATCTGGGGCGACGGCGCGGGCATCCCCGACCGCGAGAAAATGATTCGCCCCGAAACTGTCGCAAGGCTTATTGTGCAGATGCTTACCACGCCCCCCGACGCCACCATCGACGAACTGTTGGTGCTGCCGCAGGAGGGCATCCTGTAGGGGGCACCAGGGGGCGCACATCGACGCTCTCCAGCCGTTGACGCTACCCCTGGTATCCGCCGTTAGCCTCGCTATGCGGTGCCGTGCTTGGTGGCTGGTGTCAGCACCTGCCGAAGTTGAACAGCACGGTCAGCAGGTCGGCGTCGTCCACAATTCCGTCGCAGTTCGTGTCCTCGCGAATGCCGCGCTCCGTGCTGCCGAAGTGGAACAGCACCGCCAGCAGGTCAGCGTCATCGATGCAGCCGTCGCTGTTGACATCCCCATCGTGGCTCCAGCACATCGGCAGAATCGCCAGCCCGACGCCGACTTTCTGGTTGCCGACCTGCACGCGGCGCAGCAGCGTCCCATCCGCCGCCAACTGATACAGCAATCCGCGATCGTAGTTCGTCATCCAGAATGTGCCGTCGGGCGCATGCTCGATTCCGAACAGAATGCCGCCGCGGTCAGCCTCGGGATGCCCCGACAGCGTGCTGGTGCGTTGGCAGCCCGCCTGCGGCTGGTCGAACGCGTATAGCCCTACGCGGCGCACTCTTGGGTTGCGCGGTCCCTGCCAATCATCGTCCGTTGCGACGATCTGAACACCTGCGTCGGCTCCCACAACTGCCACATCCCACGGCGACGAGAATGCGTTGAACCCTGCTTGACAGCGCACAGTGTTCGTCAGCGAGCCGTCGGGAGTGGCGACAATCTCCGCCACGCCGCCAAGCGCCGCCGCATACAGATAGTCGCCGTTGGGGCTCCACTCGATGCCATAAATGCCATCGAGGTAGATAACATTCGCTTCTGATGTTTCATAATAGAACAGTATCGGACGCCACTGCTCTGTGGAGATGGTGTATTCCGCCATCGCGAAGGTGTTGTGCGAGAAGACCACCTTGTCGCCGTTGGGGTGGATGGCGATCCCATGCGGGCGCGAAAAGCCCGACGGCATTGTGCGCAGGCAGTTCCCGTCGAAGTCCAGAACATCGATACGGTTGCGCAGCACATTGCAGACCCAAATCTCGCCGCGTTCGTGGTGGACGGCAATGCCGTAGTAGTAGTCGTAGGCGTTCGGCGACGGGTCGCAGATGCCCAACACGCCGAAGTTGCCCGACGGATAGTCGTAATACAGCACGCCGCGCTCCGCGTCGCGGTCGCCAATCAGCACGCGATACTGATAGTGCTGCCCTTGCGCTACGGCAGCCCACGCAAGCAAACCAGCGATAAGCACTCCTCTCATAGGCGTATTCTCCTGTGTAGGCGAATTAGACGGGAGTGCAGAGACAGTTGTTTCGGCAGACGGCTGATTGACGAATAGGTGGGTACAACAACCGAACGGCTCTGAAACGATTACATTTAGGACGCCACTCTGTTGGCGGTGCTGTTCGCCTTCGGGCAGACGGGCGGCAACTTAGGGCGCGTGGATGTCAACTGCGACGGGCGCGTCGAAGACGCCGACCCCCTCATCGTGCTGTTCGCGTTTGGGGGCGGATGCTGAGAGACCGTCAAGTATTGTCGAGTGCTCGAAAATGCCGATTTTGCCGCTGCAGATGCAGGAAATATCTTGCACGCAGCATACTATAATATCTCAGGGAGGCAGGCTGGCGTGCCTCTCAAGACTTTTAGAAGGAGGTTACAGCGATGAGAAGCCTTTTCAGAGGCTGGATTGCACTTCTGTTGTTAGGATTACTGGTCGGATTAGCTTCGGCGCAGCTGCTGTCGAACCAGCCGCTGGCAGAGGAAGTTCCGCTGTCAGTAGAGCCACAGACTGCGTTCGTGCCTGGCGAGTTAGTCGTCGGTTTAGAGCTTGTTCACCCAAATGCATTGCCATTACAGGCGATGGAATTCATAGGCACTGTGGCGGATAGCATCCCCCAAATTGGGGTCTATCGTCTGGTGCTGGCGCCAGGGATTACGATGGGCGATGCTTCGGCGTTTCTGCAGGCGCTGCCTGGGGTACGCTATGTGGAGCCGAACTACCTGTATTATGCCTTTGCCACGCCGAACGACCCCGGCTACGGTCGGCAGTGGGCGCTACCCAAGATTCAGGCGAATCTTGCGTGGGACATCTGGCAGCCACAAGCGGTGCGCTACATCGCGATTATTGACACTGGCATTGAATATACCCATTCTGACCTCGTCAACAAGTTCCGTCGCCGTTCGGACGGGCAGGTCTACGGCTATAACTTCGTAAGGAACACCACAAACGCGAATGACGACAACGGGCATGGCACACATGTCGCAGGGATTGCCGCTGCGCAGATTAACAACGGAGTCGGTATCGCAGGGGTGGCGGCGTGGAACCCTGGCGTACCAGACTACAATCAGTATGTACAGCTAATGCCTGTGAAAGTGCTGGATGCGAGCGGTTCAGGTAGCTTGACGAATGTTGCGCGCGGCATCACTTGGGCTGCGGATAACGGTGCCCATGTTCTGAACCTAAGCTTGGGCGCAAGCACGGGGGCACAAGCGCTGGCGGATGCAGTAGACTATGCGTGGAATCGCGGCTGCCTACTGGTAGTGGCTGCGGGCAATAGCGGCAGCTCCTCACCCACTTACCCTGCCTACTACACCAACTGTATTGCAGTTGCGGCGACCGATTCGAGCGATCGGTTGGCATCCTTTTCGCAGTGGGGCTCGTGGGTAGACATCGCAGCTCCCGGAGTAGGTATCTACTCGACCTATCGACGCAACAATTACCGAACGCTCGACGGAACCTCGATGGCTTGCCCCCATGTCGCAGGTGCCGCTGCGCTTGTGTGGTCGCACGCGCCCAGCTTGACTAATCAACAGCTACGCACAATTCTGGAGACGAATGTGGATCCGTACCAGCCTTATGCGGGGCGGACAATTGGCGCGAATGCTGGGCGCGTGAATGTTTATCGTGCGCTACAGGCAGTAAGCGGTAATTAGTCGGGAGATCCTGCCCTGATTCTCTATCCGAACCAGCCGAGCATTCCTCCGTCGTGGAAAACCCTTTTCTCCACACGGAGGGATGCTTCTCTCGTTCGTTCCTGATTGGGTACACTTCCCGCACCCATGCACGCAGAGATTCGCGCGAAGCGGAATACGCTCATAACCCGCTTAGCACCCGAATGAGATGCCCGTAGAGGCTTACAGGATAGAGCTGGCGGCGACGTAGGTCTAGCCTCAGCAAGCGATCGATAATCTCGCTGAGCGTTGGGGTGTCGTTAACGGCTCGTGCTGCCATTCCCCACCAAACCGCCTGCTCGACCTCCAGGTTCGTTGAAAGGTTTGGGGGGAGAGCGTAGAATTGCGCTTTGAGGCGGGCGTAAAGTGTTCGGTGACGCTCTGTAGGCGGCAACCAGGCAATTGCCATCAGTTGCGCCATAATATCGGGATACCATTCGCTCAAGCGTGTCTCCCGTGCCCCGTTGGGATGGAGTGCCCAAGCATAGTATTGTTGGCTGTCTAACCACAACGCGGTTTCAATTGCACCGCGAGTTTGGGACGCCATTTTTTCCCAGAGACTCCACTTTGGATCGCGCATCACGCGCGCGGACTGCGCAGCGGCACGCAACCCAAGATAGACCTCTACATTGTCCATCAGATACTTGACTTGGTAGTCGGGGCGCGCCCAAGTCAGCCCATCGGGCTGGTAGGTCAACAAAATCGCGCCTACCGCCTTGTTCACGGCGGGATAGAGTGCGCGCAAAGCACTCGTCCCGCCGGCGTCGCGTCGGAAGCGCTCCACGCATTCTACAAAGGTCGCCGCGTAAGAGTCGCTGGAATCGTAAGTGTTGCGCGAGGTGAGTTGACCGTCCGCGTAGGTGTAGTCGTACATTGTGCCGTCGGGGTTCATATGCGCAGCGTACCAGTCGAGCCACGCCCGAATCCAAGCACGGTAGGTGGTTGTCCCCAGCGCTTTGCTGGCTTGAACCCAGCCAAGGCATGCTAAGTTGGCGTAGTACGGCATCAGCCAGTTCGGGCTGACGCTGGTCGGGTCCATCAAGATAGCGCCGTTGGGCAACTGGCGCCCCCGAATGGCGTCTGCGGCGCGCTGAATTTGCGTCGTAATCGTGGTCTGCATCATATCACCTCGTAATTAGGGCAACAGCCACACTTTCACACGAGCATAGAAGTAGCAGCCCCACTGAGTGTTTCGGGTACTGCTACGGGTGCGCTTGCCCGAGAAGGCAGCGTGCGCGTCTGCATAGACCACATTGATCCCCTCAAAGTGGCGCGGAATCCCGTAAATCCAGTTGCCGCCTGGGCATACCTGCTGGGTGATATCGCTGGAGCACCAGTAGCCCTCGGCACGATTATCGCGGTCCAAGTCTTCCCAGCAAATGAAGGAGCCCCATGGGGCGTAACGCCCACTATCACCGATAAGCCCCATCTCCGCAGGGCGCTCCAGCGCCGCTAAGCGCATCGGTACGGGACCTGCATAGGTCGCGTCGTTTTGCATCCAGCTCTGACGCCCCAGAAGAATCTCGTTGAGCCCGTAGGTCACCGTGTAGCCAACAGGTGGATAGTTGTAGGTCGTTACATGGTCGCTGGTGGAAGTAGAGGGGCAGCGGAACAGGTCTTGGTTTTTGACATAGGGCATCAGCACCTCCGTCCAAAACCGATCGATGGACGGCGTGCGCCCGTCGTAGCCGCCAAATCCGGGCCAAGGCATGTTGAAGAAGGTCTCGTCGTAGTCTTGCAGGTACATGTGGATTGCAGTGGCGATTTGACGAGTATTCGACAGGCATGCTGTTTGGCGGGCTTTTTCGCGTGCCTGCGCAAATACGGGAAACAGGATCGCCGCCAAGATGGCGATAATCGCAATTACGACCAGCAGTTCAATCAGTGTGAACCCACGAAGGGAGAATCTTCTACGCATTGTCGTTCGCCTCCTCAGTGTTCGGGTGTAGCGGTTGTCTGACGGATGATGAGTTCCATCGGTAAGTAGCGGTAGCGTTCCGTTGAGTGTTGTCCGTCTAACAGCGATAGGAGCAGTTCGCAGGCTTGCGCCCCCATAGCGTACAGGGGTTGTTGCAGGGTTGTCATGGGGGGCACGGTGAGGGCGGCGCTGGGTGGGTTATCGAACCCGACGATGGAGAGTTGGCGCGGCACCTCAAGGCGCATGCTATTTGCCAGTTGCAGGACTGCCATCGCTAAGTAGTAGCCGCCGCCCACGACAGCGGTCGGGCGTTCATGGCGAGGCAGGCGAAGCAGTCCCTGAATCGCGTCGTTGACCTGCGGGTCTAAGTGGAAGGTGTCTTGGGAAAGGAAAAACGACACCGCCGAATCGGGAATGTTGCACCGAGCCAGTTCCATGAAGAAGGTTCGGATGCGGTCTTGGGTGTTGAGGGCGTACTGGTCGGCGAACACTCCGATAAAGCGGCGATGCCCTTGGGCAACGAGGTGACCAACAGCTTGTTGCATCGCATGGCGATTGTCGCTGTCGACGCAGGGAATGCCCCAAGGGCGTGTGTCGGCGCCCAAGACAACGACGGGCATCTGGCGTTGCAGTTCGCTTAGCCAAGGAACCAGATACACAGGAGGCGCCATGGCGATGATGCCGCGGCTGCTCTGGAGCAGGTCGCGTTTCTGGCAGGTTTCGTAGTCGTACCAGACGAGGTTTGCGCTGGTTTGGGGCATCGCGTGCTGGATGCCCGCGTAGAGGCTTCCCAGATAGAAGTCGCCCTGCTTGTCGCCCATCAGTTTCGAGGTGAGCAGGGCGATGGTCGCGAGCTTTGGCTGCTGCAATTCGGGAGGCAGTTGCTGGAGAAAAGTGCCTGCGCGTCGGCGTCGGATGAGCCATCCTTCATCGGCTAAGTGGCTCAACGCGCGATGCACCGTGATGGGGCTGATCCCCAAAATGGCGGCAAGTTCACGCTCGGTGGGCAGGCGATCGCCTACATGGAGGCGACCCTGCGCCACCTGCTTAACTACCCAGTCGCGTACTCGGTAGCCGCGTGAACCGATGCCCGACATTTCAGCACCCGCTCCCGAACGCAAACAGCACAGTCAGCAAGTCCGCGTCGTCCACAACGCCATCCTCGTTCACATCGGCATCCACATCGCTGCTGCCAAACGCAAACAGCACGCTCAGCAGGTCCGCGTCATCGACACAACCGTCTCCGTTCACATCGCCAGCGGGTAGCACGGGCAGGTTCGTCTCAAAGTATTCGAACCGTGCAACGGGCTGGTCGCCGACATAGCCCGAGTTGTCGGTGTACACGCCGATGCGCCCACCATACAGGAGCAAGTCGCGCAGCACGGTAAACGGCCAGCCCGGGATAGCCGCCGTGGGCACCGTAATACCCCACCGCAACCCCTGCCCGTCGCCGTTGTCATACCAAATCTCAACATAGTGCCCGACTGGAGCAAGTTCATGGTCTTGCATGCGCAGAGTAACCGTGTTGCGCTGGCGCTCCCAGCGACCTGATTCAAAGCCGCCTCCACGAAAGACTGCTGCGCCGTTCTCCACCGACTCATGCGAGGTCCCCAAGAAAAGTTGGTCTTGGAACGGGTCCAGCACAAGGTGGTAGGTGTAGTAGTTATCGGCATCGAAGAGCCAGATTAGCCCAGCCTGAATCCAAGCGCCGCTGGCTGATCCCAGATCTAAAGTAACGCGCGTCTCGATGTACCAGCCGCGCGATGCTGGCCCGACGCGCAAGGTAGGAATGTTGCGTGCGTTGTTTAGGTTCAGCCCCAGCGAGCCAGGTTGCATGATGATGTTGAGGCTGCCGCCGTCGAAGTCGTACATGGTAGGGTCTTCCGTGTTCCACGGGGTATTGCCTGAGACACTCCATCGCCAAGGCAGGGAAAAGCCACCGTCAAACTCGTCGCGATACAGCTGGGCGTTAGCAGTGAGCACTAATGCTAAGGTTCCTGCCCACCAGAAAACCATCTTTTCCGATAAAAAAGACCGTCTCATCGTCGTAGTCCTCCTCGTCGAAGATGTTGCACGCCCTATTATACCATGCTTTTTGACAAAATGCCAAGAGGGCACAGGGGTAATTTGACAGGATTCGGGCGTCCCGTTTTGGGCAGTAGGTTATGCTTCGCTTCTTCTTCACGGTGGGGTACACTTCCCGCTACTGATGCACGCAGAGGATCGCGCGAAGCGGCGGGCGGCGGTTGTGTCGCTGGGCTACAACCTAACGGCAACGGCGGTTAAGCTCGTTGCTGCGCTCATCACGGGGTCGGTTAGCCTGCTTTCGGAGGCGTTGCATTCGGCAACGGATGTGGTCGCGTCGCTGTTTGCCTATCTGGGCGTGCGCGTCGGCGCGACGCCGCCCGACCCGCAGCACCCCTACGGGCACGGCAAGGTGGAGACGCTCGCTGGCTTCGGCGAGGCGGTGCTACTGATTGCCATCGTCGGCTACCTGCTGTTTGAGGGCGTGCGCCGCTTGATCGTCGGCAGCGAACTGCAGCAGTTGGAGTGGGGCGCAGCGGTGATGGCGTTCTCTACCCTGACCAGCCTCGCCGTAGGGCAGTATGTGTGGCGCACGGGCAAACGCACGCACTCGCTCGCGCTGATGTCCAACGGGCAGCACCTAATGATCGACTTCTGGACGAGTTTGGGGCTGCTGGTTGCGCTGGGCATCATCTACTTCACGGGCTGGGTGTTCATCGACGCGCTGCTGGCGATAGGCATCGCGCTGTGGCTGTTTCGGGGCGCGTGGCAGTTGGCGGCGCGCGCGTTCCACGAACTCATCGACCACGCGCTGCCCGCCGAGGAACTCGCGCGAATCGACCAGATTCTGCGCTCGGAGCCGAACCTGCTGAGTTATCACCACCTGCGCACGCGCCGTTCGGGGTCTATGCGCTATGTGGAGGTGCATATCGTGCTGCCGCGCGAGTGGAGCCTGCAGCAAGCGCACGAGGTCGCCGACGCGCTGGAACGGCGCATCGAGCACGAGTTAGCCCCCGCCGAAGTCACGATTCACATGGATCCCTACGATCCCGACCGCGTCGCCGCCCGCGAGGAGAAGAACCTCTACCGCGAACTCCTGCGCTAATCGGGTACACTGTGTGCCGATGGAGCCGCGCACGCCATCGGAGACGGAAGTCGTGCTGACCCAGATGATGAACCCCGAACATGCGAACCCGCTGGGGAATGTGCATGGCGGCTGGGTGCTGAAACTCATCGACGAGGCGGGCGGAATCGTCGCTTCGCGCCACGCACGCAACCCCGCCGTGACAGTGGAGATCGACTCGGTGAGTTTCCGCGAGCCTGTGCATGTGGGCAACTTGGTGCATGTGCGGGCGCGGATTGTTCGTGCGTGGCGCACCTCAATGGAGGTGGAGGCGGTTGTGGAGGCGGAGAACCCGCTCACGGGCGAGCGGCGCATCACTTCGCAGGCGTATCTGGTGTATGTCGCGCTGAACCATGCGGGACGCCCGACGCCTGTGCCGCCCGTGCTGCCCGAAACCGAAGAGGAGCGACGCAAGTACGAGGAGGCGGAACTGCGTCGCGCCGAGCGGCTCGCCCGACGCGAACGCGAACAGACGCCCCGATAGCCTACTCCAGCCGATGCGCGCCGCTCTCGTCGCGATGCTTCTTGAGGTACTTCATAAACGGCGTGCCGCCTGTGCCCACGCGCGTTGGGTTTTTGGGGTCTTTCGCTTGCTGCTTGTAGATATACAGCGCCGCGTACTCCAAGTGCAACGCGCGGAACCGTTGGATGCCGTCGATGCAGGCGTTGTAGACTGCGCGCAGGTCGGCATCGCCGCTGGCTCGAACGACCTCGCGCACTCTTGAACGCGCCTCAACGGCTTCCAAAAACCGCCTGTGTGCAGGGGGCATATAGAGGCGCATCTCCATCAGGTAGGTCTTCAGCGGGTCGTCGGCGTGCTGGATGCCCAGCAAGCCGTCCAGCGTGGGGATGATGCTGCTTTGTGCGCCCGTCTCGCCACGAAACTGCTGGGGCTGACCGCCATAAGCCTCCACACCTTCGTAGATTACGCCGTTGGGCAGCGCTGGATTGTTCTTCCAGCCGTGAATGTAGGGGCGCACGCGATGGTAGTAGATGTACGGGTCGCACGCTTCGGGCATCCGTGCAAGCACGGCGTACATCGCCTCCAGCGCGGCAGCGACTTCGCGCAGGGCGTCGGTCAGCGTGGGGAGGTCGCCCGACTCAGCGGCGCGGATTGCCGTCGGGATCTGCCGTATTGCACGCGCCGCCTTCGCTTCGATGTCCACATGAATCAGGATGAACCACTCCTCGTCGAGCCCCGCCAGAAAGTTCTGCAGTAGCACGATGTTGCCGAGTTCAATCGGCGCGTTGGGGTCTAAGCGTCGCCAGTTGTCCAGCGCGTAGGAGGCGTAGGAGAGCACGGGCGGTCTGCCGAGTTGCTGGCTCAGTTCGTACCAGGGCACCGCGAGGTTTGCGGGGATGCGTTCGGCGGGCGCGTCGCCATTCCACACATAGGCGTGCCCAATGTAGGAGAGTAGCAGCATTGCGCGGCGGCGTTCGCGGTCGGTCTGCAGCCGCTCGGTACTCAGGCGCGGCATCGCCTCTACGACGGGGCGGATCTTGCGGGCAACCAGCAGTTTGGGCAATTCGCCCGCGATTTGCTCCCATGGCGCGTAGTAGGGGTCTTCCAGATACGGCAGCGGGTCGTCCGCAGGCAGGAAGCCCCGCTCTGGCGAGACCTCGTAGTCTTCCAAGCGCAGCTCGTCCGCATGTAGGGTTTGCATCGTTGCGCCCTCCGATGGGTATTATTGCCGTCGTTGGCAATTCGGTTTAGCTCGCCGTAGTTATTGGGGTGGTTGTGCGCTGAGTTCGGGCAGCGTGCGGCGCAGTTGTTTGAGCCAGTGTTCGGCGATTTGCTTGACGCTCATCTTCGCGGCGTCGGCGTCCGCTTGGGTGACGGTGATTAGCAGCCGCCCGCGCACATAGATTTCGTACTGAGCGTCCTTGCGTACCTCTTTCAGCGTGATTTGGTCTTCGCTTAGCCGCTCGCCCAGCGCCTCTATAAGTCGCTCTTCCACGATTCGGGCGCGCTCCTGTACGGTCAGGTTGCCGTGCCCAGCACGCAGGCGCATGATAAACTTGCCGCCAATCGTGATGTCCACATAGGTTTGGGCGAACGCACCTACTGCCAGCAACACTCCCAGCAGACACCAGAGTTTTCTCATCCGTGAACCTCCCGCCGAGAGTATACCCGCTACTTGACCAGCGACAGGAAGTAGCGGTGGACGCGCGTGTCGTCGGTCAGTTCGGGATGGAAGGCGGTCGCCAGCAAGTTGCCTTGCTGCACGGCGACGATTTTGTCTTCGAAGGTGCTTAGCACCTGTACGCCTGCGCCGACGCGCGAGACGATTGGGGCGCGGATAAACACCCCGCGCACGGGCTGCTCAGGCGTCGGGGCGAAGGGGATGTCCGCCTCGAAACTCTCAATCTGCCTGCCGAAGGCGTTGCGTATGACGGCGATGTCCATCAGCCCCAAGCGCGGCTGGTCGCTGCCCTCGATCTCCTTCGCCAGCAGAATCAGCCCCGCGCAGGTGCCGTAGATGGGCATCCCCTGCTTGGCGCGGGCGCGAATCGCCTCGTCCAGCCCGTAGCGCGCCATCAGTTTGCCGATGGTGGTGCTTTCGCCGCCAGGGATAATCAGCGCGTCGACGCCCTCCAAGTCGCCTGCTTTGCGCACCTCGCGCGCGTCGACGCCGATGCGCGTTAGGGTCGCCATGTGTTCTGCGAAGTCGCCTTGAAGCGCCAGTACGCCGATGGTCATAAGCTCCTCACGGGGCGAAAGATTCGGCGCAGGGGCAACTCGAAACCTGGCAGCACATCCTCGCCCGAAAGCGTGTCGTCAAGGCTCAGCGTCTGCTCTGTGCCGTCGGCGCGGTAGACGCTCACCTGCTGGCGGAATGGGTCTACATACCACACCAGCCGCGCGCCTGCCTCCAGCCACAGGGCGGCTTTTTGGGCGACCTCGCGTTGGCTCTCGCTGCGCGAACGGATTTCGACCACCAAGTCGGGCGGGATGCGCCAGAAGCCTTCGGGCAGCGGGTCGGGAATGCGCTCGGCAGCAATATACGCCATGTCGGGCGCAAGCACCGATTCCGCGCCGTCGGCGTGCTGTATCACAAAGCCCGTCTCCGCGCCGCAGACCACGCCCAGCGCATGTTCTTCCACAAACTGGGCAATCGGCAGGGAGACGCGCATGGTATAGATGCCGTGCAGAGATGTTGCGGGCGACATCAGGATAACCTCGTTGCGCAGGAGTTCGGCGCGCGTCTCGCCATCGGCGAAACGCGCCTCGAACTCCACTGTGCTCATGCGTTCTCGTTTGGCGACTGCCATTTGGCTACCACCCGCGCACAGCCATCAGTTCCTCTTCGGCAAGGCGGCGCACATCGAGTCCAGGCATCGCCTCACCCAGCCCTTTGGAGATTTCCGCCAGCACCTCAGGCTCGCGGTAGTAAGTCACGGCGTCCACAATCGCGCGGGCACGCTTTTCGGGGTTGGACGACTTGAAGATGCCCGACCCGACGAAGACCGCTTCCGCGCCCAGCCACATCATCAGCGCGGCGTCGGCTGGGGTGGCAATCCCGCCTGCCGAGAAGTTCGGCACAGGCAGCCGTCCCGTCTGGTGAATCTCCACCACCAGGTCGTAGGGGGCTTGCAGTTGCTTGGCGATTGCCATCAGTTCATCTTCGGGCGCACTGTGGATGCGGCGGATGTCGCGCATAATCGCGCGCATGTGGCGCACCGCCTCTACGATGTTGCCCGTGCCCGCCTCGCCTTTGGTGCGAATCATTGCCGCGCCTTCGCCAATTCGGCGCAGTGCCTCACCCAAGTCGCGCGCGCCGCACACAAACGGCGTCTTGAATGCATGCTTGTTTATATGGTGTTCCTCGTCGGCAGGGGTCAGCACCTCGCTCTCGTCGATAAAGTCCACCCCTAACGCCTCCAGAATCATTGCCTCGGCGAAGTGCCCGATACGGCATTTCGCCATCACGGGGATGGTGACGGCGTTCATGATTTCCTCAATAATCACGGGGTCGGACATGCGGGCAACTCCGCCCTCGCGTCGGATGTCGGCGGGCACGCGCTCTAACGCCATTACAGCCACTGCGCCTGCCTCTTCGGCAATCTGCGCTTGCTCGGCGTTGACGACATCCATAATCACGCCCCCGCGCAACATCTCGGCGAGACCAACTTTGGTGCGCCAGGTGGCTTTCTGAACCTCGTAGCGATTGCTCTGCTCGTGGGTCAAAACATCCGTAGTCATAGCGTTGAGATTATACCTGACGGCGACTACTCGGCTTCGATTTCCTTTTGGTGCGTGGTCTGCGTTTGGGTTGGGCGGTTGCTGTCCGTGTCGCCACAGCGCGAAAACCATACCCGCAGTTATCGCGGCTGTCTACAGCGCCAACACCGTTTTCAGGAACTGCCCCGTGTAACTGCGTTCACACTGTGCGACCTCTTCGGGCGTGCCTTCGGCGACTACCCAGCCGCCTGCGTCGCCCCCTTCGGGACCCAAGTCGATAATCCAGTCCGCCGTCTTGATGACATCGAGGTTATGCTCAATCACGATTACCGTATTGCCCGCGTCCACAAGGCGGTGCAGCACGCCCAGCAGTTTTCGCACATCTTCGAAGTGCAGCCCCGTTGTCGGCTCATCGAGGATGTAGACGGTGTTGCCTGTGGCGCGCTTGCTGAGTTCGGTGGCGAGTTTGACGCGCTGCGCCTCGCCACCCGATAGCGTCGGCGCAGGCTGCCCCAAGCGGATGTAGTCCAGCCCGACATCGTACAGCGTCTGCAGCTTGCGGGCAATCGCGGGGAACGGCGCGAAAAACGCCAACGCCTCCTCGACGGTCATGTTCAGCACATCGGCAATCGTCTTACCCTTGAACTTGACTTCCAGCGTCTCGCGGTTGTAGCGTTGCCCCTTGCACACCTCGCAGGGCACATAGACATCGGGTAGAAACTGCATTTCGATTTTGATCATTCCGTCGCCGCGGCAGGCTTCGCAGCGTCCGCCCTTGACATTGAAGCTGAACCTGCCAGGCGTGTAGCCGCGTGCTCGCGCTTCGGGCGTGCTTGCAAACAGCTCGCGAATGGGGTCAAACACCCCTGTGTAGGTGGCAGGGTTGCTGCGCGGCGTGCGTCCAATCGGCGACTGGTCGATGTCGATGACCTTGTCGACATGCTCCAGCCCTTCGATGGCGTCGTGTTCGCCCCACACGCGCCGCGTGCCGTACACATGGTACATCAGGCGGGGATAGAGGGTCTCCTGAATCAGCGTGCTTTTGCCCGACCCCGACACGCCTGTGATGCACACGAAGAGCCCCAAAGGGATGCGCACGGTGATGTTCTTGAGGTTGTTCGCGCGTGCGCCGCGGATGGTTAGCCAGCGGTCGGGATGGGGTGGACGACGCATCGCAGGGACTTCGATGCGCCGCTTGCCCGACAGGTACTGCCCCGTGAGGCTCTCAGGGCAGCGCATCACATCCTCGACCGTGCCCGCGACGACCACCTCGCCGCCGTGTTCACCCGCGCCCGGTCCGAGGTCAATCACATAGTCAGCGGCGCGGATGGTCTCCTCATCGTGTTCCACCACCAGCACCGTGTTGCCCAAGTCACGGAGGCGTTGCAGCGTGCGGATGAGCTTCTGGTTGTCGCGCTGGTGCAGTCCGATGCTTGGCTCGTCCAACACATACAGCACGCCCATCAGCCCCGACCCGATTTGCGTGGCGAGTCGGATGCGTTGCGCCTCGCCACCCGACAGCGTGGTCGCCGCGCGATCGAGCGTTAGGTAGCCCAGCCCGACATCGAGCAGGAAGTTCAGCCGCGCGCGTACCTCCTTAAGGATGCGCTCGGCAATTGCGCGTTCACGAGGCGTGAGCTGCGCTTCCAGGTCGGCGAACCAGCGCGCGGCTTCCTCGATGCTCATCGCCGTGACCTCGGCAATGTTCTTGCCTCCAACCGTTACGGCGAGGCTTTCGGGCTTGAGACGCTTGCCCCCACACGCAGGGCACGGGCGCGTCGCCATGTATTGCTCCAACTCCTGCTTGATGTATTCGCTCTCGGTCTCCTCGTAGCGACGCTTGAGGATGTTGATGACGCCTTCGAACTCCGTGTCGATGTAGCGCGTGCGTCCCCAGCGGTTGCGGAAGGCGATCGTCACATTACCGTTGGTGCCGTACATGAGCGCGTGGAACTGTTCGGGCGTAAGGTCTTGTAGGGGCGTGTCGAGCGTGAAGCCCAGCCGCTTGGCGACGCCTTCCAGCATCGCCATTCGCCATTCGGTCATCTCGCCGTCGCGCTTAACGAATGGACGCAACGCGCCCTGCCGTATCGAGAGGCTGCGGTCGGGCGCGATCAGGTCGGGGTCAAACTCGGTTTTCGTGCCCAGCCCTGTGCATTCGGGGCACGCGCCGTAGGGACTGTTGAACGAGAAGTTGCGCGGCTCCAGCTCGCCTAAACTCACCCCGCAGTCGGGGCAGGCGAAATGCTCGGAAAAGTGCAGTTCGGTATCGGGCGCGATTGGCTCTCCTGCAATGATGGGCGCGTGCGGCATGGCACACGATTATACCCGCTTTCGGGTATAATCGGTGTATCCTGCCGTGTGCGTGACGCCCGAGGTGGACCGAACCGTCGCCAATTGCTTCGGGGAGTGACGGCTTGGCTGAGTGGCAGCGTTGCGCAAGCAACGAATCGCGAGGCGAGCCGGACCTCCCAAAAAGAGACCTTGGGGTTCGCGACCCCAACGGCGCACGGCACGGCGGGGTAGTAGGAAATTCGGCGTCTCTCGCGTATCTGTGTTCCCGTGTCTCGCGAACTGCAGCGCACACTCTACGGGCATCTGTTCATCCTGCCGTGGCTGGCAGGGTTCCTGTTGTTCACGCTGTACCCCATCTTGGCGACGCTCTACTTCAGTTTCACGGACTACAATGTGCTGGGCACGCCGCGCTGGGTGGGACTGCAGAACTATGCCAGCCTGCTCGCCGACCGCGACTACTTCTGGAAGTCGGTCGGCAACACGCTGTTTATCATGATTGGCGTGCCGCTGAGTATCGTGGTGGGGATTGGGCTGGCGTTGCTGCTGAACTTGCCGTTGCGCGGGCAGGCGGTGTACCGTGCGCTGTTTTACCTGCCGTCGGTGGTGCCTGCGGTGGCGACGGCGTTTTTGTGGGTGTGGGTGCTGAACCCGCAGAACGGGTTAGCCGCGCCGCTCAACGCGGGGCTGAATCGGCTGGGGTTGCCCGCGATCAACTGGTTCACCGACCCCGCGACCGCCAAGTGGGGCTTCATCGTGATGGACCTGTGGACAATCGGCGGGGTGATGGTGATTTACCTTGCGGCGTTGCAAGGCGTGCCCGTGCATCTGTACGAGGCAGCGCGCCTCGACGGCGCACGCGGCTGGCAACTCATCCGCCATGTGACTCTACCCCAGATTGCGCCCGTAATCCAGTATATGCTGATTATTGGTGTGATTGGCGCGTTCCAATACTTCACGCAGACCTTCATCGCCACGCGCGGCGGTCCCGAAAACAGCACGCTATTTTACGCGCTGTATCTGTTCCAGAACGCCTTTGAGTTTTTCCGCTTTGGGCATGCGTGCGCGATGGCGTGGCTGCTGTTTCTGATAACGCTGGTGGCGACCTACGGCGTGTGGAAACTGACGCTCAGCAAGGCGTTCCAAGAGGCGTAGGCGCGGCAGGAGTCCCCTGCGCGACTGCGAAGTGGACAGCCCTGTCGCCGCATTCGGCGAACTGTACAGATTGCGGCGTGGGTATACTCCGATTTAGGTGAATGGCGATGAGCCTACGCGGTATTGTTCGGGGACGCATGATTGAGTTGGAAGCAGACCCCCACCTGCCCGACGGCACGCAGGTGGAAGTGGAGGTGCGCCTCTGTCCAACGGATGCGCTCTTTGAGCGTCTCTACGCCCTCTGGCAACTGACTGCCACTGAACCGCTTCCTTCCCTTGAAGAGGCGTCGCAGCAAGCTGCCCAAGCCCTCGCCCCCAAGCGAGCGAGCCGTCTCATCCAAGCCATGCGTCAGAAATGAACCAAGCGGTCTATCTGGAGTCAAGCGCGTGGGTCAAGCGCTATGTTGCCGAGACAGGTTCCGCAGTTCTGCACGCACTTCTGGAGTATGCCCAAGCTCAATCAGGGCAGCTGATAGGCAGTGCTTGGCTGGGCTTGGCAGAGGTCGTTGCGGTGCTGCATCGGCTGGCAAATCGGCGTGAGCTGGGAAGAGCAGCGTTAGCGCGTTTGGTGCGGCAATTAGCAGCGGATAGGCAGTTAGTGCGATTACTGAATCTGGGAGAAGCAGACTGGGCGGGTGTAGTGGAGCTGGTGGCGCGACATAGTTTGACGGCAGCGGATGCGGTGCACTTGCAGGCAGCGTTGAGTTGGAGAGCGGAGTTGGGTGGCAATCCGATAGTGTTTGTGAGCGCCGATAGGCGGTTATTGCGTGCAGCGCATCGTGAGGGGTTGGCAGAATTCGATGTGGAGCGAGGGGATTGGGCGCAGCTACAAGAGCTATTAGAATCGGACTGAGGTGTGTTGCTCCACTGGGATGGGCAATCAGCAAGGCGTTTCAGGAGGTGTAGGCGCGGCAGGGGTCCTGTGTGGGGGCGCGAAGGGGTATGCATGCTATGGCTACGGAACCGAAGCAGTTGCGGTTAGCGTTCGGCGCGGATGTGCATACGCAGATGAGCATCACTTGGCAGACGCAGCAGCCTGTGGACAGCCCCGTTGTCGAGTTCGGCGAGACGCCTGCGCTGGGTCGGCGCGCGCCCGCCGAGCGGGTGAGTTATCCCTACGAGACGGGCGTCATCTACCGCGCGCTGATGAGCGACCTGAAGCCTGGGCAACGCTACTACTACCGTGTGGGCAGCGCGCAGGGCGGCTACTCGCGAGCGTATGCATTCCGCACGCCGCAGCAGGGACTGCACGACTTCACCTTCACCGCCTTCGCCGACCACGGCACGACACGCTTTAGTGTGCAGAACTCGCGGAATGTAGCGGCGCTGAACCCAACCTTCCACTTCATCGCGGGCGATTTGTCGTATGCCAACGGGCGCCAGCCCATCTGGGACATCTACTTGGAGCAGTTGGAGGTGCTGGCAGCGCGCGTGCCCGTGATGGTCTGCTTCGGCAACCACGAGAACGAGCGCATCGGCAAGCAGCGGATTGGCTACATCGCCGCCGAAACGCGCTTCGCGATGCCCAACAAGGGACAATACTACGACTTCACAATTAGCAACGCGCGGTTCGTGGCGTTCAATAGCAACGAGCGCGACAGTGAAGCGCAGTACCAGTGGCTGGAGCGCACGCTGCAGAACGCCCGTCGCGACCGCAATGTGCGCTGGCTAATTGTGTTTGCGCACCACCCACTGTACGGCTCCACCCAACGGCGCGGCAACAACGAAGGGATGATCCGCCGATTCCAGCCCCTGTTTGACCGCTACCGCGTGGACTTAGTGATCCACGGGCACGACCATGTGTACGAGCGGATGTACCCGATGCGCAACAACAAGGCGGTGGTCAGGCAAGGCAACCGCTATGAGCAGGGCGCAGGGGTGGTTTACGTGACCTGCGGGGGTGGCGGCGTCTCACTGTATGACCTTGCGCCCGAACCGACGCCGTGGACCGCCAAGCGCGAGAAGACCTACTGCTATCTCAAAGTGCGTGTGCCTGTGCGCGGCGCGCTGCGCGTGGAAGCCTACCGCGTGGACAACACGCTCATAGAAGCGTTCGAAATCGGCTGATACCGCCTCCGTAGCCGTAGCAGGAACTTTACAGCGCGCCTCGAAACAGGCGCAAGGCATAATGCCACGACCCTAAACGGAACATGGAGGTGCCGAATGAGCAAAGTACGCTTGGGATTGATTGGCAGTGGCGGCATGGCACGCCACCATATCAATATCCTGCAAGGGATTAGCGAAGCGGAACTTGTAGCGATTACCGAACCCAATCCTGACCAGCGCAAAGCAACCCTTGAGCGATTCCCGAACCTGCAGGGCGTGCCCTTCTTTGATGACCACCGCGAGATGCTGGATAAAGTGGAGCTGGACGGCGTGATTATCGTCTCGCCGCACACCCTGCACTACCAGCAGGCGATGGACTCGCTGGACAAGGGACTGCATGTGATGATCGAGAAGCCGATGGTCTGCACATTGGAGCATGCGCGCGCGCTGGTGCGCAAGTTCCGCGAGACGGGTAAGATTGGGCTTATCGCCTACCAGCGGCACTACATCCCCGTGTATCGCTATGTATACGAGGGCATCCGACGCGGCGAAATCGGCGAAGTGCATTTCGTGCAAGCCATCAACCTGCAGAACTGGATGCGCGCCACTGCCAACACTTGGCGTCAAGACCCCGACCTGTCGGGCGGCGGGCAAATCAACGATACCGGCTCGCACCTGGTGGACTTCCTGATGTGGATTATCGACGCGCCCGCGACCAAAGTCAGCGCGTATATGCAATACTTCGACCGAAAGGTGGACATCAACTCCGCGCTGGCGTTCGAGTATGCGAACGGAACTATCGGCAACCTGTCGATTATCGGCAGCACAACGGTCGGCTGGCACGAGGAGATTACCGTCGTCGGCAGCGAGGGCACCTATCTCATTCGCCATGACCAGCTGGAGATTTGCGACGCGCATGGCAACCGCTACAAGCAGGAGAACCTGCCCCCTGGGTCGCAGCCGATTATTAACTTCATCAACGCGATTCTGGGGCGCGAGGAGGTGCAATCCAAGCCTGAAGACGGGTTGCGCGTGATTGCGTTCACGGAAGCGGCGTGGCAGTCGGCGGCGCAGGGCGGCGTGCCCGTGCCGATTGCGCAGATGGACGAGTGAGCCGTGGGGTATACTCTAATCTGCGGTCGCGCTAGGCGGGGAGCTGGCGGTTCCCTGTACCTGCAATCCGCCATAGCAGGGCTGAACTCTGGCTCGAGGCGGGACAGCCGCAAGACCGTCGCGCACGCGCCCGTGAGGATCATCGGGACTTACGCAACGGAGGAACGGTGAACCCCGCCAGGTCCGGAAGGAAGCAACGGTAAGTCGTTTCCCCGTGTGCCGTAAGCACCCCGGTGGGAGCGGGTAGCGACGCGACGCCTTGCCAAGCGCCGTCGACAGCCAGTGCGCGACCGCTACTTGCCCAGCAAGTCGCGCAACGCCGCCTCCAAAGTCGGGAAGTGGAACGCGTAGCCTGCCTCCAGCAACCGCCTGGGTAGCACGCGCGAGCCTTGCAGCACGAACTCCGCCATCTCGCCCAAAATCAGGCGCACGGCAAACGCAGGCACACGAAAGATTGCAGGGCGCAGCAGCACGCGTCCCAGCGTCTTAGCGAACTCGTCCATCGTAGCAGGCTGCGGCGCGGTAAAGTTGAACGCGCCTGATAGGTCGTCCCGCGCCAGCAAAAACGCTGCCGCGCCAACCACATCGCTGAGGTGGATCCACGAGAGCCACTGCTTGCCCGACCCGATGGGACCGCCGACACCGAGTTTGAACGGGGTGAGCATCTGCGGCAGCGCGCCGCCCTCCAGCCCCAGCACGACGCCGATACGCATGTAGCACAAGCGCGTACCCAGCGACGCCACGGGCTGCGCCGCTGCCTCCCACGCCTTGCCCAAATCCGCCAGAAAGCCACTGGCGGGCGGGCTGGACTCGTCAGCGGTCGTGTCGGGGCTTTGGTCGTAGATGCCGATCGCCGATGCCTGCAGCCAGATGCGCGGGGGCGTCTGCACCTGCTGCGCCGCCTGCACCAGCAGTTCGGTCGTCTTCACGCGGCTGTCCCATAGGCGCTGCTTGACGGCGGGCGTCCACCGCTGCGCGATGCTCTCGCCCACAAGGTTAATCACCGCGTCCGCGCCGTCGAGCCGATTGACCCACTCACCGAGCGTCGCGCCGTCCCAGCCGATGGCGCGCACACCTTCGGGTAGGCGCGTCTGGGCTTTCTCAGGGTCGCGCGTCAGCACCTCCAGCGTATGCTCCGCCCGATACGCCGCCACCATCGCCTTGCCGATGAACCCTGTACCGCCTGCGATGACGATTCTCATGGTAGTTCTCCCGATGCTATACCGAGTTTCCTCGCACAGTAGCGTAGGGACGCGCTGCGCAGCAAAGCAACCTCCCAATCATAACTGTCCAGTAGCGACAGCAACAGTTCCGTGCGAATTTGTCTGCTTAGCGAGCGTGCGAACAAGCGATTGAAACGCTCCTTCGTGACGCTCTCGATGTCGCTGGGCAGTTGTACCCGAAACTGGGCAGGTTCGGAGATGCCTGCGCAGTACCACGCCTCGATTTCGGGGCGCGCGAGCAGAACCTGTGGGATTGCAATCGCTGCTTCGAATCGCTGCACGACTTCCGTGCGCCTTGCGGTCAAGCACGGGGCGTTGTCGTAGTCCGCAATCACCCACAGTTGCGCGCCGCTTTTCTGAATGGCGCGTGCTTGCTGCGCCAAAATCGCTTGCCGAATGCTGGCGTAGGTGATTATAGCAACGAACTCAAAGTGCGTCTCCAAGCGCGGCTTCAAAATGCGCTCCACAAACAGCACATCATCTTGTCCCTCTACAAATAGATATACGCCGCGCCAGCCGTTCATGGCTATCTGCTCAGCAGGTTCTCCACAAACAGATGTTCCAGCCCCAGTTGGTTTTCAAGGAAGTGGCGCACCATCTCCAGCTCCGCAGGGCGTTTGATGATTGAGCCTCCCTGCGCGTCCCGCTCCACCAAGAGCAACTCCTCCACCCGTGCGTGGCGCAGGATTTCGGGGCTATGCGTGGTGAAGATGAGTTGCTTGCGGGCGGCGACCTCGCGCAGCAGCGACATCAGACGCGCCAGCACTTGGGGGTGCAAACTGCGGTCAGGCTCCTCAAACACGAGCGTTTCCGCTTGTAGCTTGGAGAAGAAGAGCGCGACCACCAGCGCAATCACCTCTACCGTGCCCTCTGAAAGCAACGCGGCGGGAATCGGTTGCACGAAGTATGGCTCCTTCGCCTGCAGTTGAACCTGCTTGCCGCCGATGGGCGCGACCTCAAGCGACTCCAGATGCGGGAGCAGGTATCGCAATAGGTTCTGCAAGCGTGCGCGTTGTGCCTCGTGCAGCATGATTCGCGCCAGCACCTGCGCCAAGTTGCTGGCGTCTTCGTTGAGTTCGCTGTGCGCCGCCAACGACGCGCTGCCTTTCGCTGCTTTGGGCGTGAAATCGTGAATGGCAAGCAAGTCGGTGTAGAGGCGCGGGATGTGCAACGGGAACGGCGCGTACTGCAAAAGCGACACCGCTTTGGGCAGTTCGAACCGCCCTTCTGGGGGCACGCCCAGCGCGTTAGCGACGCTGTGTGGCTCGATATGCACGGTCGCTGTATCCCCACGCCTTGCGAGATGAACTGTTGCAGCGGCGTCCCGCCCAAGCGTCGCCACAAGCGACTCCTGTAGAATCTCCACCGCGTAGCGTGTGCGCACGACACGCACCGTCAGCGCGTGTTCCACCTGCGCTACGCGCCATGGGGTCTTGCGTCCACCGCTGCGCAGTTTGTGCGTCGCCTCCAGCGTGAAAGTGGAGTCCGCGCTGCCCAGATGACACAGGTACTCCACGCCGCCTTGCTGCGCCGCCGCATACTCAAGGTCGTGGCGCGTCAGGTCGCGCAGAAAACGGAACGCTTGCATCAGGTTTGTCTTGCCCGATGCATTCGCCCCCAACACGATATTCAGCGACCCGAACGCGACCGTTGCGTCCCGAAAACTGCGGAAGTTGCGCAGGCGTAGGCGTTGCAGCATGCCCGTAGTATACCTCGCGCCTATCGGGTATCCTACAGCCATCCCTTTACTCAAGGAGGAGACGATGCGAGCAGGAGTATTGCTACTCGTAGCAGGTCTTTTGACGCTGAGCGCGTATGCGCAGCTGAACGATGTGCCGCCGAACCACTGGGCGTATCAGGCAATTCGCGAGCTGGTGCGGTTGCGCATCTTGCAGGGCTTCCCCGATGGGACATTCCAGCCGAACCGACAGGTCACGCGCGCCGAGTTCGCGCAGGCGATTGCCCGCGCTTACCGCGTGATTGACGAGCGCATCCGTCAGTTAGAGCAGCGGATTGACCGCATCGCGCCCGAAGCGCCCACTGCGCCGCAGCCCACGACGCCCGAAGCGCGCCTGCGCGAGCTGCAGCAAGCCGTCCAAGAACTGCAACAGCTGCGTAGCGCAGTGGAAACCCTCCAGCGGCTGGCACAGGAATTCGATACCGAACTGAGCCAGCTCAGTGTAAGCGTGCGCGACTTGCGGCGTGACCTCGATGCGCTGAGCGAACGCCTAAAATCCGAAGAGCGACGGCGCAACCGCCTCACAGGCGATGTGCTGCTTGCCGTATTTGGCACGCACAGCTACGATAAGCGCAGCGCGTTCACCTACAACGGCAACGCAATTAACCCGTCGGGCAAGTTCCTGCAGAGTGTGGGCGTGCTGCACGAGCTGGGGCTGCAGGTCGATGTGCCCGTCAACGAGCGCATCGATGCGAAGGCAACCCTGATTGTTGGCAACTATCTGCCTTACACGCGCGAGGCGACCCGCACGGCGGATAGCCAGCGCCTCAACACCGCCGCGTACACCGTCGGTGCGACCGATGTCGCCATCTGGGAAGCCTACATCACGCTGCCGCTGGAGCTGTTCGGCAGGGAGTTCCAAGCGCAAATCGGGCGCATCCCACTGAAACTCACCCCGTACACCCTGCAGCGGATTGACCCCGACTACTACATCGACGCCGCGCGCTACGACGACGGCGCGTTCCGCGCGGACGGCGCACGGCTGAGCACGACCTTCGGCGGGGTGAACGCGCAGCTGTTCCTGGTGAGCAGCTACGGCATTCGGTCCAACACCACACGCTTTTTCCCCATCCGATTCGCCAACCACAACGCTTCCGTCAGCGCACCCGTCGACCAGATGGCAGTGCTGCGCCTGCAGTACCAGTTCCAAGTCGCCGAGACTCCTGTCAATCTGGGCGCGACCTACATGGCGGCGGGCGTCGGGCGCAATCGCACTTTTAACCACATCACCAACACAGTGCGCACAGATGTGAACCGCGCCGATGTATTTGCGCTCGACCTTTCGGCGGAGTTCAGCGGGCTGAGCGTAGCGTTCGACTATGCCGTCAGCACGCTGCTGCGCGGCGATAACCGCGTCGTGGGCAGCAAAAACACGGCGTTCGACATTCGCGCCAGCTACCCCTTCAATGACCGCTGGCGCGGCACGCTGGGCTATCGTGAAATCGGACCCTACTTCGTCGCGCCGGGCAACTGGGGGCGTATCGGCTACCTGTATAACCCGTCCGACCTGAAGGGCGCTTACCTCCGCACCGACTATCAAGTCGCTGAGAACCTGAGCGTTGCGTTGGCGGTGGACGCCTACACGGGCACGGCGAAACTGCCGCTCAATCGGGGCTATCAGGGGCGCGACCGCGTGCGGCGTGTCCAGTTGGATGCCCACTACCGCTACACCCCGCGCCTGCGGTTCCACCTCACCTACGAAAATGTCGGCTGGGAAATCAACAGCAGCCTTGCGCTCAACAACCAGCGCGGTAAGCCCGAGTGGAACTACCTCACCCTGCGCGCAGTGTACCAACTTGCCGACGATACTGAGCTGAGCGTGCTGTACCAGTATATCAACACGGATGGCAAGGGCGTCGCGCTGCTCAGTGGTGGTCCCAGCTCCACAGGCAACCGCGCGGGCGTGTTCGCCACGCAGGTCGGCTATCGGTTCTGATGGGGCACCTCACGCCCGTAGCGCGCGACTGAGTTCGTCGGCGGTGTAGGCGGGGCGACCGCTGCACGCTAAGCGCGCCCCCGCCTGCCCGTGCAGGTAGACGCCCACCTGCGCGGCAGCGAGCGGCTCCAGCCCCTGCGCCAGCAGCCCCGCAATCGCGCCCGTTAGCACATCGCCCGACCCGCCCGTGCCCAGACTCGGCTCGGCGAACGGCGCGACCCATAGCCCCTCCTCGCCCGCAATCACCGTGTACGCGCCCTTTAGTACGCACACCGCGCGATACCGCTCGCGCAGCAGCTCCGCGCTGCTGTAGCGGTCGTGCTGCACCTGGTGCGTCTCAATCTGCAGTAGGCGCGCCGCCTCGCCTGGGTGGGGCGTCAGCACGGTGTGCGTCGGCAGCGGGGTGTCCTTGCCCAGTCGCGCCAGCCAGTTCAGCCCGTCCGCGTCGATGACCAGCGGTCTATCGTGCGCGCGCCACGCCTCCAGCAACTCCAGCATCGCCTTGCCGACCGCCTCATGCCCGCCCAAGCCTGGTCCGAGCGCAAGCACGCTGAAGCGCGAAAGCCGCTCGGCGAGCCACTGCACGCCCTGCGGGGTGAGCGCGCCTGTGTCGTCGTCGGGCAGCGGCAGCGTCATCACTTCGGGGTAGAAGCCCGCCACCTGCGGCTGGATGCGTGCGGGCGTCGCGACCGTCGCCAGCCCCGCGCCCACCCGCAACGCCGAAATCGCCGTCAGCGCAGGCGCGCCCACCATCCCGACGCTGCCGCCCACCACCAGCACATGCCCGCGATGCCCCTTGTGCGCGTCCAGCGGCAGGCAGGGCAACCGCGCGAGCGTCTCGCTTTCGGTCAGCAGGCGCGCTACACAGGGCGTCGTCTCCAGTCGGCGCGGGGGAATGCCTATCGGCGCAATCGCCCACCGCCCGACGCAGTGCGCCCCGTCGTTCTGGAAGAAGCCCGCCTTCGGCAGCGCCATCGTCACCGTGTAGGTCGCCCAAATCGCCGTGCCCAGCGCGACGCCCGTGTCGGCGTCCAGCCCCGACGGGATGTCCACCGCCACCACAGGGCGTCCCGACCGATTCACGGCGTCGATGGTCGCGCGCAGGGGCGGGCTGAGTTCGCCGCGTGCGCCAATCCCCAGCAGCGCGTCCACCAGCAGGTCTTCGTCGCGGAACAGCGCGGGGTCAGGCGCGTCGGGCAGCGGCAGCGCGGGGATGCCATACGCCTGCAGGATGCGCCACTGCGTCGCCGCGTCGCCGCGAAACTCGTCGGGGCTGTGCGCCAGCCACAGATGCACCTGCGCGCCCGCTTCGTGCAAGTACCGCGCGACGACCATCCCGTCCCCGCCGTTGTTGCCCTTGCCCGTCAGCACCGCCACACGCTTGCCCGCAATCGGCGCGAACCACTCCGCGATGCGCTGGAACACGCCGTAGCCCGCGCGTTCCATCAGCACCAGCGACGGGATGCCGTCCTCCTCAATCGCCGCGCGGTCTAACGCCCGCATCTGCTCCGTGTCGACAATCGGTATCCCGCGCATCATACGAGTTGGTCAATCTGCTGTGCCAATTCGAAGTCCTTCTCGGTCAGCCCGCCTGCCGAGTGGGTACTCAGGCGCAGCGTCACCTGCTTGTAGCGGATGTCGATGTCAGGGTGGTGGTCGGCGCGTTCCGCCAGCAGCGCGACCTGCACCACAAACCCCATTGCCTCGCGAAAGTTGCGGAAGGTGAAGGTGCGCGTGATTTCGATGCCCTCGCGCGTCCACTGCGGCACGCGCGCCAGATACCCTGCCAACTCCGCTTCGGGAATGCGTTCCATAGCGACATAGGAGATTCGGCATGGGGCGGGGGAGTTCCTGCAAGAGTGAATGGGGTATCATTAGTAAGGAGGCTCAAAATATGAGCAATTCTTCGAACCAAACACCCCTCGACCCAGCCGCTGGTATCGAGAAACGAGCGAGGGAATACTATGAGCAAGGTCGGTATGCCGAGGCAGAACCCCTATTCCAACAGGCACTGCAAATCCGACGCTTGCATTTCGGTGAGGCGCACCTGCTGACAGCACGAAGCCTCAACAACTTGGCAGCCTTATATGAAAAACAGGGTCGGTACACCGAGGCAGAACGATTATATCTGCAAGCATTAGCAATCGTGCGTCAACAGATGGGCGAATCAGACCCGATGACGGCGCTTTGTCTCAACAACCTGGGGTCACTATACAAGGAACAAGGTCGGTACACTGATGCGGAGACCATTTTCAAGAGAGTGTTGGCAATATGGCGTCAAAGCTTCGGTGAAACGCACCCTGATGTCGCAGTTTGTTTAAACAACTTAGCCGTGCTTTACGAGGCTCAGGGAATGTACTTAGAAGCTGAATCGATGTATAAGCAGGCACTGGCAACTGTGCGTCGCGCACTGGGGGAGACACATCCGAATACGGCAACATGCCTGGCGAATCTTGCGGGTCTGTATGTGTCGCAATATCGTTATGGGGAGGCAGAGCGGTTGTATCAGCAAGCGTTGCAAATCAAGCGTCTTCAGTTGGGTGAGACTCACCCGCTCACGATACAGACTCTAAGCGACTTAGCCGCACTCTACCAAGCACAGGGTCGCTACGCAGAAGCGGAGTCGCTGTACGCACAAGCGTTACCTGTGATGCGTCAACAATTAGGTGAGACACATCCTGAGGTGGCTCGAGTCCTCAACAACTTAGCTGCGCTGTACAAGGAGCAGGCGCGGTATGCCGACGCCGAGTCGCTGTACCTACAAGCGCTGGCGATAAAGCGTCTACAGCTTGGCGAAATGCATCCTGACACCGCGACCACTCTGTATAACTTAGCGCGACTGTACCAAGCGCAGAGCCGCTACAGCGAAGCAGAACCGCTGTACCAGCAAGCGCTGGGGGTTTTTGAGGCAGCGCTTGGAACGGAGCATCTCCACACTATAGCAGCTGCCTACTATTACTTCACTTGCTTACAATCTGCAGGCAAGCACAGTGAAGCGCAAGCACTCTTGGCGCGGTTCCCGCAGATAAGCGGATAGTGCCCAACTAACCTTCAGCGCGTGTAGGCGTCTCGGTCGGTGGGGATGTCCACACCACCGCCGCGTTCCAGAGCGCCGCGCCCGTCAGACCGACGCCCGCGATTGCCTGCAGCCATCGGGTAGACTTATCGCGAGCAGGGATGACGCTGGAGACTCTTCTGAACGCCAAGCGGGACGAGATACTACACATCTGCGCGAAGTACGGCGCACGGAATGTGCGCGTCTTCGGCTCCGTCGCACGCGGCGAGGCGGACGAGCAGAGCGATATCGACTTTCTCGTCGAACTCGAACCTGGCAGAACCCTCTTTGACTTGGGGGGTCTCCAATACGATTTAGAGCAGCTGTTGCGCTGTCGGGTGGATGTCGTCACCGAGCGCGGCCTCAAGCCCCGCATCCGTGAGCGCGTGCTTCGCGAGGCTGTGCCGATATGAGAGACCCCAAACAGCGGCTACGGGATATCTTGCAAGCCATCGAGGCAATCGAACGATACCGCAGTCGTGAGCGGAGCGAGTTCGACCAGAACGAAATGCTCCAAGTGTGGTTCCTGCGGCACTTGGAGATTATCGGAGAGGCAGCGCGCAATCTGCCTGACGAGGTTCGCGCTATGGCTCCTGACATTTCGTGGCACAAGATTATCGGGATGCGGAATATCCTTGTGCTGGGTATTTTATGATTGAGCTGGACATCGTGTGGGACACCGTGCAGCAGGATATACCTTCGCTAAAGCCTGAAGTAGAGGAGCTGCTGGTGAAACTGGAGGCACACACCTAAATCACCCGCCCGACTGCGTGGGCGTCTCCGTCGGTGGGGACGCCCACACCACCGCCGCGTGCCAGAGCGCCGCGCCCATCAGCCCAACGCCCGCGATTGCCTGCAGCCAGTTGTTCTGCGCGTAATGCACATAGGTGAAGTTCGCGAAATACAGCCCCAGCGCGACCATCAGCAGCGCAACTGCCCACTCAGGCGCAGGGCGACGCCCCATCCCCAGCGCGCTGACGACGCACATCCAGCCCAGCACGAACCACAGCACGCGCTCCACCACACCCAACCCGCCCAGCGGCAACCCTAACCAAGTGGCGACTGACTTGACGATGAAATACAGCCCCAGCCCGTAGGCGAACAGAATCAGCAGCCGATGGCGCACAGCGGGCAAGAAGAAGCCCAGCCCCGCCAGCAGCGCCAGCAACAGCGCGTGCCGACGCACAATCGGCACATCCTGCAGCAGAAACGCCGCCGTCAGCCCCGCCGCCGCCGTCAAAAACGGCAGCCAGCGCAACCGCCACGCCTCGCTCCGAAACCACTGCGCCATCAGTTCGGGTTCAACAGTTCATTCAGCTGGTGTTCGATAATGCCCAGCCACTGCTTGGCTTGCTCGATCTGCTGCTGGACGGCTTCGGGGGCGGTTCCCCCCTGAATCGTGCGGGCACGGATGGCGTGTATGGGATCAATCACCTCCAGTGCGTCCGCTTCGAAGCGCGGGTGGTGGCGTTGCAGCATCTCCAGCGTCAGGTCTTCCAGCGCGATACCCTGCTGCAGGCACTCGCGCACGATACCGCCGACAATCGCGTGCGCCTCGCGAAACGGCACACCCTTGCGCACCAGATAGTCCGCCAGCTCCGTCGCCGTCGAGAAATCGCCCTGTAGCGCAGCGCGCATCCGCTCGGTGTTCCAGCGCGCTTTTTCCAGCATCTGACGCATCAGGGTCACCGACGGGATGACCGTGTCCAGTGTGGCGAACAGCAGCGGCTTGTCGTCCTGCAGGTCGCGGTTGTAGGTCAGCGGCAGTCCCTTGAGCAGCGCGAGCATCCCCGTCAGGTTGCCAATCGCCAGCGCGCTGCGTCCACGGATTAGCTCGGCGATGTCGGGGTTCTTCTTTTGCGGCATGATGCTGCTGCCTGTGGTGTGTTCGTCGGAGAGTTCGACATAGCCGTATTCGGGCGCGCTCCAAAGGATGAGTTCCTGCGCGAGGCGGCTCAGATGCACCATCAGCAGGGCGCACACGAACAGGTACTCGGCGACGAAGTCGCGGTCAGCAACGGCGTCCATGCTGTTCGGCACAGGCATGGCGAAGCCGAGTTCGGCGGCGAGCAGCTCGCGGTCAATCGGGAAGCTCGTGCCCGATAGCGCGCCTGCGCCAAGCGGGCAGAGGTTCATGCGGTCGCCCGCGTGCGCCAGGCGCGACAGATCGCGAATGAACGCCCAGCAGTGCGCCATCAAGTGGTGCGCCAGCGTCACGGGCTGCGCGTGCTGCTGGTGGGTTAGCCCTGGCATAGGCGTCTCCAGGTGTTGCTTGGCGAGTTCCATCAGCTGTTCGCACAGGCGTAGCAGGGCACGAGCGAGGTCGGCAGTGCGCTCGCGCAGCCACATGCGCGTCTCGGTTACTACAAGGTCGTTGCGACTGCGCCCTGTGTGCAACTTGCCCGCCAACGCGCCGATTTTCTCGTACAAGCGCGCCTCAATCGCTGTGTGGATGTCCTCGTACGCGCCGGAGGGGAACCACTCCTCCGCCTCGATTTCGTCGTGGATCTCCAGCAGTGCATCGATGATGCGGTTCGCCTCGTGCGTGCTGAGCATGCCCGTGATAGCCATCATGCGGGCATGCGCCACACTGGCGTGCAACTCCTGCTTCCAGAGCCGATGGTCGTGCTGCAGCGAAAACGAATATGCCTCCGCTTCGGGCGAGAGTTTGCCTTCGAATCGCCCGCCCCACATTTTTCGGTCGCGACCTTGCATCGCGCGGGATTATACCTGTTGGAGGCTCATCTGCCCGCCGTGCTGCGTAAGCGCGCGTGCCAGTCGGCGTTGTGGGGCGGAGAGCGGGTAGTCCGTCAGCGCGTCGGGGGCAACCCACACGGCGGCGTCATACGCGCCTGTTGGTTGCGCCTCGCCCGCGAGCCACGCGCACAGGTAGCCATAGAGCCGAATGCGCGAGGTCGTCACGGCGTGCTGGAGGCTCGCGAGGGTCTGCAGGGGCTGAACCTGCACGCCGAGCTGGGCGGCGGCGCGCTCGGCGACGCTTTCGAGGCTCTCGCGCCCGTCGCGTGTGGCGCGCGGGAACTCCCACAGCCCGCCCCACAGCCCGTCGGGCGCACGACGCGCCAGCAAGTAGCGCCCCTCGCGCAGGATTATCGCGGAGACATCCACTCGCGCCTGTGTCGCCGTCCGACGCGACGGCTCAGGCACAGCGGTCGGCTGACCCCGCTGATACGCGGCACACAGGTGGCTTACAGGGCACGCCCCACAGCGCGGCTGCTTCGGCAAGCAGACCGTAGACCCCAGCTCCATGAGTGCCTGATTGAACGCGCCGGGATGCTGCGGGTCAACCAACTCTTCGGCGAGTTGCCAGAGCCGTTTTTGGGCGGCGTGCGCTTTGAGGTCGCCCTTGAGCCACAGCAGGCGCGCCAGCACGCGCGTTACATTCCCGTCCACCACGGGGGTCGGCTGCCCGAACGCGATGCTGGCAATCGCGCCCGCCGTGTACGCACCGATGCCTGGCAGCTCACGCAGGCGGTCAGCGGTGGCGGGGAGTTGCCCGCCGTTTTGGGCAATCTGTTGCGCCGCGCGGTGCAAGCTGCGTGCCCGCGCGTAGTAGCCCAGCCCCTCCCAGTAGCGCAGCACCTCCTCCAGCGGCGCGTCCGCCAACGCCTGCACCGTCGGGAACCGCGCTATGAACCGCTCATAGTAGGGCACAACGGTCGCCGTCTGCGTCTGCTGCAGCATCACCTCTGCGACCCACACGCGGTACGGGTCGGGGTTGTTGCGCCATGGGGTCGGGCGCTGGTGCACAGCGAACCATGCCAGCAGCGCCCGACGCAACTCGCGTACCCACGCCTCATCCAACGGCGGCTGCGCCACGCACGGAATTGTACCTGTCGGCTACGCCTCGCACACACGGCAGCTGAGCAGTAGCTCGCGGTTGAACTCCTGCGCGGCATTCACGCTGTATTGGTAATAGAGCGACTTGAGACCCAGCTCTGCCGCTCGCAGCACCAGCAAGTTGATGTCGCGCACAGGCGTCTCGGGGTGAATCATCAAGTTCAACGACTGCCCCTGATCGATGTATGCCTGCCGCTGCGCCGCCTGCTGCACTAATGTCATCTGCGAGATTTCGCTGAAGGTCTTGAAGGTATCGCGCTCCTCGTCGCTCAGGAAGTCCAGGTGTTGCACCGAGCCGTCGTGCGCGGCGATGCTTTGCCACACCTCGTCGGTGTCCTTGCCACGCTCGCGCAGCACCTGCTGTAGGTACGGGTTCTTGAAGGTGGTCTTCACCTTTGCGAGGTCCTTCACATGGTAGTTGCTCATGAACGGCTCGATAGAGGGCGAGACCTGCCCCAGAATGAACGACGACGACTTGGTGGGCGCGATTGCCAGCAGGGTCGCGTTGCGCCGTCCCGTGCCCTTGAGGTACTCTGGCTCGCCGAAGCGACGCGCCAGATCCATCGAGGCGTTGTAGGCGCGGTCGCGAATCGTGCGGAACACCTCCACATTTAGCCGATAGGCGTCCATGCTCTCGATGGGGATGCGTTTGGACTGCAGCAACGAGTGCCAGCCCAGCACGCCCAGCCCCAGCGCACGATGGCGCACAGCGAAGTTATACGCCCGCTGCATAAACGGGATGCCCTCCACGCGCCGAATGAAGTCCTCCATCACCGCGTCCAGGAAGAAGACCATCGTCTCCACCGCGTCGGTGTCTTTCCACTCGTCGTAGTGCAGCAGGTTCAACGACGAGAGGCAGCACACGAAGCTTTCGTCCGCACTGGCAGGCAGCATAATCTCGGTGCAGAGGTTGGAGGCGTAGATGCGCTTGCCGAGCTGCTTGTAGACCTCAGGCGCGCCGTTGTTGGCGTTGTCCTTGAAGAAGATGTAGGGGATGCCGACTTCCGAGCGCGCTTGCAGCACTTTTGCCCACAGGCGGCGTTTTTCCGTGTCGCCGTCGCGCATTTGTTGCAGCCAATCGTTGCCCACGCACACACCCCAGTAGAGCAGCTGGATGTCGCATCCTTCGCGCTGAATCCAGAGCCACTCCTCGATGTCGGGGTGTTCGATGTCGATGTAGGCGGCGCACTGCCCGCGGCGCGTGCTACCCTGACTGAATACTTCGATCATGCGGTCGAACAGCTTGGCGAAGGAGAAACTGCCGTTGCTATAGCCGTTGTCGCGGATGGGCGCGCCGCGCGGGCGCAGCTTGCCGAAGTACGCCGAAGTGCCACCACCCAGCTTGGTCATCATCCCCACTTCGGACGCCGTGAACAAAATGGACGCCGAGTCGTCCTCGATGTAGCTGCCATAGCACGAGATGGGCAGCCCGCGGCGCAAGCCGAAGTTCGTCCACACGGGCGTCGCCAGCGAGTACCAGCCCCGCGCCATGTAGTCGTAAAACTTATCCCCGAAGCCTTCGATGCCCAGAAGCGCTTCCGCATAGTCCGCAATCTGGCGGAGGCGCTGTTCTGGGCTAACGCCTGGCAAGAGATAATCGCGCGAGAGAAACCGTCGGCTCTCCTCATTGAGCCAGTAGAATGGAGGTCGTTCCGTCGATGTCCGCATGACTGCCTCCTTCATTGAAGTGAGTGCGGGGCAAAGCCGCAGAACTGCGCGCTGCCTTGCCCCACTTACGCTCCGCTCAGAACAAAGCGTCTTCGCTGAAACTCTTCATCTTCTTGGAGTAGGTGATACTGCGCTTGTTGAAAAAGTCGTTCTCTTTGGTGGCGAGCAGTTCTTCGTCGAACCAGCGCGTGGCAGCAAGCGCGGTCTCATCCACCGTGAAGTAGGGGCGAATGCCCACACTGCGCAGCGAGTTGTTGAAGCGGTTCTTTAGGAAGGCGTCCACCTGATAACGCGGTAGGTACTCCAGCTCACCGCGTTCGAAGATCCAGTCCAGAATGCGCTCTTCAGCGGCGTAAGCACGCTCGACAGCCTGCAGAATCGCCTCTTCCGTCGCTGCGTCGAACCATTCGGGGTACTCGTGCTGCAGGATGCGCACCAGCTCCACGCCGAACATGCCGTGAATCTGCTCCTCTTTGCTGGTTGCCTCCACGATGTTGGAGACGCCCTTGAACGCCGCGCGGTGCTTGTTGAATGCCATGATGATTAGGAACTGCGAGAAGAGCGAGATATGCTCCACGAACGCGGAGAACAGCAGCACGGTAAGCGCAAACTGACGGTTGTCGCTGCTGCGCATGCCCTCTTGCGCCTGCTGGAGATACTGCACGCGGTCGATGATGGCGGGGATGCTGTGAATCTTCTCAAACTCACCGCTTAGTCCCAGTATGTCCAGCAGGTGCGAGTAGGCGTTGGCGTGGCGCACTTCGCTCTCGGCGAAGGTCATGCCCACTTCGGCGATTTCGGGCTTGGGCATACGATCGTAGATGCGCGCCCAAAAGGTCTTCACCGAGACCTCAATCTGAGAGATGGCGAGAATGGTGTTTTTGAGCGCGTTGCGCTCGTGTGGTTCGGTACGTGCATACCAGTCCTGCACATCGCCCGACAGCGAGAACTCGGTGTGCAGCCAGTAGGAATGGCGGATGGCGTCCCGAAACTTCAGCAAGTCGGGATACTCATACGGCTTCAAGTGCACCCGTCTCTCGAACAGCGCCATCGTTATAACCCTCCATGTGTTGTAGTTAATCGCGCAAAATCGCGATTTTTCTCGCCTGCAGCCACAACCTGTAGCGGTACACCTTATTGTGGCAGCGCGTGCAGTATACCCAATCCCTTGACGCCGTTGTCAAGGGGTTAAGGGGCAGAAATGTTAAATTTGCCCCTAAATCTGGGGGATGCGAGACCTACGAGTAGGAAACCTACCGCAGCACGCTTTGCGCTCAATTGCCCCAAATTCTTGCTGTCGGAGCGGCAAATTAGGACTTAAGTCCCTAACAACCTCCTGCGGTTTTGCTTATAATTCTATAGGGCACAGGCGAAATTGCGGTGCCCGTTTGGAACACTTTAGAACGGAGGTGTACGATGCTGAAGCAACGCATAGGTTTGGCTATAGGCGCAGCAGTTGCTGTAGCGTCGCTTGTCGTGTTCAGTGGCTGTGGCGGCGGTGGCGGCGGTGGAACGCCCCCCGCAGGAGGTACGCTCACAGGCGCATCCGCAGTGAGTAGCTCCGCAGTGTCCCGAGTGGGGCGTGGCAGCGTCGCGAGCATAAGCTCAATCCAGCAACGCGTGCGTCCGCAACAGGGCACTCAGCGTATTACCTCGCGCAGTCGCCAAGCGTTGGAGTTCGACGAAGAGTACGGTCTGTACTATCGCCTACGAATGAACCCCGTAGGCGCGCGAATCGAACTCTTTGAGGACTCCGCAGGACAACGCCCCGCAGGCAATATCATCTACAGGGAGACCCAGTCTTCCTACGAGATTATCGTGGATATCCAGAGAGGACGGCAACCCCAGCAAGCCTACTTCAAGTTGGCGGAGTCGGGGCGTCCTGACCGCATCCACCTCATCGCTCGCTACAAAGACCTAAAGACGGGCGAGAGATCGAGCGTCGAGGGCGACCTCGTGGTTCGTGGCGCAGCTCGCAGCCGCCAAGACGATGAAGACGACGACCCCTACGACTGGGAAGACGACTTTGACTGGGGCGACTGGGGCGGCGATGAAGACGACTGGTACGATGACTACGACTGGTGGGACGACTGGGACGAAACGGGTGATGAATACTTCGGCGATGACTACTTCGGTGAGGACGAATTCTTCGGCGACGAGGATTACTTTGAGTGGCAAGGCGAAGCGGAGACCGAAGTTTACAACGACATCGGCGACTTCGAGATTGTGCGCTTTGAAGGCGACATGACCTACGAAGGTTGCGGCAAGGAGGTAAGAATCTCCGACGCGCAACTGGACTTTGCCACGGGACGCCTCACAGGCACAATCCAAGTGGACAGTGCTTCTGGCAGCATCGACTACAACTACGAGACGGAACAAGGGCAGATTGTACTGAACACGGCGAACGGTCAGGTGACCATTCGGTTCAACGGGGATGTGATTGAGGCGCGCTACCCCGATGGACGCATCGAGCGCGTGAACGCCAGCCAGTGGGCGGATCCGTGTCAAGGGGTAGGCGGTGGTGATAACAACCAAGGCGGTGGTGGCGGCGGCAACCAAGATGGTGGCGGTGGTGATAACAACCAAGGCGGTGGCGGTGGTGATAACAACCAAGGCGGTGGTGGCGGCAATCAGGGCAACCTGAGCCTCTCCAGTACCGCCTTCGCCAACAACGGTACGATTCCGCTGAGGTACGCCTCCACAGACGCTGGTGGGCAGAATGTGTCGCCGCCGCTCAGTTGGTCAGGCGCGCCCAGCGGCACGCGCAGCTTCGTGCTGGTGTGCTTGGATCCTGATGCCGATAACTTCGTCCACTGGGTGATGTACGACATCCCCGCCTCAGTGAACAGTCTCCCCGAAGGAGTACCTCCGCAAGCAACCCTGCCTAACGGCGCAAAGCAGGGCGAGAACTACGCGGATACCATCGGCTACTTCGGACCCGAACCACCCCCTGGCGAGTTGCATCGATATGTGTTCACCCTGTACGCGCTGGCGGTGGACTCGCTTGGGTTAGAGCCAGGCGCATCATACAGCAGGGTGAAGGAGGCTCTGGATAACCTCCGCAGCCAGAACAAGGTGCTGGGCGAAGTGCAACTCGTCGGCAAGTTCCAGGCGAACTAAATGCTGCGGCGGGCAGCACAACGCTGCCCGCCGATTTGTCTTAGCACCCGCTTCCGAACGCGAACAGCACCAGCAGCAAGTCCGCGTCATCCACCAGGTTGTCGCCGTTGGCGTCTTCAGGGCGCGCGCCTTGCGTCCCAAACGCGAACAGCACCGCGAGCAGGTCGCTGTCGTCTGTGCAGCCGTCGCCGTTGATGTCGCCGTTAGCTGCCAGCACGCGCAGGGGCAGCACAGCTTCACCTCCAGGCACCCCATCGCCCGTCGGTAGCTGCCCGAAATACTCGCCGTCCAGCGCCAGCCCCGAATTGGTCGCCGTGACGGTCGGCGCAATCCGAACAGTGTAGGCGTCGGGCTTGAGCGGCTGGGCAAGCGTCAGGCGCACGCGCCGCGCGCTGGCGTCGTAGGCGAAGTTGGTGCTGACCGTGCCCTGCGTCGCGCCCGTGAGTTGCACCTGCGCACTGTTGATCTGCACAGGCGTCTGGAAGTAGAGGTCAATCTGGCTTACGGGCTGCGCCACCAGCCCAGGCGCGGGGTTCATCTCCACAATCACAGGCGGTCCGGGGCGGTAGGTCTCTTGCGTCGCGCCGCCCTTGAGAATCCACTCATCGGGGTCAAACGCGAGATTCGAGACCGCGCCTGACACGGGGAGCACATAATACTGTGTCGGCGCACTGTTCCAGATGCGCAAATCCTGCAACTGGCTGCCGATTTGCGCCCGCAGTCCGATGGGCATCGTGTAGATACCATAGCTGCTCTGCTGGGTCTGGCGGATAGAAAGCAGCAGGTAGTCCTTGTTGTTCACGCGGGTGGTCGTCCAGCCCCAGGCGTAGGTTGGCGCACCTATACCGTACACCCACGGCTGGAAGAACCAGTCCATCGAGCCGCCCCAGAGTTCCTCTGCAACCGCTTGGAAGTCGGCGGTGGTTGCGTGGCTGTAGGCGTAGCGCTGGCGGTAGCGGGCAAGTAGCTCGAAGAACCGCTCCGTACCCAGCACCCAGCGCAGTTGGTGCAACACCCACGCGCCTTTGCGGTAGGCGAAGTTCGAGCTGAAAATCGCGTTCACGCTGCTGGTGTCGTAGCGGTAGACGCTGCCGTCCAAGCGTGTGGGGCGGCGGCTGAGCATCGCGTTGCGCAGTGCGACGAAGTCGCTCGCGCCGTTTTTGAACTCCTCCCACAGCGCCTCCGAGTAGGTCGCGAAGCCCTCGTTGAGCCAGATGTCGTTCCAAGTGGCGCAGGTGATCATATCGCCCCACCACTGGTGCGCCAGCTCGTGCGCCGTCAGCGATTCGCCGAAGCCGCCCTGCCCGCTCATCGTCTGATGCTCCATCCCGCCGCTGAACTGGAACTGGTAGATGCCATACCGCTCGCGCATAAATGGGTACTCACCGAACAGGTCACTGAACACTCGCAGCATCGGGATACACCGCTCCCACGCGGCGCGGTTCGCTGCCGTGTTGTTTTCGGGGTAGATGTAGAAGTCCACAGGTATCGTGCGCCCGTTGTAGGTGAAAGTGCGCGACCAACTTTGGTAGTTTGTCGCGGCGAAGGCGACCAGATACGGCGCAATCGGATAGGTATGCTCGTAGCGGTAGCGGCGGCGGTTGTTGGGCAGGTCGGTGGTCTCGGTCAGCATCCCGTTGGCGACCGCGAACATATCGCGGGGCGTAATCAGTGTGAAGGTCAGCGTCGCCTTGTCGGTGTTCTCGTCTTTGGCGGGCCACCAAGTGTAGGCGTAGTAGGGCTGGCTTAGCGTCGCAACAATCACCGCCCCCGACGAGCGCGTCGTGAACTCTATCGAGCCGAACCCGCGCGAGACGGGCACGCCCTGATACTCCACGCGCAGTTCGAACACCTCGTCCTGCGTGTAGGGGCGGTCGAACTCGGCGCGCACGGTGGTGATGCTCTCGCGTATGAACGATATTGGGCGCCCGTCCAGCCGCAGCCCCGTTATCAGGAAGTTCTCGCGCAGGCGGAAGCGGAACGCGCTCAGCGTCGGCTGCAACACCTTGACGCGCATCAGGCAGGAACCAATCAGCGTCTGTGTGCTGGGCACGACCTCGATGGTCAGGTCGTAGTGCAGCACATCGGTCAGTTGCGGGTCTTGAACAAGCGGTGGGAACGAGGGAAGCGCGACTTCGAGGTGCTTGACGGCAGCGGCATGGGCGCGCCCACACAGCGCGCACCCTTCACCGCCTGCCCACGCGAAAAGTATGTTCCAGCAAACGAAACCTACTGCCCATAGCGCACGCATGCGCGTATTATACACTACTTGCCCGCAGTGAAGGTCTGCTCGGAGACCTCCACATTCGGCTTGGCGTCGAACTCCATAATCAGCACGAACGCGCCGGGCTGCTCCTCGATTTTGACCTCCGTGCGAATCTTGAGGGTGGTCATAAGCGCGGTCGCCTTGTCCATCGCGATTTCCAGCGTGTCCTCTTTGCCGCGCTCGTTTTTGATGCGCCCAGTCAGCACGACCTGCTTGTCGTCTTCGCGGGCGACGCGCAGTTGCGTGATTTGCTTGCGGAACTTCTCTTGGCTGGTGCGCCCGCCCGCGAGGAACACGAGGTCGTAGGTGGGCAAGACGCCCGCGTCGGTCAGTTGCTCCAGCAGCGCGGCGCCTGAGTTGGCGACGGGTTTGGACTCACCCCCCGTCGTGAAAGTCTGCCCGTTAGAGATATAGCGTTGCCCCTCGTCCTTGGCGTTCAGGTCTTTGACCAGCAGGTTCAGCCGTGCGGGGGGCTGCGCGGTGTAGGTGTAGAGGTACTTCTGGATGGGGGTTCCGTCGGGCGTGCGCGGGGTGACCATCAGCACGGTAAGCGTCGTCTTGCTCTGCAGGCTCTGGAGTTGGCTGTAGGCTTGGAAGCACTTTTGCAGCCATTCGTCGGCAGCCTTGTCCACTTGCGACCAGCCGCACGCCACACACAGCAACGCCAGTAAAACGCTGACCCTTCGCATAGCAGGGAAAGTGTACCCCACTGCGAATCGCAAGGCTGTGCGCGTGTGGGCGATTGGACTGGGGCTTGTCCTGCTGCTGAACCTGCTGGGGGTCGCACGCTGGCACTACGACGACGGCTTGTGGGACAGCTTCGAGAACTTGGACACGCGCGTCATCCTGCAGCGGTTGCAGCAGCCGCACTCGGTATGGGCGTGGTTTGTGGGCGACTGGGTGCTGGGCAACGGCTTTTACCGCCCGTTGCCCAGCGTGCTGTACCAGGTGGACTACTGGCTGTGGGGCGATGCCTTGCTGCGCTGGAAGTGGACGAACGGGCTGCTGGCGACGGCGAACGCGCTTGTGCTGGTAGGGTTCCTGTATACGCTCACGGGGCGGCGGTCGGTTGCGCTCGCGGCTGGGTTGGCGTTCACGCTGTGGCAGACAGGCTTCGCGCCGCCGATCCCGCTCTGGGTAGGTTTCGGGTTGTTGGCGGCAGGTGTCGTGTGGGGCTACTGGCGGAGCGATTGGTGGCGTGGCGTGGTGTGGGGCGCGCTCGCCCTTGCGCTCGTGGTGGAGTGGGGCTTCATCGGCAACCTGCCCGACATCCACACGCAGCCGTTCGCCTACCGCGCGACGGGCTGGATTCCAGGGCGCACGGCAACGCTGATGGCGCTGTTCGCGCTGCTGGCGTTGTGGGGCACGGCAGGCTACGCCCGCACGGGACGCGCTCGCTGGGCTGCGCTGGCGATCGGCGGTTTTGTTGGGGCGATGCTCAGCTACGAACAGTTCGCCGCGTTGCCTGTGCTAATGGCGCTGGCGGTGTGGGCGGTGCGTCCGCCGCGGGCGTTGGCGATTCGCGCGGGGGCGGTGTGTCTGGCGTGCTTGTTGCTGCTTGCGCCCTATGCCGCCTTCTATCGGGCGCACATCCCAACGCAGACGCAGTATCACCAGCAGCGCATCAAGCGACAGAAGACGCTGCCGATGACGACCCTTCATTGGCTTGCGCCGCCTGCTCCTGAAGCGTGGCTGCAAGTGGACTTGTCGCTTACGGAGCCGTTGAACCTGCTGTTCCGACGGTTTTGGCTGGCGCAGGTAGGGTTGGTCGCATATCTCGTCGCGCTGCGCTACGGGCTGCGCTCGCGCTTTGGGTGGCTGGGCTGGCTGGGGTCGCTGTTGGCGTACGCGCCCGCCGCGCCGCTATTGCCGCTGATGCACTACTACTACCTGCCCGCCACGCTGCGCGCCCTGTGGTGGGGTATACTTCTAACATGCCTGTATACGCTGCGCCCGACGAGAAGGGCTACTTCGGTCGCTATGGTGGACGCTTCGTGCCTGAAACGCTCATCCCAGCCCTCGACGAACTGACCGAAGCGTACCTGCGCCTCAAAGACGACCCCGACTTCCAGCGCGAGTTGAACTACTACCTGATTACCTTCGCGGGGCGACCGACGCCGCTGTATTACGCGGCGAACCTCAGCCGCGCGCTGGGACGCCATGTCTACATCAAGCGGGAAGACCTGTGCCACACGGGGGCGCACAAGATCAACAACGCGCTGGGTCAGGCGCTATTGGCGCGGCGGATGGGCAAGCGGCGCATCATTGCCGAGACGGGCGCAGGGCAGCACGGCGTCGCCACCGCTACCGCCTGTGCCCTGCTGGGGCTGCAGTGCGAGGTCTACATGGGCGCGGAAGACATGCGCCGCCAAGCGCTGAATGTGTTCCGCATGCAGCTCTTGGGCGCGAAGGTCGTGCCCGTCCACAGCGGCACGGCGACGCTCAAAGACGCCACCAGCGAAGCGATTCGCGACTGGGTCACGAATGTACGCACAACGCACTACATCATCGGCTCGTGCGTGGGTCCGCACCCGTACCCGATGATGGTGCGCGACTTCCAGTCGGTGATTGGGCGCGAGGCGCGGGAACAGATTCTGGCGTATGCGGGTCGCCTGCCCGATGCAGTGGTCGCTTCGGTGGGCGGCGGCAGCAACGCGATTGGCATCTTCTACCCGTTTATCGAGGACGAGGGGGTGCGACTGATTGGCGTGGAGGCGGCGGGGCGCGGGCTGGATACGGAGGAACACGCCGCCAGCTTGGTTGCGGGCGAGTATGGCATCCTACACGGCTCCGCCAGCCTCGTGCTCCAGACGGAGGACGGGCAGATACGGCTCACGCACTCGGTGTCAGCGGGGCTGGACTACCCAGGCGTCGGTCCTGAACACGCCTACCTCAAAGAAATTGGTCGCGCCGAGTATGTCGCGGCGACCGACGAGGAGGCATTGGGCGCGTTCGTATGGCTCGCACGGCACGAGGGCATCATTCCCGCGCTGGAGTGCGCCCATGCGTTCGCCTACCTGAAGGATCTCGCGCCGACGCTGCCGCCCGACGCGGTGATTCTGGTGAACCTGTCGGGGCGCGGCGATAAGGATGTGGCGCAGGTTGCCGAACTGTTGACGCAAGCCAGTGCGGCGGAATAGCTTGCTGTTGAGCTGAGGCGCTGTTAGTCTTCCTCCCACACGAAGCGGGGGACAGGCGCGTCGCCGAAGTTGAGGCGCACCAACGGGCGGATGAGTTGGTCGTGCATCACGCGCTCGGCTAACTCGGCGCGAAGCGCACGCAGTTGCGTCTGCAGCACCTTGAGGTGAACCTGCCCCAGCGCAAGGCTGCCCACGCGCTGCCCCTCGTCGGTGGTGAGCGTCTCGCCCAGAATGCTCTTGGCGATTTCGGCGTTGTGGTGCGCCACCGCCTGCGCGAAACTCTCCGCGCCCGACTGCTTGAACTCCAGCGCGCTCACCTGCACCTCTTCGGGCACAATCATCGCGGTCTCCTGCTGTACCTTGTCCAGCGCGCGCAGCAGCTCTTCTTGCTGGGCAGGGGGCAAGCCGCGCTTGTAGACGCCAATCAGCGTCGGCGAGGCGTACTTCGACAGAAACAGGTCCCACTGCTGCAGGATGCGCTCTTTGCTGCGCCATGCGCGATAGGCGGCGCGCAGGTCGGATTCGCCTGCGGGCGACTCGTAGCGTGGGTTGTAGGCGTACAGGATGAACTTCTCACGGGGCAGCACAAGTTGCCTACCGTCGGGTGCGTGTAGGATTAGCGCGCGCACATTCCGATAGGCGTCCACTTCGAAGCGGAACAGGGCGGGGTCTTTGGCTTTGAAGCCGACGAGTGTCCAGTAGCCTGCGTAGGGCGGCTCGGCGCGGTAGGCGTAGAGTTTCTCCAGAATCGCGCACCCTTTGGCAAGGGCGTCCAGCACGCGCCACAGTAGCCCGAACACGCCACCTTGCATCGTCTGCAGGGTGTATTGCACGAATTCGTGGGCGCGCTGCGCGTCGGGGCTGGCGTCAGCAGGCTCCAGCCGCCACGGCACGCTCAGCACGCCCCACCGCTTCAGGTTGAAGCACGCCTTGACATGCGCGTCGGTGAGCATCCGTTCGTAAACCGCGTAGCCGTGCCGACTAACCAGGTCGTCGAACTCGGCGGGGTCGCGTTCACCGTGCGTTTCAATCTCCACAGGCGCGTACTCGCGCGCCAAGTTGACCGTGCGTTTGCGGAACCAGCGCATCATAGGACTCTCCGCTTATGGGGATGGGGTAGGCAAGGTTGGTAAACTTGGGCGGCAGGAGTTGGACAGAGGAGGGCGAAAGGGAGTCGTGATGGGACTTGTAGGGCGACCGCTTTTCGGGCAACAGGGCAATCTACCCCCTCCTTAAGGTTCCCCCCGCTTCGCGAGGGGAACCGTGCAGGGGTTCGGTTCCCCCTGCGTGCAGGGGGAACCTCAAGAAGGGGGTCGGAGATGAAATCACCATGCACACACGCAAACTGACGCATGGGCAACAGGCAGGCACAGGAACGGCTCCGCCTACCGACGGCGCGTCGCCGCTAATTGTGATGCGCGGGGTAACCAAGCGGTTCGGTACGCTGGTCGCCTGCGACGCAGTGGACTTGCAGGTCGCGGCGGGCACGCTGCACGCGATTATGGGCGAGAACGGCGCGGGCAAAACGACGCTGATGCGCCTGCTGTACGGCTACTACGCGCCCGATGCAGGCGAGATCTACCTGCGCGGCAGGCGCGTGCAGTTCCGCAGCCCCGCCGACGCTATCGCACACCACATCGGCATGGTGAGCCAACACTACAGCATCATCCCCGAACTGAGCGCGCTGGACAACCTGATTCTGGGCGCGGAGCCGACGCGCTTTGGAGGATGGCTCGATCGCCGCGCGGCTCAGGCGAAAGCCGAGCAACTCGCCGAAACGCTGCAATTCCAACCCGACTGGAACCGTCCTGCTGCTGAACTGAGCGTCGCCGCGCGGCAGAAACTGGAGATTCTCAAACTGCTCTGGCGCGACGCGGAGATTCTGATTTTGGACGAGCCGACGGCGATGCTCTCGCCGCGCGATGTGGACGCGCTGTTCGAGACGCTGTTGCGCCTCAAGGCGCAGGGGCGCACGATTCTGCTGGTAACGCACAAGTTGAACGAGGCGATGCGCTATGCGGACTTTGTGACGGTATTGCGCGGAGGGCGCAAGGTCGCCGACGCACCGATCGCCGAAGTAGACGCCCCAACGCTAACGCGCTGGATCGTGGGGGAGGATGGCGCAAGTTCCGAGACCCCCTCCTTAAGGTTCCCCCTGCAAGCAGGGGGAACCGAAGCCGTGCCTACGGACGGAACCGCGCCTGCACAAGGCGTTGCGCCTGCTCGGTTCCCCTCGCGAAGCGGGGAAGCCTTCACCCCCACGCGGTTCCCCTCGCGAAGCGGGGGGAACCTTAAGGAGGGGGGCATAGAATCCTGCTTAGTTGTCCGCGACCTCTTTGTTGCCTCTGATCGCGGTGGGTGGGGCGTGCAGGGGCTAAACCTCACGGTGCAGGCGGGCGAAATCGTCGGGATTGCAGGTGTGGACGGCAGCGGGCAACTGGAGCTGATGGAGGCGTTGGCGGGGCTTCGACCTATTGCACGCGGCGAGATCCTGCTGGCGGGGCAGCCGATGCACCGCTGGAGTACCGCACGGCGCATTCAGGCAGGCGTGCGATTCCTGTTCGATGACCGCTTCCGACGGATGATGGCGCCCCAGTGGAGCGTGCTGGAGAACGCGATTCTGGGGGCGCAACGCGACCCTGAGTTGCAGACGCTGGGCTGGCTCAAGCCGCGCGCCATCCGCCAACGCGCTGAGCAACTCATCGAGCGATTCCAAGTCAAGGTGCCCTCGCTGCGCGCGCCGATTCTGCAGCTATCTGGTGGCAATCAGCAGCGGTTGGTGATCGCCCGTGCATTGTATGGTCGCCCACGCTTGCTGATTGCCTACGCGCCCACGCGCGGGCTGGACATTCGCGGCGCGGAGGCGACCTACGCCGCCATCCAAGACGCATGCCAACAGGGGATGGCAGCGCTGGTCATCGCCTTCGACCTCGACGAACTGATGACGCACTGCGACCGCATCGCCGTGCTGTTCAAGGGGGCGATTGTGCAGGAGTTCACCCGGGAGGCGTTCGCACGCGAGGCGATTGGCGCGGCGATGGTCGGCGCAGTGCAATCGGAGGCGACCCTATGAAGCCCGCCCGCTGGACAACGCGCATGGTGTTCCTGTTTTACTCGCGCCCGCTGTTTCGCGCGTGGGAGATATTTTGCAATCACGCGGCGCGGCTTTTGGCGCACAAAACGCGCATGCGCTCGCTGCAATGTTCGCGGGTGTGGGCAGAGTTGAACCTGCGACGGATGGAAATCCAGCGGGGGCTGGGCACGATTAGCAACAGCCATGCGCATGTGTGCGCCACTTGCGGGTACTGCTGCAAGGGCACGCGCGAACGCGACGCCTTTCTTGACCGCGTGATGCAGCAGCCTGACACGGAACATATCGGCGCGCGCCGCCGCACGGGGCAGATGGTCGGGCTGACCCTTGCCCAGGCGCAGGGACTGCTCCTCCATACGGACGCTCCGCACGCAACGGGGTGCTGCAGCGAGTTGACCTGTCAGGGGTGTCGCCTGCCGCAGACGCACCGCCCGATGCAGTGCCTGGCGTACTTCTGTGGCGCGGCAGCGCGCGCACTCTCGCAAGAGGAGTGCGAAGAGGGCATTCGGCTGTTGCGTGCGCTCATGCGCTTGCAGTGGGACGCTGTACGCTTAGCCGCCCGCAGTCGGTTCGGAAGAGTTTAGGCGCGTCTCCAGCAGCCGCTCGACATACCGCGCCAGAATGTCGGTCTCGATGTTCACGCGCTCGCCGATACGCCGCGCCTGCAGGTTCGTTTCCCGCCAAGTGTGCGGGATAATCCACACGGTGAACCAGTCGTCGCCGACATCGACCACCGTGAGGCTGATGCCGTCCACAGCGATGGAACCCTTCGGCACGATGTAGCGCATGTAGCGGGGGTCATCCAGTTGGAAGCGCAGCACATGCGCGTTGCCCTCAGCACGCACTTCCACCAACCGTGCGGTGGTGTCCACATGCCCTTGCACGAAGTGCCCACCCAGTCGGCTTTCTGGGGTGAGGGGTCGCTCCAAGTTCACGCGGTCGCCTGGTTTGAGGTCGCCTAAGTTTGTGCGGCGCAGGGTTTCGGGCACGGCATCGAAGTGCAAGCGGTCGCCCTCGGCTTGCTGTACGGTTAGGCACACACCGTTGATGGCGAGGCTCTCGCCAACCCCCATCGGGAAGGCGCGTATCGTCAGCCGCGCGCCGCCGTCTGGATGATGCGTGATTGCCTCCACCACGCCCGTCGCTTCCACGATGCCTGTGAACATGGCTATAGAGTACCCGCGCGCTCCAGCAAGCGCAGGGTCATTAGTAGCCCCGCGATGGTCTTGGAATCCTTGATGTCGCCTTCCAAAATCATGCGCTCGACCTCGCGCAGGGGCGTCGGCACAAGTTCGACCATCTCGTCGGCATCCAATCCCTGTGCAGCGGGCATCAAATCCTCCGCGAGGTACACATGCAGCACCTCCTGCGAGTAGCCGGGCGCAAGGTACTGGCTAAACAGTTTGCGTAGTTGGCGAGCGGTGTAGCCTGTCTCCTCTTGGAGTTCACGGCGGGCGCATGCGTCGGGCGGCTCATCAGGCTCCAGCGTCCCTGCAGGAATCTCCAACAGTGTCTCGCCCACCGCTTGGCGGTACTGCCGAATCAGCAGCACCGTCTCGCGATCCAGCAGGGGCACAATCGCGACTGCGCCGCGATGCTCGACAATCTCGCGTCGCGCAGTGTTGCCGTTGGGCAGGCGCACAGTGTCAATGCGCAGCGTCACCACGCGCCCGCGATATATGATGTAGCTCTCGATGAGTTCCTCGTTCAGGCGCATCGTCTACTCCTGTAAGGGCTTGAGGGTGCGGCTCTTGAGGCGCAGCCACTGCCAAGCGTCCTCCAGCGTGGGTGGACGCACTGTGATGGCGCGGACATTGCCGTAGCCGTGCTGCAGCAGGTGCAGGGCGAGGGTGTCGGGTGCGTGCAAGCGCAGGCGGTAGCCGTCGTGCAGCGGCTCGATACGCACCTCCACGCCCTGCAGCCCCTCCAGAATCGGCTCTGGGTCGCACGCTTCGATCTCCAGTTCGGTCGCATCCTGCTCGGCAATCAGGCGTTCGGGGGCGTCGTCGGCAAGCAGGCGTCCGCTGTCGAGCATCAGCACGCGATCGGCGCGTTCGGCAATCGCAGGGTCGCGCGTGCTAAACAGCACCGCCGCGCCGAAGCGACAGCGGTCGTCCAACTCGTGCCACAGGCGGCGGCGTCGCTCGAAGTCGGCGCAGTCAAACGGGTCGTCCAGCAGGTACAGGGGGGCGTGTTGCGCCAGCGCGCCGCCGACGCGCAGCATATGGCGTTGCCCGTCCGAGAGTTCGTTCAGCGGCGCGTCCATCAGTTCGCCCAGCCCCAGCACCTCCAGCATATAGACCGCGCGGGTGAACGCGGGCGCGTAGCGTTTCAGGAAGTTGGCAGGCGTGGTTGTGCGCAGCGCGCGTCCGTCGGGCAGGTCGGGCATCGTCGCGAAGTCGGCGACCTCCAGCCGCCCGCCCTCCAGCGCGACCTCGCCTGCAATCAGCGCCAGCAACAAGCTCTTGCCTGCGCCCGCAGGACCAAACAGCGCGACCAGTTCGCCGCGTTCCACCGTGAAGCGCATTGGTGCAATGCGCACGCTGCCGTGCCGTGCCGATTCGATGTCCACTGCCCGCAGCACGACGCGCTCGGTCGCCATCGCTATCGCACCACTTCGGGGTTGGTGTCGCGCATTGCGGCAAGCACCTGCTCGGCGAACTGTTTGACCGACTCGCGGTCGCGTTCGGGGTTGCCTGTGGCAGGCTTCAGGAACCGCACGAAGTAGGCGCGTTGCTGATCCATGCCCGTTAGCCGCGCCAGCAGCAGAAAGATGCGCGCGGTGGAGGTGTCGTCGCGGTAGCCCAGCGGCGTCGAGTAGAAGTAGATGCCCACGGCCTCGCGCCGCATGCCGTCCAGCGAGATCAGGCGCACGAAGCGCGCCTGTATCGGCTCGCGCTCAGGCACATTCAGCGTGATGCTTTCGTTCTCTGCGAACTCCCAGTTCTGCACGCGGAAGCACACCTGCGGGTTGTGGAACGCGCCCGTGTGCGACCCCGCGATAATCGAAAGGTCTGCCTGCTCGCCCGCGGCGTTCACATAGATTCGGGCGACATACTCGTCGGGCTTGAGTTCGTTGAGCGCCGCTTCGGACATCGGGTACTCTTCTAACAGCGACCACTCACCCAGCGTGGCAGGGATTTTGTCCAGCGTTTTGCCTTCCTGCAACGGCTTCGAACGCGGCATGAACTGAATCGCCAGCACCAGCCCGACGGTGAGGAGCATCAGCACTGCCAGCGGCGCGCCGAACCGCCTCCAGTCCATCGGAGGCGCGGGGCGCGGCTGGATAACCTCCGCCGCGGCGTCGGGCGCGGGCGACTCTTGGCTCGCCGCGCCGTTGATGGGCGTCTCTGATGCGACGCCATTTTCGGGGGTCAGCACTTCGGGCGGCTCGACCGTCGTCGTCGGCTCCTGTTGGGGTTTCATCTCTTCCATCCTAACCACCTCGCCAGCAGAAACAGGGACACGAAGGGGATAAGTATCTCCAACGCGCCTGTTGTGGGGATAGTGATCGTGCCCAGAATTGGCAGGGTCACCTCATAGCCTTCGTGTGCAATTTTCGCAGCTTGCTCGCCCCACTCGTGTCCTGCCACGCCAATCAGCGCAATACGCAAGCCGTTCGAGATGACCGCAATCGGCAGCAGCGCAGCGGGCAGAATCAACTTCTTCCACAGCGGCATATCGACGAGCGTGAAAAAGAAAAGCAGAAAGGTCAGCAGCGCAACTGTGACCTTGAAGCCGCTACACTCCACGCCGACATGCAACTCATAGCCCGACGGCATCATAAAGGTCACTTGGCTCGTCTGCAGGATTTTGTAGAAGGGGCTAAGCATCGCGATCGCCACCTCGGTAGACCAGACCTTGATGGGGTTCGTGATTTCGTCGAACACAACAGAAGGCATCGGAATCATCAGGTACAGGAACAGCAGGGGATACAGCAGCACGCGCGTGATTTTCGTGCCCCACAGCAGCAGGCTGCCCGCAATCAGAAACAGCGGGAACGCCATACTGGAGACCCAACTGGAGTAGCCCCAGTGCCCCAGCAGATGGATGCCCGTCGCCAGCAGAAATAACGGCACGCCCCACCACGACGGGCGCGCCTCTAACCGTAAAAGCTGTTCCCGACGCATCCAAATCATCACCAGTGCAAGCGGCGGCACAAGGTACGCATACGAGTAGTAGCCGTTCGGGTCGCCCCAGCGCGGCAACCAATACACATGAATTACTTCCCGATAGGCGTACAAGACCAACCCCAGAAACGCAATGACCGCGCCGAGCAATATCGGCTGAGGACGCGGTAGCTTTTTCAACTCCAGCAGCAACTGATCCATCGTCGATGCCTCCTATGACTCCCCTATAGATACCCCAGATGCGCCGCGAAAAGTCCAGTATTTGTTCGCGAAGAAGTTCCAGAACAGCACAATCGCTGTCGCCGTCGCTTGGCACGCCAGAAACGCCAGACGCGGCGGCTCAGGCAGAAACGGACGCACCAACAGCGTAGTGATGGTGGAGTTCAGCAGCATGCCAATAATGTTTACCGTGACGAATTTGGCGAACTGGCGAATGCGCGCGTGCTTGTCGCGGATACGAAAAGTCCAGCGACGGTTCCAGATGAAACTGTTGACGGTCGCTGTGCCCGACGAAATGATTTTCGTACACCACACGGCGGCGGCTTCGGGGCGCACAGGTGCGCCTGTGAGGTTCACGAACCCTGCGCCCAACATGCGCGGCAGGGGCGTGTAGTAAGTCAGCAAAAACGCTAAGCTCCAGTCGATGGCGGTGTTCATCGTGCCGACAGTTGCAAACTTCAAAAACTGACGAACTCCCAGTGGCAACGCTTGCACCCGTGCGCGTGTCTTCTGTAGCATGTCTACCCTCGCATCACCCACAACACAATCGCGCTCCACACCAGCACAGTCAGCAGGATGTGGCGGTCGGAGACGATTAACTTTTCAGGGCTGCCGCCCGCGTCGTACCGATGCACCACGAAAAAGTAGCGCAGCAGACCGTAGGTGACCACAGGCAAAGTATACCAGAGATCGGGATGCGCCTTCGCCGTCTCCGACAGAATCACATAAATCGCGTAGGACTGCAGCGCCAGCCCCAAGCAGATGGTCAGCAGGTGTTCCAGCATCGTTGCCGAGTAGTCACCGAGTGCGCCTCGATGGTTCACAGCGTCCTGCCCCAGCGAGACCAGCTCGTGTCGCCGCTTCGCAAAGCCCAAAAACAACGCCAGGAAAAAGGTACAGATGATTAGCCACGGCGAAATAAACGCCTCAATCAATACCGCGCCCGACACCGCGCGCAACAGGAAGCCCAGCGCGATAACCCCCACATCGAGCAGCGGGATGTGCTTGAGGTAGAGGGTATACAGCGTGCTTTGCACAGCATACACCAGCACAATCGCGCCGAACGGGATGCGCAGCCAGAACGCCAGCCCCAGCCCCAGCAGCAGCGACGCTCCTGCGCCCAGCCACGCCATAGGTACAGGCAGCCGCCCCGACGCAATCGGGCGGTGCTGCTTCTTCGGGTGATGTCGGTCGCGCTCCCGATCCAGAATGTCGTTGACCAAATAGATACTGCTCGCCGTTAGGCACAGCGCAACGAAACCCAACACCGTCTGCCACACCAGCGTTGGGTTGGTAAACTGCCCTGTGAACAGCAGCGCGGCGAACACCAGCAGGTTCTTAATCCACTGATGCGGGCGCATCGCCTGCACAAGGGCGACGCCGACGCTGATTGAGTTCATAGCAACGCGTGTCTGGCTCATACAGCTATCAGCTCCTGTTTGTAGGCGTTCACCGTAAGTCGGATGCCTTCCTGCAGCGTGTAGCGCGGCTGATAGCCCAGCGTGCGCTGAATCAGGCGTACATCGGCATACGAGCGGCGGATGTCGCCCGCGCGCGGCGGCTGATATTCGGGGGTAAGCGGGTAGCCAACCGCCTCCTCAATCGCCTGCAGCAACTCAAGCAGGGTATAGCGCGCGCCGCTGGCGAGGTTGAACACCTTGCCCACGGCGTCAGGATGCGTCGCGCCCAGCCAGATGCCCTGCAACAGGTCGTCGATGTAGATGAAATCGCGCACCTGCCTGCCGTCGCCGTAGATAATCGGCTTGCGGTCGGTCAGCGCGGCGGTAATCCAGCGTGGCACGACAGCGGCGTACTGCGAGCGCGGGTTCTGGCGCGGACCGTACACATTGAAAAAGCGGAAGCAGACGGTCGGCACGCCGAACACGCGCCAATAGTCGCGGCACAGCAGCTCGCCGTAGTATTTGCTCCAGCCGTAGGGCGAGATGGGCGCGGGGTGCATGGTCTCGCGCTTGGGTAGACGCGGCGAGTCGCCGTACACCGCCGCCGACGAAGCGAACACGAACCGCCGACACCCTGCTTGACGCGCCGCCTCCAGCAGCAACTGCGTGCCGTACACATTCACCTCGAAGGTCTCTACGGGCAACTCCATCGACAGGGGTACAGAGACCTGCGCCGCCAGATGGAACACCCGCGTGCAGCCGTCTATCGCCTCGCGCACTGTAGCCGGGTCAGCGACGCTACCCTGAATGAACTCGATGTCGGCAAGTACCTCGCGCAGGTTGTCCAGCACGCCCGTCGAAAGGTCGTCCAGCACGCGCACCGCGCCGTATTGAAGTAGAAATCGCGTCAAGTGCGAGCCGATGAAGCCCGCGCCCCCCGTCACCAGAAACCGCTCATCAGTACGCCCCATCGCCTCTTAGGATCGCTGGTATCGTGCGGAGCAGGATTTTGAGATCCAGCCCCAGCGAGATGTTCTCCACATAGTAGATGTCCAGCCGCATCCACTCGTCGAAGGTTAGGTTGCTGCGCCCGCTGACCTGCCATAGCCCTGTGCAGCCCTGCGGCACCGCGAACCGAATATAATATTCCACCTTATCGAAGCGATTCACATCGTAAGGTGCCATCGCGCGAGGTCCCACAAGGCTGAGGTCGCCCTTCAGCACATTGAACAGCTGGGGCAGCTCGTCAAGACTATACTTGCGGATGAACCGTCCGACGCGCGTCATACGCGGGTCGTGGCGGATTTTGAACGCGCCGCCCTGTTTTTCGTTCATGTGCATAAGCAGCGGCTGCAACTCCTGTGCGTTGCAGCGCATCGAGCGGAACTTGTACATAATGAACGGCTTGCCGTAGCGTCCCAGCCGAATTTGGCGGAAGAGGATGGGTCCAGGCGATTCAAGGCAGATGAGCAGGGCGATGATGAGCATAACGGGCGAGAGGATAATTAGCGCAAGCGATGCGACCACGATGTCGATAAGCCGTTTCCAGAAGGCGTGCGGGATGCGCACTTCGGGGATATACTCTGCGAAGGGCGAGTATTCAGGTGCGTGCGGGCGCAGGGTCGTCTTGCCCGCCGCCGGCTCCAGAACGGTACTGCTCGGTCGGCTTGCCATAGGTAACTCCTTTCAGCAGGGGGCGCGCTGCTGCGCCCCCCGAATCAGTAGAGTTTAGTCGCGTGGCGTAGTCTGCTCGGGTTCGGAGTCGTCCACGCGCGTGCTGGCGGCTGGAAGCGCGGCGCGCGTCGCTACGCCGTTGCGGCTCTCCAGCGCGCGGGTGTAGCCTTTCTGGAAGTGGCGGTACACCACGCTGTCGTCGAGGCGTACCTTGTTCAGCACCACGCCGACGAGGTTCGCCCCGTGCTGACGCAGGCGCGAGAGCATTTCGCGAGTGGCGTCGTTCATGCCGTTGCCCGCCGCATGCACAATCAGCACATTGCCTGCCGCCAGCCCAATCACCGTGCTATCGGCGAAGGTCGCCGCCGACGGCGTGTCGATGATGATGAAGTCGGCGACCTTTTTGAGCGTCTCCAGCAGGGAGTGCATCTGAGGCGAGCGCAGCAGGCGCACAGGGTTCTCTACAGGCGAGCCTGCGCCGATAAACACCAGCCCCTCAATTGGCGTCTGCTGAACTGCTTGCTCCAGCGACGCGTTCTCCATCAGGATGTCGCTCAGCCCCGGATGGTTCACATCGGCGCGCACGAGACGATGCAGCTGCGGATTGCGCATGTCGCCGTCAATGAGCACCACGCGCGCGCCGTCCCGTGCAAGCGTGAGCGCAAGGTTGTAGGCGACGGTCGTGCGTCCCACATCGGGATCCGCACCCGTGATGGCGACGGCAGGTCCGTTCAGCCGCCCGTTCGCCTCCAGCAGGCTGGTGGAGAGCAGTTGGTACGACGCGCTCAGCGGCGACTGCTCTGTGCGGTCGCGCGAGAGCAATGCACGCGCCATACGCGGCAGCGCGGCGACCACAGGAATGCCAAACAGCGCCTCCGCTTGGCTAGGCGTGTAGATGCCCTGATCGACTTGCCCCAGCAGCAGCACCAATCCTGTGGAGAGGATGAGGCTCAGCGCGAAGGCGAGCGCAACGCGCAAGGGCAGGTTCTTGTCCACAGGGCGTGCACCAGGACCATCGATAATCTTCACGAAGCCCGCAGTTTGCAGCTCGTTCTCGCGCGTAATTGCCTCGTCGAGTTTTTGCTTGAGGAGGCGCAACTTGTTCTCTGCAAGTTGCACCTTGAGCGTGAGTTCGTCGGCAATACGCTGCTTTTCGGGTAGCCCCTCTAAGCGAGAGCGCATCTCTGCCAGTTGCCCACGCAGTTCGTTCACGCGCTTCTCGGCAACCTGCGTTTCGACCATCGCCTGCAGGTAGTCGCGCTTGAGTGCTTCGTAGAGGGTGTTCAATCCAGTCGTCTCGGCATCAAGGATCATCGACTGCTGCTCGGCAATCTGTCGCTCCAGCTCTTCAATGCGCCCCTTGATGCGCAGCACCTCGGGGTGGTTGTCGCCACGCCCCTGAGCGATCTGTGCCTGTAAGTCGTTCTGCGCGCGCGCCAACTCAGATTGGAGTTGCTGCAGAATCGGGTTGGTGCGTACGACCTTACTGAGCCGTTTGTATTCGCCACCGCCAGGGCGCCGCTCCTCTTGGCGCAACTGCTGGGTGAGTCGTGCCAGACGCGCCGCTGCCGATTGCCGAGCAACCTCAGCATCGTAAAGTTGCGTTTCCAAACGCGAGATAGACTGCAGCAGGATATTCGTCTGGTTCTGCGACTGGATGACATCTTTGTTCTGGTTCAGGTACTCACTCAGTTGGCGGGTGGCACGTTCGTATTCGCGCTGCGCCTCACGATACTGCGCTTCTACAAATTCACGCGATGGGCGTGCGGTCTGACTATTGAGAGCGCTATACTGCTCTTGGAACTTACGCAGCAACACCTCCATCGCATACTGCGCCTGCTGAGGTGCGACCTCGATGTCGCCCTGCGTTTTGATAACGACGCTCAGGTACTCGGTGTTTGGGATGGGCTTAATCTCCGTGCGGCGCACGAGGTCAACTACGCCTGCGAAGTCCTGCTCGTTCAGGGGAACGGTCTGCTTGATGCGCTCGGCAGGTGCCCACTGCCCGCTGTCTTTAAGCTCGCGCCAAGTGCTTAGTAGCACCCCGTAGCTTCCGACGATATTCGCAATATTCTGCAAGCGCGTAATCAGGTCTACCTGCAGCGAGTACGGGTCGGGATAGATTACCGTGCGGTTCGCTTGGAGCGAGCGGTACTCCGCAATCACGGCGTAGCCTTCCCACTCACGCGGCTGCGAGTAGAAGTAGGCAAACACTGTACCCGTCACGATACCCGTGATGAGGCCAATCAGCCACCAACGCCGCTTCAATAACTTGATTGCTTGCCACAAGTTCATGGGTTATGCCTCCCTCGTTAGGGTCGCCAGAGCGAGCGACCATAATCCAACTGGCGCAAGATCCAAAATATGGACAATACGCGGTACACCTGATCGAAGTTCGGCGTGTTAGTCTCGGAAACATAGACCACATCGCCAGGTTGGAGTTCGATATTCTGCTTCATATCGCCTTTGTTGAGCAGGCGCACCAAGTCAACGCGAATGCGCTCCTCGCTGCCGTCGGGTTTCTGGCGCACCACGAAGGTCTGGCTGAGCCGCGCACGCTCGGTCTCCCACGCGGCTTGCGAGAGCGCGTCCAGCACCGTCAAGCCTGGACGCCAAGTGTACAGTCCCGGTCGCTTGACCTGCCCACCCACAAAGTAGCGGTTCTGCGTCTCTTCGGGCACATAGATGGTGTCGCCATCCTGAATGGGGATGTTCAAGCTCAGGTCACCCTCATAGAGCAGGCGGTACAGGTTCAGGTTGATTTTTGTGCCGTCTGCGCGCTGCATCCACGCATCTTGCAAGCGTGCGCGTTCGGCGTTCACCCCGCCACCCAGCGAGAGGGCATCCAATACGCGGTCGCCCTCTTTGAACTCGAAAGTGCCCGGACGCTGCACGAACCCCAGCACCGACACACGCGGGCGATGGAACTGAAAGATGGTCACCGACACGCGCGGCTCTCGCAGGATGTTTAACTCGCGGAAACGACGCGCAATCAACTGCTCCAACTCCGTCGTGGTGAGACCTGCGGCGTGAATCTCACCGATACTTGGGACAGAGATCTTTCCGTCGCGCGAGATTAGCGCCTGCTGGACCGAGAACTCAGGCTCCCCAACCACAATAATCCGAATCACATCTTCTGGGTGGAGGCGGTACGCGCCTTCCACGCGCTGCGCCGCCAGCGACGCCAGCAGCGCCAGACTCAGGCACAGCATTAGCCATCTCATCATACTTCCCTCCCATACGGGTATCCCATGCGTCGGCACAGCAACTTTCGTGCCATCTCGTTCCTCCGAATTCACTCGGAATTATCGGCGCGAAGTTTCGGGATTTTCACCTTCCGCCAACTGATTATACCCGTCTTTGCACATCGGCGCACAAGCGGGTATACTTTGGGCGCACAAGGAGCGCAGCACTGAGTAAGGAGGAGGCAACTATGGAGGTCCTACAACTTGTTCCCTACGCTGCTCCCGTGCTTGGCGGAGCGGGCATTTTACTAGCAGGACTGAATTACTGGATGGTCACACGCCGTCCTGACGGCACAGAGGCGATGCGCAGCTACGCGCAAGCGATTCACGACGGCGCAATGACCTTCCTGAAACGAGAGTATTTCGCGATTACGCTGTTTGCATTGGTGCTGTTTATCGTGCTGACCGTTGCGTTTTACCAGACCGCTCTCCTGATTGGCGTGGCGTATCTGTTTGGCGCGTTCAGCTCGATGCTGGCGGGCTTTATCGGGATGAAGGCGTCCACGCGCAGCGGGGTGCGCTCGACGGAAGCGGCGCGCGTCGGCGGGATGGGCGAAGCGCTGGTGGTCGCGTTCACGGGCGGCTCAGTGATGGGGCTATCGGTCGCCGCGCTGGGACTGCTTGGCGTCGGGCTGATTGTCCTGCTGGGGCAGGCGAATCTCGCGACGCTTGCGCAGTACCTCACGGGCTACTCGATGGGCGCGTCGTCGGTCGCGCTGTTTGCCCGCGTGGGCGGCGGCATCTACACCAAAGCCGCCGATGTGGGCGCGGATCTGGTGGGCAAGGTAGAAGCGGGCATCCCCGAAGACGACCCACGCAATCCCGCCGTGCTGGCGGATAATGTCGGCGACAATGTGGGCGACACCGCTGGGATGGGCGCGGATCTGTTCGAAAGCTATGTCGGCTCGGTGATTGCCGCCGCCGTGATCGCCGTGACCTTCTACAGCGACAACCCGCTGCCCTACATCACCTTGCCGCTCGCGTTGATTGCCTTCGGGCTAATCGCCTCTGTGCTGGGCGTGTTCTCGATTCGCGTGTTTCGCAGCATGGATCCGCAACTTGCGCTCAACGGCGCGACGATTGTGTCGATTCTGCTGTTTATTGTGGGCGCGGCATGGATTACGAACCTGATTGTGGGCAACCTTGCGCCGTATTGGGCAGTGCTGGCAGGGCTGTTCGCGGGCGTGTTCATCGGCGCGGTCAGCCAGTATTACACCAGCGGTCCGCCCATTCGCGAGATTGCCAAGTCGTCGCGTTTCGGCGTCGCGCCGAACATCCTGTCGGGCATCGGCGTCGGCTACCTCAGCACCGTGCTGCCGCTGCTGGGCATCGCGGGCGCGATTTGGGTGGCGTTCGCGACGAACGGGCTGTACGGGATTGCGCTGGCGGGCGTCGGGATGCTCGCGACGATTGGCATCGTGATGAGCACGGACAGCTATGGACCCATCGCCGACAACGCGGGCGGGATTGCGGAGGTGGCGGGCTTCGGCGAGAGCGTGCGCAAAATCACCGACAAGCTCGACTCGCTGGGCAACACGACCGCCGCGATTGGCAAGGGCTTCGCGATTGGCAGCGCAGCGCTGACCGCGCTCGCGCTCTTCGCCGCCTACCAGAGCCAAACTGGGCTGCAGGCGATTAACCTTGTGAACCCGCTCACGCTGATTGGGCTGCTGGTCGGGATTGCGATGCCGAGCCTGTTCGCCGCGCTCACCCTCAAAGCCGTCAGCCATGCCTCCGACCAGATGGTCGAAGAGGTGCGCCGCCAGTTCCGCGAGCTGGGCTTGCTGGAAGGCAAGGGCAAGCCCGACTACAACCGCTGCATCGACATCGTGACCCGTGCCTCCTTGCGTGAAATGATTCTGCCAGGCACAATCGCCGTAATCGCGCCACTGGTGGTCGGCTTCGCGCTTGGCGCAGAGGCGCTCGGCGGATTCCTTGCAGGCGCGCTCGGCATGGGCGTCGTCACGGGGCTGATGATGGCGAACGCAGGCGGCGCATGGGACAACGCCAAAAAATACATCGAGGAAGGGCACGAGGGCGGCAAGGGCAGCGATGTCCACAAAGCCGCCGTCGTGGGCGACACCGTCGGCGACCCGTTCAAGGACACCACAGGTCCCAGCATGAACATCCTCATCAAGCTCATGAGCATCGTCGCGTTGGTGTTCGCACCGCTCTTCAGGGGCTAACACCGCCCGCCGCTGATACGACCACCGTGAGGGAACCGCATCCGTACCCTGTTGTAAGCGAGGGTGCGGTTCCCACGCCCATTCAAAGCCCCCACCCCTTGATTCTCACGGGCGGAATCGGGTATACTTCACTCAGCCAACCCATCTGGTCTAATAAGTTGATAAGGAGGCTTGCGATGCGAGCACGATGGAACCTGATTGCGTGGGGCACCTTGACGACAGTGTCCGTCGCGCTTTTGGCGGCGTGTGGCAACCAGAGTGCGCCGTCAACTCACGGTGCGGGCAGTGAAACCACTGCCAAGCCCGCCGAGCCCAAGTCCGAAGCGCCCAAAGACCCTGAAGCCGCCAAAGGCAAACTCGTCTTCATTCAGGTAGGCTGCAACGCCTGCCACATGAACAAAGCCGTCGGCAACCAGTACCCTGACCTACGCGGGCTGTATGGCTCGGAAGTCAAACTCAAGGATGGTACGACCGTCATCGCTGACGAAGCCTACCTGCGCGAATCGATTGTCAACCCCAACAAGCAGATCGTAGCAGGCTACCCGCCCACGATGCCGCCCTACGGCTACTTGAAAGAGGAGCAAATCAACCAACTCATCGCCTACATCAAGTCGCTCAAAGACGAGAAGCCAGAGTTCGTGAAACACTGAAGACGGTAGAGGGCAACCGCTGAGGATTGCCCGCGCATAAAACCGCAGGAACCTCGCCCCAGCGCGCGAACTTAACAAGCGGGTGAGTTGTATGCGCTACCAGCGAGTGATTTGGGCGTTGGTAGGGCTGTTTGCGTTGGGGGGCGCGCTGGTGTTGGTGATGACCCGCGCGGCGCGTCGGGAGCCGCCGCCCGTGCCGAGCCTTGTGCGGGAATCGCTGGGGCAGTTCCCCACGCCAGCAGGCGCACGCGAGGTCATCGCCGCGTTCCCGGTGGACTTGGACGACGACGGCAACCACGAGGTTATTGCTGTGCGCCAACGGCTCAGCGCGCGGCAGGGCGACGCCGCCCTCTGGAGCAACCTGAAGGGCAAGTTCGAGACGCTACCGATAGCCGTGTTTTGCGAGCCTACCTACACGCCCTTCGCGCTTTTCGAAGGCAGACGCCCCAAGCAACCAATTGTGCAGCGCGAGCTGCTTGGTTGGGACGAGACCACCCAACGCCTGACGCGCCTGCGCCGCGACGGAGGCAACTTCGCCTTGACAGCAATCAGCGAGGCGCGCTCCGAGCGGTTGCCTTACGCAACGCTCTTCGACGCCGACGGCGACAGCGCACCTGAAACCCTGTTGGTACGCCTTGCCCCACGCCCGATGGCGTTCCGCCTAACCCCAGAGGGACGCTGGCAACCGCTGACGGAGCCTGTGCCCGACCCAAGCCGCGTGGAAGAACAGTTGCTGCAGCAGGTTACCACCAAGCGCATGCTGCCCTCTGGGCAGGTTGCCCACTCCATTCCTGCGCATTTTATGTACCAGCCTCCGCGCCCGACTGTGCCGCTGCCCGACAGCGACGGGGACGGCAAACCCGAACAGCTCGATGTGCTGCAGCGCACAATACGCCTCTCCCGCGGCAAGCAGATACCGTTCCCGCATCCGTTCACAGCAGGCGAGCAGTGGCTTGTCGCCGAGCTGGACGGCACCGCCCCGCAGGAAATCGTCTACGCACGCCAGAGCGGAACCTTAGTAAACACCCTGTTTGAAATCACAGTGTACCACCTCAAAGACGGGAAACTGCATACAATCCTCACGCATAGCCTTCCGAAGGAATACTACCTTGCGCTGGAGGCGATGGATGTGGACGGCGACGGGCGCGACGAACTCATCACGAACACTGTCGAGTCGGGTAACCGTGCGCGCTGGACAGTCTGGCGCTACGCCGACGGCGCGCTGGTGGAGCAGTCGGGCGAGCACCGCACGCGGCTGAGAGGACTCAAGGACGCCGAATGGCTGATGCGCGGTAAACGCACGCTTGCAGCAAATACGACGCACACACAGTCCCGTGGCTTTCAGTTCAATCCGCCCGGTTCGGAGACGGGAGCGACGCTTATTGACGATGCACCACCAGTGCTGCAAGCGGCAACGGTGCTGGCGGGCGTTCCCGACGGCGAAGCGGCGGCAGACCCCGCACAGTGGGCTGTGCTTGACCTCGAGGGGCGCGTCGTCTGGTTCGGCGACTACGACTCAGACGGCAACGAGGAGTATGTGCTCAGCCACACTGCAGGCGGAGGCATCGCACAGTTTCGCGATGGGCAGTGGCGGTACACGCCGCTGCTGACGGGCGAGCCGATTGTGGCAGCCTTTCCCGCGCAGCGCAACGGGCAGCCAACGCTGATCATCATCTACCGCAACGGCGCCATCGAAGCCATACGCCTTGCGAGATAATGCCAATTGCCGAACCAGACTTCACCAAAACGCAGACAGTTGAGAACCCCCTCTTTTAGGTTCCCCCTGCGGGCAGGGGGAACCAAGGCTCGGTTCCCCTCGCGAAGCGGGGGGAACCTGAAGGAGGGGGGCAATCGTAAACTCTGACTACGCATTTGGCACAAGCCGTAAAATCCCAACCCGAATCGCCGATTCTATGCCCAAACCCTTGAAACTTTTGCAGGGCGCATGGAGTATAATTGGTTATCACACTTTCAGGGGGTATAGTATGACCAATACCGCTGTCAAAGAGAAGGTTCGGGTGAACGACACGGAGTTCGAGATTACCCTCAAGCCCGTGCTGCCGCAGACGGAGAACGACCCGATGGTACTCGACCAGCCGTTGCCGACGCCCGACGAGATTCTGGAGCGCGTGCCCTCCATCGAGCGGCTGCCGCGCTGGGAAGACGGTGCAGCGTAAGCGATGAACCAACGGCTGCAGCGCATCTTAACGGAAGTCGCGCTGGCTGCCGTTCGATATTCGGCAACGCATAGCGCACAGTACGACGACGAGGCGGGGAGCTGGGTCATCATCAAGGACTTCCCACTGCCTGCAGGATATAACTACACGCACACCGATGTGCTGATTCTGCTGCCTGGCAACTACCCGCAGACGCCGCCCGACTGGTTCTATGTGGATGCGGAACTGCTGCTCGAAAACGGCGACGAGCCTGACCATGTGTTCTACGACGACCTCAGCTTCGACCCGAACGAGGAGTGGTTCGAAGACGCCCCGCCGCAGATGCGCGGCTGGACGGGCTGCTGCCTGCACATCTACGACTGGAAGCCCGCCGCCGACCCGCTGCAGGGGCATTCGCTGCTAAGTGTGTGCGAACTCATCAAGGAGGCGTTCGAGCGGTGGAAGTGAACCCGAATCACGCGCCTGTGCCTGTGAAGTTGGAATACTCGCCGATGGTAGGCGAGGTGCGCTTCCCGCAGGCGGTCTGGGAGCAACTACGCGCGACGCTGCTTGCCGACCTCAGCCGCGAGACGAAATGCTTCGTGCTGTGCCGCACGCTGGAGAGCAGCGGGCGCGTGGTGTTTCTGGCGCGGGAGGTCGTGCCCGTGCCCGACGAGGCGTACGCGCAGCGTTCAGCAAGCCTCGTGGAGACGCGCCCTGAGTTTGTGCACGCGCTGCTGGTGCGCTGCGCCCGCGAGGGCTACGCGCTGCTGGACGCGCACACGCACCCGTGGACGACGCTGCCGCGCTTCTCCGCCATCGACGACCGCAGCGACCTGCAGAAGTTCCAGACCACGCAGTCGATGTCGCCCCCGTTTCGGCACGGCAGCCTCGTGTTCGGCTGCGACATGAGCTTCGAGGGTCGCTTTTGGGACTACACGCGCGAAGCGATGGCGACCATCACGCGCCTGCAAGTGCTGGAGACGCCCCCACGCACGCTGTACGGCACCGACTGCCAGCCGCACGACTGGGCGCGCGCGGCGTTGGCAGTGTACGACCGTCAGGTGCGCGCGTTCGGGCTGGAAGGGCAGGCGATGCTTAGCCATCTGCGCGTGGCGGTAGTCGGCGCGGGCGGGCTCGGCTCGCAAATCGCCAACGCGCTTGCACTGCTCGGCGTCGGACACCTGCTGCTGATTGACCCTGACCGACTGGAGCTGAGCAACCTGAACCGTGTGGTGGGTGCGAGCTATGCGCAAGCGGTGCGCGGCTGGCGCAAAGTGCGCGCGTTGGCGCAGCGGCTCAACCGCGCGCGCCCGCCCGAACAACGCACCGTTGCCCCGCTACCGCTGGATGTGCGCACGCGCGAGGCACTGGCGCACCTGCTCAGCTGCGACCTCATCGTCGGCGCAGTGGACAGCGCAGTCGTGCGCCAGTACCTGAACACCGTCGCCATGTGCGCGCTGATCCCTTACCTCGACGCAGGTGTCGGCGTCCGCAGCGAGAACGGACGCCTCGCACAAGGCGGCGGACAGGTGCAGGTGGTCATCCCTGGCGCGACCGCGTGCCTCGCGTGCACCGAGCGAGGCATCCGCCAAAGCGTCGAAGAGCAACTCACCCCCCACCAGCGCGAACTCTCCATCCGCGGGGGCTACATTCAGGGCGAAGCGATACCCAACCCGCAGGTGGTGTTCCTCAACGGCGTCGTGGGAAACCTTTTGGTGTGGGAACTGGTAAAATTAGTCACGCACTGCGCGCCTGTCCAGCCGTACATCTACTACGACCTGCTGGGGCAGCATGCGTTTCCCGCACGCGCCGAGCGCAACCCGAACTGCCTACTCTGCGCGGCGCACCCCGACAGCCTGCTGGGGCAAGGGCTGCACGGGCTAATGGGCTACCTTAAGCCCGCACGCGCCCCAAAAAGCAAACCCATCCCAACACCGAGAGGGCAGTAACCGATGGCGAAGCCGATTCCGTTCAATCGGCGATGGCTGCAGAATCAGCAGGCGCGCGCAGAGGCGGCGGCTGAACCCGCTGCTGCAGCACCGCCCGTCGTCCGAGAGCAGGCACAGCGACTGCAGGCAATCATTTGCGCCGCGTTGGATGTCCCCGAACCCGACGACGAGGCGTTCGATGCTATGGAGCTTGTGCGGGCGTACCTCCAAGAGCCACTGCGCGAGGCGGACGCCGTTCTCAACGCGCGGTTCGAGAGCCAGTGCCCTGGCTGCGGCGAGCCAATCCGTGTCGGCGACCCCATCGTGCGTCACCCGCAGTGGGGACGGTATGTGCATCAAGGTTGTCGCAACCGCCAGCAACGCGCGGCAGTCACCATCGTCGCACGCTACCCTGGCATTTGTCGACACTGCGGGCAGCCCGTCCACCCCGGCGAGCGCATCACACAAGTTCCCCGACTGGGCTGGGTTCACGAGCCGTGCGCGCAGCAGCGCCAGCGCAACTCGTAGCGCCCGTGCAGGAACCGTCGCCGTCGGCGCGAATATCGCCTCGTGTTCGAAACGCAGCTGATTTTCCCGCTCAACGGCTGGCACAATCACGCCTCCAGCCTCGTGGAGTGCCCGAACGGCGACCTGCTGGCGTGCTGGTTCAGCGGTTCAGGCGAGCGCACGGCGGACGATGTGCAGATTCTGGGCGCGCGCCGACGCAAAGGCGCAACCCGCTGGAGCCAGCCGTTCCTAATGGCGGACACGCCCGACTACCCCGATTGCAACCCTGTGCTGTTCATCGACGCGCGGCGGCGGCTGTGGCTGGTGTGGATTACCGTTCTAAACCACCGCTGGGAAGGCTCGCTGCTGAAGTACCGCATCAGCACGGACTACCAGCGTGCGCTTGCGCCGCGCTGGACTTTCGGCGATGTGCTGCACATCTCGCCCGACGCGCGGTTTGTGGAGCAGGTAGAGGCGTGGCTAAAGCGGCTGGAGGCGCAGAGCGCGTCGCTGCCCCCTGCCCTGCGCCCGCGCTTGGAGGTCTACCTGCAGACCGTGCGCCAGAACGCCCGCGACGAACTCTCGCGTCGGCTCGGCTGGATGACGCGCATCCCGCCGCTGATCGAGGGCGAGCGCATCTACCTGCCCCTCTACTCCGACGGGTTCAGCTTCTCGCTGGTGGCGATTAGCGACGATTCGGGTGAGCGGTGGCGCGTAAGTCGCCCGATTCTCGGCGCGGGCGCAGTGCAGCCCAGCCTGCTGCGCCGACGCGATGGCACCCTCGTCGCCTACATGCGCGACAACGGTCCCCCACCCAATCGCGTGTTCGTGGCTTACTCGCACGACGACGGCGAAACTTGGACGGAAGCCGAGAAGACCAGCCTGCCCAATCCCGGTTCCAGCGTCGCCGCGCTTGCCCTGCGCACAGGCGAGTGGCTGCTGATTGGCAACGACACCGAGCAGGGACGCCACCAGCTTGCCATCTGGCTCTCGGACGACGAGGGGCGCACTTGGCGACTCGCCCGCTACTTGGAACGCGATGAACTCGGACGCGGACGCTACGCCTACCCATGCGCAATTCAGGCGCGCGACGGGACGATCCATGTGACCTACAGCTACGCGCTGGAACGGGACGACCTGCCCCGCGACGAGATGGGCAGGCCCAAGCGCAGCGCCATCAAATGGGCGCGGTTTGACCGCGAATGGCTACTGCAGGGGAACCAATCCAGGCTTGGTTCCCCCTGATTTCAGGGGGAACCTCAAGGAGAGGGTGAGAAGGCAAAACGCCAAATGCGCCCCGAAGAATCGAGGCGCACACTGCGAATGGCGCGGAAGTGGCTGGGGTGCGGAACTCCACACCCCAGCCACAGACTGCAGATTTTAGTTCGAGCGGCGGCGCAGCGCCAGCAGACCCGCCAGACCCGCGCCCAACGCGACCATGCTCGCAGGCTCGGGTACCCACAACGCCATCGCAAGGTTGTCCTGCGTACGAGGATCTCCGAAAGTACGCGCCTCGCCAATCTGGATAATCCCGTCGCCGTTGGCATCGCGATAGAAGGCGTCTGTGAGAAGCCCCTCGCTGCCCGGATTCGGAAGACGATTCACGATTCCAACGGTAACATCGTTGCTAACGACGTTGTTCAACAGGAGCTTAATCACCACACCTTTGTTGGGATTCGGGTTCAGGATGATGGGGTTATTCGGAGTCGCCGTGATGATGAACGCCGTTGGTCCTGTTGTCGTGATCCCAGACACGACGCCACTGAAAGAGCCAGCTAAGTCGGAGAAGGCAGGATCGTTTGCTCCACCAGTAGTCGTCCAATCGTTGAAGATATCCACCGTGAACTGAACTGAAGCGTTGCTTACCGCTGCCGCGACAACCAGCACAAAGTCGAACCGAACCAACTGTGCACTCGCAGACAGGCTGACTCCGATGCCGTCTCCCATGTTATAACGAGGCGTGGAGCCAGTGAAAGCTAGCCCCGCCAGATTACTGGTCGGCGGTCCACCTTCTGCCCAGATGGTGTCGTAGATTCGCACCTGCGCATTCACTCCAGACAGCGCCAGTGCCACCATCGTACCTACAGCGAATAATCGTACCCGTTTCATTGCGTCTACCTCCGTTAGAGTATGTTCGGAAGGCAAGTGAAGGCTCTGCCCCAATTGCCTACTGCGCCTACTCTTTAATGACTCAAAAGCGGCGCAAAAGCGGACAGAGAATCGCCTCCTTTCGCCTCCAACCCCATTATAGCACGGATTATTAACATAGCGACCTGTAAGAATTATCAGATTTGAGGCATTTAGAGGCGAAATTCGGTCGAATCGCGCGTGGGTCGGCGCGGTATAATTCCCCCAGAGCGATGATACGCCTGTTGGACAACTCGGGCTGGGCGGGCGACCCAGAGCAGCTCTACGAGACGGTAGAGTTCCCGCCTCCACCGCCCGACCGACCCTACATCTTCACCAACACCGTCACAACGCTGGACGGCAAACTGATTCTGGGCGAGCCAGGCAGCAGCGCGGCGGGGCTGGGCAGCGCAGTAGACCGCCTGCTGATGCACCGCTTGGAAGCCTGCGCCGACGCGGTGGTCATCGGCAGCAGCACCCTGCGCGCCGACCAGCATATGAACTATCCCCCACGCCTGTACCGCGCGGTGGTGACCACCAGCGGCGAGTTGCCCACCGACCACGACTTCTTCCGCAAGTCCGAGGCGGGACGCGCGCTGGTGTTTGCGCCCACCCACCTGCCCCCCGACAAAAAACTCGCGTTGGAGCGCGTCGCCACCGTACATCTGGTCGGCGAGACGCGCGTGGACATCCCCGAAGTGGTGCGCATCCTGCACACCAACTACGAAGTGCGCTACCTGCTGGTGGAGGGCGGGGGCAACCTGAACTACTATTTTTTCGAAGCGGGGCTGGTGGACGAGGTGTTCCTGACGCTTGCGCCGCGGGTCAAGGGCGGGGCGCACCTGCCGACGATGGTGGACGGCGCAGGCTTGCCCCGCGAGCGTGTGCCCCGCTATACGCTGATTTCGGCGTACCTGAACGAGAGCGAGCTGTTTTTGCGCTATCGGAGGGCGGAATGACCCTACGCGAGTTCGTGCGCGAGCAGGTGCAGACGATTTTCGCCGCGTTACAGGCGGGCAATCCGCCCCCCGTCGGCGAGTACGACCCCGCTGTGCTGCGTGAGTGCCTGCGCCGCGCCCAGCCCCAGGTCGGCGCGAGCCGATTTTTGCCCGATGCGGTGGTGCTGGAGTTCATTTTCCAAGACCCCAACCTCGGACCCGCCGTGCTGAGCGTGCGTGTGCCTGCGCCGGAGCCGATTGTGTATATGCCTGTGCCCGACTGGGTAATCGAGGATGTTTGGCAGGGCGAGGTGACGGGATCGTTTCGGTTTCTGTCGGAAGCCGAAAGGTTGCTGGAAGCATTTCGCGAGCAGGTGTTCACCGAGCGCAACCGCGCCTACTTTGAAAAGCCCGACCTGCCCAAGCGGCGCGACTGATTCGGAGGTCTCACCCTTCGTGCTGCGGGGGCGTCTCGGCGGACGCGGCAGGCTGACTGCCCTCCAGCAATCGATGCACGACCGCGCCTATGGTGGTCGCCAGCCAATACAGCCCCAGCGCCCACCCGAACACGGGGATCCACACCACCGCGGGGATGAGCAGGCTCGCCGTCAGGATGCACCAGCCAGGGTGCGGCTCCGCCACGCCGAACAGTTGTAGCACGCGCTCGCCCACGCGCCATGCCGTCGCGCCGTAGCCGATCAGAAACGCCAGCCCCAGCAGCAGCCCCACCAGCACAATCAGCAACTGCAGCACGCCGCGCGCAGGCGCGTCTTCGGGCTGGTTCTGGGTTGCCGCGCCCAGCACGAACGCAAGCAGGAGTGCGCCCGCCAGCGTCAGCGCGCCGCGCACGCCCACCCCGCGCTCGCCCCGACGAAACAGCGTCATGTAGTCCGCCGTCAGCCCGCGAAACAGCGCAACATCCACCAGCCCGACCGCCGTCAGCGTCACACACAGCGACAGGAGCCCAATCAGCCCCTCCAACTAAATCACCTCCTGCAGGCGGTTCCACAGCGTCTGGACGGGCGCAGTGAACGGGCGCGTGAGCGTCTGCACGATCGCGCTCGGTTGCAGCGCGTCCACAGACGGTGCGTCGATGGGCGCGCGGAAGGCGACCAGCAGCAGCGCGGTGAGCAGGCACAGCGCAAGCGCGAGCCGCAGCACGCCACGCGGCTCAGGCGCAGGTTCGGGCAGGCGCACGGCGGGCGCGGGCAGTGGGGGCAACGTGCGCAGCGCACGCCCCACCGCCTGCCACGCCTCCAGTTTCGCACGGCAAGCAACACATCGGTGCAGGTGCGCCTCCACCGCCGCGCGTGCAGGCGCATCGAGCCAGCCCTCCAGCCAGTCGTGCAGCGCAGGTTCCAATCGCTTGCAGTCGTCTCTCATCCGAGTTCCTCCTCCAGCCAGCGGCGCAGGGTTTCGCGCCCGCGATAGAGCCAAGTCTTGACCGTGCCTTCGGGCGCGTTCAGGGCGCGGGCAACCTCCGCTATCGGCAACTCCTCGTAGTAGTAGAGCAGTATCGCGGCGCGTTGGGGTGCGGGCAGACGCATCAGCAGCCGTTGCACCGTGCGCCGCTGCTCGCGTTCATACAGCCGCTCCTCCAGCGTCGGCGCGGGCGGGGCGGCTTTGGCGGCTTGCTCCAGATATCGCTGCTCGGTGGCGCGGTCGCGTCGCGCGTTCAGGCACACCCGCGCCGTCAGGCACAGCAGCCAAGTCGCGAACGGCTGCGCGGGGTCGTACAGCGGCAGGCGCGTGTAGGCGCGCAGGAACGCCTCCTGCATCGCGTCTTCTGCAGCGCTCGCCTCGCCCAGCATCCGAAACGCCAGCGAGAACACACGGTCGCGATAACGCTCCATCAGCGCGTCGAACGCGCCCGTGTCGCCCTGCAGGCATCGCTCCACCAGCGTCGCGTCGTCGGGCATCGCTATTTCACCAATCGCACCGATTGTACCAGCCAGCGGTTGGCGGTAGGTCCGCCTTCGGTCAGCGCGCCCCAGTCCGCCAGCGAGAGCATCTTGACCGTCGCGGGGATCAACTTGCCGTCGCCCTTGCCTTTGGTATCGTCGGTAATCGTGAACTGGCTCCACAGCACCCGCTTCGGTTCGGGCTTGCTCTCGCCGCCTGCCTCGAAAGTCGCCGACCACCGCTCGCCGTCCTGCTCCTCCACGAATACCGCCAGCGTGGTGGGCGTCTTGACTTGGATGACCACCTCGACGCCCTTCGTGTCGCGCAGGGCATTCGGCTCGATCATGCGCAGCACGCCGAAGATATAGGGGAACGGTAGGTCGTATTCCACGCGCATGCCGCCCGTCTCGCGCCTAATGGTCGTGTAGGCGGTCGCTATCCACACAAGGTAATCGCGCTGGAAGTCGTCGAGCATGTTGGGCGCAGCGCGACGCGCTGGGGCTTCCGACAGGAACTCGAACTCGTCCAACCACATCACGCGCGTGCCTGTCTGGTCGCCGAACAGAATCGCCGCTTCGGGCGTCGCCAGAAAGAGCGCGCTCACATCAATCAGTCCCAGCCCCACGACCTCGTCCATGTCGAGTTTGTTATTGACGGGTTTCGTATCTTCCGCGAGCATAAAGTCAGTAAGGGCGATGGTGACCTGTTGCCACTCGTTGCCACTGACCCAGAAGGGCGCGTGCCAGCGTTCGCCGCCTTGCTCCTGGAGGCTGAGCGCGAAGAGCGCGGGTCGGTCCGCCTTAATCCAGAACCGAAAGCCCTGCGCCCACAGTTCGGGTTCCAGATAGACAATCGCGTTCAGTTTGCCCGCCGCCGCGGTGTAGGTGTAGCGCAAGGCACGCTTGCCTGACTTGACATCGTTCGGGTTCTCGGTGAGTTCGACCTTGCCGCCTGCGCCGGGCAGCACCAGCCACCCGTGTTGGGGCGTCTCGAACCCGATGACCGACTTCGGCGTCTGCGTCCACAGCGCGCCCATCAGCGCCAACAGCCCTACAACCGTCCAGTATCGCATAGTCGTCTCCAAGACGGTATACACGGCAAGAATTCGGAAGGTTTCAGCCCGATTGGGCGCACGGGCAGTGAACATCGTCTGTCGTCGCGCGTCTATAAGCGTCGGAGGATGAGATCCATGCGAGTGAAGACGATAGTTGTGAGCGTGCTTGCTGCGAGCCTTGTGTATAGCGCGTTGGCGCAGGGCGTGTTTGGCGGACAGCCCCGCCAGGGACAAGGCGGTCCAGCGCAACGCGGGCAAGGCTTCGGCAGAATGATGGGCGCGGGCATGGCAGGCATGCTGTTGCAACGCCCCGATGTGCAACGCGAGTTGAACCTGACCGAGCAACAGAAGACGCAGATTCGACAGATGCAAGAGGCGATGCGCGCCGCGTGGCAAGAGATGCGCAACTTGCCCCCGCAGGAGCGACGCCAGAAGATGGAAGAGCTGCGCCAGAAAAACGACCCGACCAAAGTGCTGAACGAGAGCCAGAAGAAGCGACTGCGCGAGATCGAGCTGCAAGCGATGGGACCCATCGCGTTCCTGCAGCCTGAGGTCGCCGATGAGCTGAAGCTGACCCAAGAGCAGCGTTCGCGCCTGCAGGGAATCGTGATGCAGCAGATGCAACAGCTGCGCGAGCAGTTCCAAGGCGGCGGTTTTGGGCAAGGGCAAGGCGCCCAGAACTTCCAGCAGATACGCGAGCAGATGGAGAAGCAGATGCTGGAGGTGCTGACCCCCGCGCAGCGCGAGAAGTGGCAACAGATGCAAGGTAAGCCGTTCCAGTTCGAAGGCGGTCGCCCGATGCTGTGGGGCGGTATGGGCGGCTTCGGGCAGCAGGGTCGCCCGCGCGGCGGCTCGGGCTTCGGCGGCGGACGCGGCTTCGGCAACTAACAACTTACCTCCTCAAGCGAACACCGGCAGAGTGCGCCCTCCCCTTGGGGAGGGCGGCTCTGTTTAAGACGCCTGCTCGTGCGACGGTGCAGGCTCCTCGTACAGTGGCAACCGCACGCGAAACACGCTCCCGACGCGGTACTCGCTCTCCACTTCCACCTGCCCGCCGTGCGCTTCCACGATGTGCTTGACAATTGATAGCCCCAGCCCCGTGCCACCCGTCTCGCGCGAGCGCGTCTTGTCCACGCGGTAGAAGCGCTCGAAGATGCGCGGCAACGCCTCGCTGGGGATGCCAATCCCTGTGTCGGCGACCTCCAGCACGGCAGTATGCCCTTCCGCGTAGGTGCGCACCGTCACGCTGCCTTGAGGCTTGTTGTAGCGAATGGCGTTGCTAAGCAGGTTCAACGCGACCTGCAGAATCTGGTCGCGGTTCGCCAGCAAGCGAATGCCGGGTGTGAGTTCTACCGTGAGCGACACCTGCGCACGCTGCGCTTCGCCTTCCATCTCCTGTACCGCCTGCTGAATCACGGGTGCCAGTTCGAACACTTCGCGCACAGGCTGCATCGACTCGGCGCGGGTGAGCGTCAGCAGATCGTCAGCAATGCGCGTGAGCCGATCCGCCTCCTGGATAATCAGGTTCAGGAACCGCTGGCGGGTGGAATGCGGCATGTCGGGGTCGTCGTGGATGGTCTCCGCCAGCGAGCGGATGGACGCCAGCGGGGTACGGAACTCGTGCGACACATTCGCCACGAAGTCGCGTCGCACCTGCTCCAAGCGCAGTAGCTCGCTCTTATCAATAAGTGCGATTGCGAATAGCTTGTGCGAGTCCGCCTCGCCGAGATACCAGATATGCGCCTCCGTGTGTCGCTCTTTGGGGAAGCTGAAGGTGATCTCACCAGACACCGCCGATTCGCGTCGCACAGCTTTGAGCATCAGGAGGTACAAGTCGTAGCAGAAGGTCAGCGCAAGCAACGACTTGCCCGTCATGTGGCGGAAGCCGAACCATTCCAGCGCGAGACGATTGGCGTAGCGCAGCATCGCGTCCTCGTCGCAAATCAGCAGCGGGATGGGCATGCCGTCTACGAGCGCAAGTCGCCGCCGCTGTTGGCGCGTCAGCTCCAGTTGTAGCGATTCGATTTCAGCGCGCTGCTCTGCAAGCTGTTCGCGCAGCGCAGTGAATCGGGCATAGAGCCGCTGCGTGAAGTAGAGCGCAAGCAAGATACAGCCGACCGCCGCCGCGACCAGCGCCTCGCGCCACGCAGGCAAGAAGTCCACCAGCGCTGTCAGCAGTACCAGCCCCGCGCTCAGCCAGAGCAACGCGGGTAGCCAGCGAACGCTCATCCCTGAAAACGGTACCCGCTACCCCGCACCGTCTGAATATAACGCGGGCTCTGGGGGTTAGGCTCTATCTTCGCACGCAACCAGCGTATATGCACATCCACCGTGCGCGGGTTCACATAAGTGCCCAGCCCCCACACATGATCCAAGATCTGATCACGCGAGAATACCTTGCCTGGGTGAGTCGCCAGCAGGGTGAGCAGGGCATACTCTTTCGGGGTCATCGGGATCTCCTCGCCGCTGCGGTAGACGCGCTTGGCGTCCAAGTCGATCTCTATGTCGCCGAACCGAATGCGGGGCGGGGCAGGTGGCTGCGCACGACGCAGAATCGAGCGCACGCGAGCAATCAGCTCCGCCACGCTGAACGGCTTGACGATGTAGTCGTCCGCGCCGAGTTCGAAGCCGCGAATCTTGTCCTCCTCCGTTGCGCGTGCCGTTAGAAACAGCACAGGCGTCTGGTTATGCTGGCGGATAATCCGACACAGGTCGAACCCGCTGCGTCCAGGCAGCATCACATCCAGAATCACCAGGTGGGGCTGATGCTCGTGGAACAGGCGCAGGGCGTCTTCAGCGTTGTCAGTCACGAACACCTGCAGTCGCTCGCGCTGCAGGTTGTACTGCAGCGTCTCGCACAACACGGGGTCGTCCTCCACGAGTAGCACGCGCACAGGCGTTTGCGTCTCAGGCGTGTCGGAGCGTTCCGCTTCGGCGATCTGGCTCATCGCTACTCCTCCACGATGATTTCGACATTCGCGCGGGGCACAACGACGACGGTACCGTCGTCCAGCTTGGCTTTCAGCACGCGGGCGTGCGTGCCCGACTCGATCTCCATCAGCTCTGGTGGCAGCTCAATGACCGTGCCCAGCCGCCCGAAGTAGGGTTCGCGGATGATACGCACTGCGCTGCCGATCTCAAGTATCTGGGTCTCACGCGCGGGCGGCGATTCGGGCAAGGGCGACGGGTCTTCCAGCGGCACAATGATTTCAGGGCGGATAACCCCTGCGCGGATTTGCGTTGCGCCGTTGATGGAAGCTACCTTGCCCTCCAAGCTTTTTAGCAGGCGGAAGGTACGGTTTGCCATCCGAATTGCGCCGAAGCCCTCTGTGATGATGATAGAGAGTGGAATCTCTTCCGAACCGGTGATGGCGACGCCGATGTCGTGCCCCAAAAAGCGAATCAGGTCGGTGTCGCGAATGCCACCTACGACGATGCCGACCGCACCACGCTCGGCAGCGCGCGTGATGGCATCCGCTTCCACCGCCGCGCCGCCAACCAGAACTTGCCCTGCGACATCGTCGGGGATATGCTGCGCAGTGAGCGTCTCGCCGGGGTCGTTAACCAGCACGCGCAGGGTGCCGCGACGCTCGCCCCCCACGCCGAAGATACCCTGAATCAGCGCACCTTGCGTCTCGATGACCGCACCTTCCTGAGGCAGGACCTTCACCACGCGCCCCTGCACATAGGCATTCACATCAATGATCGTCGGCGGCTGACGCACGCCCACATGTCCCGTCACATCCGAAATCAGCTCTACTGTGCCTGCCACAGGCGACTTGGCAACGCCACGAAATAGCCCCAGAAAACCCTTCGTTTCGGCGATTACCTGATCCTTCTCAACGGTATCGCCCTCTTTGACCTTAAGCACGCTACGAATCTGTTTTGGCTCGATGCCCACCATCTGCGCAACGCGCACGGTCTGCAAGATGCCTGGCAGCAGCGCGCGGGCAACCACCGTGTCGGGCTGCACCAAGTCGCCCTCATGCACCAGCACCTCGCCCTTGATGGGCAAGCGACGCGTTTTGAGAATCACTGTATTTGCGCTGACGGTCAGTCCTGGTGTGTATGCGGTACCCATATCCTCTCTCCCTGTCAGGTCTGTTTCGTTTCTACACGGAGCGACTGCCGACGCTTCCGTTTGGCGATGCGCCCAACAAGCAAAATGCTCAGAAAGTAAAGAAACACCATTGGCAGCCCGACCGCAAGCATCGAGAAGGCGTCGCCTGAAGGGGTCAGCAGCGCCGCCAAAAGCCCAATCCCCAGAATCGCGTGCCGCCAATACTTCCACATCGCTTCGGGCGTTGCCAGCCCAACTTGCGCCAGAAACATCAGCACCACGGGCATCTGGAAGCCCAGCCCGAACGCAAACATCATCTTCACCACAAACATGATGTATTGCGCGGGATTCTGAAGCAGCTGCGCCTCGGGGTAATCGTCCAGGTAGCTCAGAAAGAAGTTGAACGCTGCGGGCAGGATGTAGTACCCCATCGCGACGCCCGAAAAGAACAGGAACACGCTGAATGGCGCAATGAGCTTGACCGCGCGCTTCTCCTGCTTGGTCAAGCCTGGCGCAACGAAGCCCCACACCTCGCGCATAATCAGGGGCATCGCCAAGATTAGCCCCAGAATAAGGGCGAGCTTGAACTTCAGAAAGAACGGCTCGGTCGCGTGGGTGAAGACGAATTTCGCGCCTTCAGGTTTTATATGCAGCAACGGAGCCGCCAGAAAGTCGTACACATACGGGGTAATCACAAAGGCAACCACCCAGCCGAGCATGATGTAAACGAGCGCGCGGAAGATGCGCTTCCGAAGCTCCTCCAGATGCTCCATGAAGGTCGCCTTCGGCTCATCTTCCGTGCGCTCTCGGGGAGGCTCCAAGTCGGCTGGGTAGGTCATCTCACAAGATTCGTATCAGCCGCATGTCGATTTCGACGCCAAATCGGTTGATGATGTTGCGTGCGCCTGTTTGTGCGCCGCCTCCGCCAAAGCCACCGCCCAATCCACCTGCTCCAGGGGCACCGGGTATGCCTAACCCACCGCGCGGCGCGCCTCGCGGTCCACCCCGCGGTGCGCCTGCCATGCCGCCGTCGTCGTCTGCACCGAAGCCACCCCCGCGACCAAAGCCCGGCGGCGCGCCAAAGCCTCCAGGCGCACCGAAGCCACCGCCAAACTGCTCCTGACGCACGCGCCCCTCTAACTGCAGGGTGGTCTTGACGCGGATAACTTGCCCGATGTCGTAGGCGAAGTAGACCTCACGGCGCACCACACTCTTAGGCTTCTCCAGCTGCACTCCGCCCAGATCCAGCGGGAAGGGAATGTTGCCTGTGAACTCGTAGACGATTTTCGCGCACTTGTAGCCTTGCTCCCACTCGAACCGCTCAAGGCGCGCAGCGACAGGGATCTTCTTACCCACTTCAGAGGCTTCCCCCGAACGCAGCGGGTTGTTGAGGCTAATCGTCGCACTCCAGCGGTCGCCCGGTTTGTAGCGGCGCGGTGGCAGCAAAGGCAAATCGGCGACCCAGTAGTAGTAGACCTCCGCTTGCTGCGAGTCCGCCACACGCGAGACCTGATAGCGCACGCGCCCTGTCGTCTCCACCTCTTGGTACACAGGCGCCATGCGGTCGGAATTGATAACCTCCACTTGCCCACCCATGATATCGATAGCAGGCGGCACAGGCGTCCACGAAATCAGCCCTAAGTTATTGCGAAAGTCCAGTACGGACAATTCACCCTTGAAGGTAATATCCCTTAGGATGGTCTCTTCAGGCGTCAGTCCGGAGTACTGAATTTCGTTGACTTCCTTGAAAACCCCTTTGATGCTGTAGCGATAGGTCTTGCCAGGTGTCCAGCGGTAGCGCAGGAAGATGCCTTCGGCGGGTACCTTGATTTCGTTTTCCACTCGCAGGCGCACGGAGCTGCGTCCCAGAATGCGCGCGCCGCCGCCACCTTCGGGATTGCTGTAGAGGGTGAGTTCGATGGTGTGTTCGCCGTCGGGCACATTCAGTTTTTTGGTGTCCCAGCGGTAGATGTAGTGTCCGCGTTCGCGGTCGGTGTCCAGCGCGACAGGGGCAACCGCTTCGATGAACTTGCCGTCGATGCGCACGCCGATGAACCCGCCCTGCGGCACGCTACGGATGGGGAATCGGATTTGCACCACCTCGCGCACGCGCGCGCCGTCCTGCGGGCGCACAATCGTAAACGGTGCTTGCGCGACCGCCGCCGCGCTCCACAGTATTAGCAACCCAATCGCTGCACGCTTCATCGTCAATTTCGCCTCCGCCTCCTGATTGTACCCCACACACCCGCAGATTCCTGCCAGCGAGCGGTGGCACTCAGCGCACCGTCGCTTGGTCGCGCTCGGCTAAGATGCGACGGATGTCGGTCACGAACTCTTCAATCAGTGTGCCTGGGGGGTAGACGCCCTTGACACCCATTTGTTTGAGCGCTTCGGCGTCGTCGTCGGGGATCGTGCCGCCCGCAATCACCAGAATATCCTCGGCGTTGCGCTGCTTGAGGATCTCCAGCACTTTGGGCACGAGCGTCATGTGCGCGCCTGAGAGGATGCTGATTGCAATGATGTCGGCGTCCTCTTGGATGGCGATTTGCACGACTTCTTCGGGGGTGCGGCGCAGTCCTGTGTAGATGACCTCGAAGCCGGCGTCGCGCAGGGCGCGGGCAACGACTTTAGCGCCCCGATCGTGCCCGTCTAAGCCCACTTTGGCGACCACGATGCGCGGGATCTTGTCCATCGGAGGCAATTTTACCCGCTGGCGCGTTCTTGGGGCTCCCATTCCCCGCCGCGGGCGATATGGGGCGTCGTGCCTCCGCGATACGCCTCGAATCGGCACAACCACTGCCCCTGACAGACCGCCGTGCCCCGCATGCCTTCCGCAACGGTTTCGAACACCTCGCGCGCGGTCTCGTACTCGTTCTCCCTGCCATTCGGCTCGCGCAGGCGCACATAGTAGTCCATCGGGTCGGGGTAGTCGCGCCAGTAGTAGACCGTTTCGCCCGTTCGCTTGTCGACGGCGGTGCAGGCAACCACATACACATTCTCAAGTGTGCGCGGATCGCCCCGAAAGCGGTTGCGGTGCTTCCACAAGCCATACGCCGACACGCCCCCGACAATCGCCATCCCGCCGAACAGGACGATGTAGCCTGTGATGGCAATCGCCAGCAGCGATGAGTCGCCCCAGCGAGCGAAGTTAGCGACGCCACCCAGCGTACACAGCCCCGCCACCAGCCCGCCAATCACCATCATCGCCAGCCCCAGCAGCATCAGCGCTGTCATGCCCTCATAGCGTGGCATGGCGTTTACCCCCTATATCGCCATCATGCTCGCCACTTCCAGTTTGCGCAGGTCAATCGTCTTGGTCGCCGTCTGGATGTACTCGATGGGCACGGCGACGAGCCTGCCGCCCTCCACGCCGACCATCTCGTTGGTGTGCCCGTCCAGCAGGCGTTGCACGGCGAACACGCCGAGTTGTGTCGCCAGCACGCGGTCAAACGCCGTCGGCGAGCCGCCCCGCTGCATGTGCCCCAGCACCAACGCCCGCAGATGATACGGCGTATGCTCCTGCAGGAACTTTTTGATATCTTCGGCGCGCGCCGCGCCCTCCGCCACCACGATAATGCTGGAACGCTTGCCCCGCTCATAGCTGTCGCGCAGCTTGTCCAGCAAGTCCACTAAGTCGTAGGGCACTTCGGGGATGAGTATCGCCTCCGCGCCGCCTGCCAGACCCACCTCCAGCGCGATGAACCCCTTATGCCTGCCCATTACCTCGATCACGAACACGCGCTCGTGCGAGTACGCCGTGTCGCGCACTTTGTCAATCGCCTCCAGCGCGGTGTTGACCGCCGTGTCGAAGCCGATGGAGTAGTCCGTGCCAGGGATGTCGTTGTCAATCGTGCCCGGCAGCCCCATCACCTTCACGGGCGAGATGCGCGAGAGTTCCACCCCGCCGCGCATCGAGCCGTCCCCGCCGATGATGACCAGCGCGTCGATGCCGTACTTGTCCAGTATCGCCGCGCCTTTCTGCAGACCTTCGGGCGTCTTGAACTCCTCGCAGCGGGCGGTGCGCAGAATTGTGCCCCCGCGATTGATAATCCCGCCTACCGAGAGCGAACTCATCGGCTCGATTTCCTCGTTCAGCAGTCCCGCGTAGCCGCGCTTGATGCCATACACCTCCAGCCCGTTGTAGAGCGCGGCGCGCACCACCGCCCGAATCGCCGCGTTCATGCCTGGCGAATCGCCGCCACTGGTCAGCACGCCTATCCGCTTGACACTCATGGCGTCCCTCCGAAGTTAGGTTGGCGTTTCTCCAGAAAGGCGCGGATGCCCTCCTGCCCTTCGGGGCTGACGCGCAGTTCGGCAATGCGGGCAATCGTGAGCGAGCGCAGTTCGTCGGCGGGTAGCGTTTGCGTCGCGTGCAGGAGCATCTTCGCCGCTGCCATCGCGTTGGGACCGTTCTGCAGCAGGTTCTCCACAACCGCCTCCACCGCCGCATCCAGTTGGTCGGCGGGCACGAGTCGATGCACCAGCCCAATCCGCAATGCGGTCTCAGCGTCGAACCGCTCGCCCGTGATAAAGAGCGCGCGCGCGTTGCCGTAGCCGATTTTGCGCACCACATACGGCGCAATCACAGCGGGGATTAGCCCCAGTTTCACCTCGCTGAAGGCGAACCGCGTGTCGGGCGTCGCCACCGCCACATCGCACACAGCAACCAGTCCTGCACCCCCGCCCATCGCCGCGCCATGCACCCGACCCACCACAGGCTTCGGGCAGTGGTCAATCGCCTCGAACATCCGCGCGAGCCGACGCGCGTCCTCCAAGTTCTCGGCGAAGGTGTAGTCCACCATCTTGCCCATCCAGTGCAGGTCTGCCCCTGCGCAGAACGACTTGCCCGCGCCCTGCAGCACCACCACGCGCGTCGCCTCGTCCTCGCGCAGCGACTCGAACGCCTCCGTGAGCTGCGCAATCAGCGTCTCGTCGAAGGCGTTGTGCGTGTCGGGGCGGTTGAGCGTGATGCGCGTTATCGGCGGCGTTCGGTCGATCAGCACACTCATCTTAGCCCTCCACCTCTTCCGATTTCCAGCCGTACTTGCCCACCAGCGGCACGAACATGCACTCGCCGAAGGTGTTGGCGCGAAGGCGTGTGCCGTGCTTGGTGATGCGCGTGAGCCGTTGGTACTGCCGCGAGCCTAACGGCAAGACAAGTTTACCCCCGTCAGGGCTGAGTTGGTCAAGCAGGGGCTGCGGGACTTTAGGCGGCGCGCCTGCGGTGACTAAGATGCAGTCATATGGTGCATACGGGGGGAACCCGCAAGTGCCGTCGCCAATCACGAAGGTAATCGGGGGTAAGTTCAGCGGCTGCAGGTTGCGCAACGCCTGCAGGGTCAGGCGCGGGAACCGCTCGATGGTCGTCAGCCGCCCGCACAGCCGACGCAAAATCGCCGTCTGGTAGCCCGACCCCGTGCCAATTTCCAGCACATTCTCGTTGCCCGTGAGTTCCAGCAGTTGGGTCATCTGCCCCACCAACGACGGCTGCGAGATGGTCTGTCCTTCGCCGATGGGCAGCGCGTGGTCGATGTAGGCATGTAGGCGATGGCTTTCGGGCACGAACAGGTGTCGGGGCGTCTGGCGCATCGCCTCCAGCACACGCGGGTCGCGCACCCCCTTCTCACGCACCTGTTCCAGCAGCGCCTCCAGCTGGGCAGTGTAGTACGTCCCGTCGGCGGGCATACCCAGCAGGTTCGACGGCGCAAGCGCGAGTCCTGCAAAGAGTTGACTCGCGTCCGCGATGCAGGCAGCGCTGATATGAACTGCGATGGGGTTGTGGACGACGCCGACCTGCTGACGATACTGTTCAACTTCGGCGGCGGGTGTTAGCCCTCACCTCCAGCCCCTCTCCCACGCTGTGGGAAAGGAGTGTAGGGGCGCACGGCGGGCGCCCTAATGAGCATTTCCCCCTCGCCCGCGTGGGGGGAGGGGGAACATGAGGCGTGAGCGCCACTCCACCTTATGCTTACTTTTCGAACTCCACCTTGACGGTCTTAGGCTTCGCCGACTCGGCTTTGGGCAAGCGCACCTCCAGCACGCCGTTGCGGTAGACGGCTTTCACACGGTTCTCGTTAATCGCGGTGGGCAGTGTGTAGGAGACGCTGAACTTACCGTGCCCGCCCATGCGACTGACATAGTGCGCCTGCACATTTTCGCCTTCGATTAACGGCTTGCGCTCGCCCGTCACCGTCAGCGTGCCGTTGGACAACTCCACATGTAAGTCCTTTTCGGACACGCCCGGTGCAGTAACGAACACCACGAACTCATCGGGTGTCTCGTAGACATCGAGCGCAGGCGTGAACTCGAACTCCGTCGGCGTTACCAGAGTGGTCGGTCGCCAGTCGAAGAACCGATTGAACAGCTCATCCATTTCGCGTCGGAGCTGCTCCACCTCACGGAACGGATTCCAGCGTACAACCGCATTCTCAGGCTCGCGTCGTGCTAATCCTCGCATCGTTCATCCCTCCTCTATGAGTGTTTTGTTGGAAGGTCTCTTGAGTGCCTTCCACTCAACTATACGACTTAGCGCGGTGGAAAGTTCCCGCCCGTTTCGGGAATTCGCCCGATATGCCATAATATTGGCGGAGGCATGACGATGAGCCAGAAGACGATGACGGAGCGCAAGGCGCGGTTTGAGTCGCTGTCGGGTATTGAGATCAAGCGTTTCTACACCCCAGAGGATATTGCACATCTGGACTATCAGCGCGACTTAGGGAATCCGGGCGAGTATCCGTTTACGCGCGGGCTGTACGAATCGGGCTACCGCACGAAGTTGTGGACGGTGCGCCAATTTTCGGGCTTCGCGACTCCTGAAGAGACGAACCGACGCTACAAGTTTTTGATCGAGCAAGGTCAAACAGGACTGTCGGTGGCGTTCGATTTGCCGACGCTGATGGGTGTTGACCCCGACGACCCCGAAGCAGAAGGCGAGGTCGGCAAGTGCGGCGTGAGTGTCGCCTCGCTGGAGGACATGGAGATTCTGTTCGACGGCATCGACCTCGCCAACATCACGACCTCGATGACCATCAACGCGCCCGCGATTATGATTTGGGCGATGTACCTTGCGGTCGCCGAGAAGCGCGGCATCCCACTGGAGCAACTATCGGGCACTATCCAGAACGATATCCTCAAAGAGTTTATCGCACAGAAAGAGTGGATCTACCCGCCTGAGCCGCACATGAAACTTATCGTGGACACCATCGAGTTCGCGACGCGCTATGTGCCCAAGTGGCACCCGATTAGCGTCAGCGGGTACCACATTCGCGAAGCAGGCGCGACTGCCGTACAGGAGTTGGCGTTCACGCTGGCAGACGGCATGGAGTATGTGCGCTGGTGTTTAGACCGCGGGCTGGACATTGACGAGTTCGCGCCGAAGTTTTCGTTCTTCTTCAACGCGCACATCGACTTTTTCGAGGAGATTGCCAAGTTCCGTGCGGCGCGGCGGATTTGGGCGCGCGAGATGCGCGAAACCTTCGGCGCGAAGAACCCGCGCTCGTGGTGGTTGCGCTTCCACACCCAAACTGCAGGCGTCTCCCTCACGATGCAACAGCCGTATGTGAACCTGATACGCTCCACCATCGAGGCGTTGGCAGCGGTGCTGGGCGGCACGCAGTCGCTTCATGTGAATTCATTCGATGAAGCGTGGGCGCTGCCGACCGAAGAGGCGGTGCTGCTGTCGCTGCGCACGCAGCAGGTGATTGCGCACGAGACGGGCGTGACGAACACGGTGGACCCGCTCGGCGGCGCGTACTTCGTGGAGTGGATGACCGACCAGATGGAGGCGGGCGCACGCGACTACTTCCGCCGCATCAAAGAAGAAGGCGGAGTCATCCCCGCCATCAAGAGCGGCTTCTTCCAGCAGGAGATCGCCGACGCCGCCTATCGGTTCCAGCAGCGCGTCGAGGAGCGCGACTTCATCTGGGTCGGCGTCAACGAGTACCAGATGGCAGAAGAGCCTATCCCGTTCCGCATCCTGAAAATCGAACACGAGGCGCACGAGAAGCAGGTCAAGCGGCTTGCTGACCTGCGCCGTCGGCGGGACAATCGCGCTGTGGCGCAGGCACTCAAAGACCTTGTCGCCGCCGCGCGCCGCGACGAAAATCTGATGGTTCCCATCTTGAACGCCGTCAAAGCCTACGCGACGCTCGGCGAGATGGTCAACGCGCTCAAAGAGGTGTACGGCACTTACACCGAGAGCGCGGTAATTTAGGGACGGTTGTCCCCGTGCGCCTCACAACTCCTGCGCGTGTGGCTGAGGGTCGCTTGCCGACTCCAGCCACTCGGCGATCCATTCGTGCGCTTCGCGCAGGTTGTGTCCCTCACCGAGCAGGCGACGGATATCGCGAAACGCCTGCAGTTGCGCCGTGCGTGTCGCCTCGTCGCGTAGCAAGGGCAACAGCGCGTGCGTCAGCGTTTCGGGCGACGCCGCCTCTTGAATGAACTCAGGGCACACATCCTGCTGCAAAATCAGGTTCGGCAAGCCAATCCAGCGCAGGTTCAGCCGACGACGGCGCAGGCGGTACTCCAGATTCATCAGCCAGTCGCCCCGATAGACGATGAGCATCGGCGTGCCCAGCAGCGCGGCTTCCAGCGTCGCCGTGCCCGAACAGACAATCGCCGCGTCCGCGTGCGCCAGCAGATTCCACACCGAGCGCGTCTCGGTGGGAACCCACTGCTTGGAGCCGTCCGCCCAGAGCGCGTGTATCCAGTCGGGGCTCAAGTGTGGCGCGACAGAGACTACGAACTGCACTTCGGGCATCACGCGGCAGAGTTGATCGGCAACGCGGGCGTAAAGCGGCGTCAGCGCGCGCACCTCGTGGCGACGACTGCCTGGCAACAGCGCCACAATCGGGCGGTACGGGTCAATCCCCAGCCGCTCGCAGAACGCCTCTTTGGGTTCCGACGGGTGCGCCAAGCGCAGCAGCGGGTGCGGTATCCACTGCGCTCGCGCACCCATCGCTGTTAGCTGCGCCGCTGACCACTCGAACGGCGTCAGCACCCAGTCGGTGCAGCGGGGCAAGTCCGCGCCCTGACGCTCGCGCCGCCAGCTACCTGGGGGGATGTAGTACGCCACGCGCATGCCGTGCGCCTTCGCCCAGCAGCTCAGCGGCACATTGAACGCGCCGAAATCGATGGGAACCACCAGATCGGGACGCACGCTCTGCAGGAACCGCTTCACCCGCTGGAACGCCAGCAGCACCTTCGGGGCGACCTTGACCGACTCTACGATACCGATTGCCCCCCACGCGCGGCTGTCGGCGATGAGCTGCACCCCTGCCGCGTGCATTCGCGCGCCGCCGACACCGTAAAGCGCAATTTCTGGGAAACGCGCCCGTAGCGATTGCGCCAAGTCCGCCCCGTACAAGTCGCCTGACGCCTCGCCCGTGAGAATGATGACTGAACGGCTCATTTGCGCGCAGGCTGGTCTAACGCGCGCCCGTTGCGTCCGTGCCGAATCTGCTCCATAAACGCAATTAGATACTCCAGCTCCGCCGTCATTTCAATCTCCGCTCGGATTTTCTCGATGGCTTGGGTCAAATTCATCTCGGAGAAGAACATGTAGCGGCACGCCTTGCGCAGGGCATCGCGGGAGTTTTGGGGTACGCCTGCCCGTCGCAGCCCGACGAGGTTCACGCCGCGCACTTCGGCAGGATTACCTTCCACAATCATAAACGGGGGCACATCGCGCACGATACGGGACATTCCGCCCACCATCGCCAGCTTACCGATGCGCGTGAACTGGTGAATGCCCGCCATGCCGCCCAAGTTCGCGCCGTCGCCGATTTCGCAATGCCCGCTGACGCCGACCGAGTTCGCTATCACCACACCGTTGCCTACCGTGCAGTTGTGCCCGATATGCACATACGCCATCAGGAAGTTGTTGTCGCCGATACGGGTCGCCTGCTCCTCGCCGCTGGCGCGGTGGATGGTGACATACTCACGAATCCAGTTATTGTCGCCGATGATGAGATAGCTACGCTCGTTCTTGAACTTACGGTCTTGCGGTGGCGCGCCCAGCACCGCGCCGTGATAGATGACATTGTTACGCCCAATACGGGTGTACTCCTCGACAATCACATGCGCGCCGAGGATTGTGCCTGCGCCGATTTGCACATGGGCGCCGATGATGCTGTACGCGCCGACCTCCACATCGTCGTCCAGCTCCGCGCTGGGATGCACCACTGCGGTGGGATGAATAGTTGCCATAGGTCTCGCCTCTTTAGGGGTTCTGGGCAGGCAGCAGGGTCTCTACGGGCGGGCTTTGGAATCGGTCAGGTTCGGGCAGGGCGAAGGTGATTTCGGCTTCGGCGGCGATTTCCCCGTCCACACGGGCAATTGCCTTCACGCGCCCAATCTCACGACGCATCCACAACATCTCCACTTCCAGAATCAGCGTGTCGCCGGGCACGACGGGGCGCCGAAACCGCGCATTGTCGATACCGCCCAGCAACGCGATGCGATTGCGCAAGTGCGGCTGCAGCATCACCATTACGCCACCCACCTGCGCCATCGCCTCCAGAATCAGCACGCCCGGCATAATCGCCTTCGCAGGGAAGTGCCCCTGAAAGAAGCTCTCGTTGACAGTGACATTTTTCAGCCCGACGGCACGCTTGCCTGGCTCCAACTCCAAGATCCGATCCACCAGCAGAAACGGGTACCGATGCGGGATTACCTGCCGTATCTGCTCGATGTCCAGACGCAATTCTGCCATCCTTAGTCCTCCGCGAAGATGGTCTGCGCCACTTGCCGCGCCAGTTGCACATTCAGCGTATGTCCGGGCTTGATGGCGACCAGCGTAAAGCCTGTTAGCCGCGCCCCACACAGGTAAAGGTCGCCCAGCACATCCAGCAGTTTGTGGCGCAGCGGTTCGTCCTCGAAACGCGCAGGATTATGATACCCTGTTTCGTCAATGACGAGGGCGTTGTCGAGTGCGCCTCCTTGCGCAAGCCCTTGCTGGCGCAACGCTTCCACCTCGCGCAGGAACCCGAAAGTGCGCGCGGGTGCAATCTGCTCAGCGGCGGCAGCCAGTGGAAACGCGCCTGCCTGCACGCCCAACGGCGCGGGGAAATCGATGTAGCCGAACAGTACGCTGCCCCCAAACGATAGCCCTAAGTAGCGGTCGGCGTGGCGTGCTTCTATCATCACCCCCTCCTTAAGGTTCCCCCTGCCCGCAGGGGGAACCGCGTTCGGTTGGTTCCCCTCGCGAAGCGGGGGGAACCGTGAGGAGGGGGGTAATACTCCAATCCCCGTTTTCACTGCCTGCAACGCCTCCACAAACGGCAACGCGCTGCCGTCCAGAATCGGGATTTCGTTGCCCTGTAGCACTTCGATTACGCAGTGGGTGATGCCCGTTATCCATAGCGCCGCCATAAGGTGTTCGACGACGCCGATTCGGGTTGCGCCGTCGCTCAGCACGGTCGCGCGGGTGGTGTCCACCACATAGTCCCATCGCGCGGGGAAGACGCTTGTGCCCTTGCGGAGGGTGATGGCATACGGGGTGCGCGCCTCCGATACGGGGTGAAGCGCGATACGGCACAACTCGCCCGTGTGCAGCCCGACACCCTCGAAGCGGACTGTCTCGCGCACGGTAGCGCACTGCTCAGCGATTGCCATTCGGTGGGGTCGCCTCCTCGTTCTCTTCGGTGTAGTAAAACACGCCCTTCGCGCCGCGCGGCAGCTCGACGGTCTCCTCGCCCTCCTTGAGGGACACAATCGCCAGTGCGGTCTCCAGGCGCAAGCGGTCGGGTTCGTCCAAGATTACCTTGCCTTTCAGGGTTAGCGTCTCCTTGTTCTGGTCGTACTCGGCTTCATCGGCGTAGAGGGTGCGCATGCGTCCTTCGGGGAGTTGCTGGACGGCTTTAATGTTCCCACGCAGGTAGGCGACTTTGCGGCGGTAAAAGTATTCGATCTCGTCGCAAGTTGCATCAATGGGGTAGCGTTTGGCTTGCTCTAACTCGCTTTCGTCTTCGCCTTCCGAGGGTGGTTGGGTCTGGCGAGGCTTGATGCGCATGCGCACGCTGTTTTGCAAGCGAGCGCGCTTTTGGTTTTCGCCGTACCAGATTTCGAGTTGCCTGCCCTCGATATCGATGCGCGGGTCTTCAAGGCGCAGGTTGCCTGTGGCGAGGGCATAGCGTTTGCGGTCGTACACATCGGCGCGTTCGGCGGTCGCGAGGGTGTCGCCGTCGCGCAGGCGCAGCCCGCGTACCTCCGAGTGGTCGCTGCGCAGCTTCGCCGTGTCCCACTGGATGTCGATTTCGCGTTTCGGTTGGGAGCGTTCCTGCACCAGCGCGCTGCTTACCCGGAACCTGCCGCGCTCCAGTGTTAGCACACCCGATGCCAAGTCCCAGCGCAGGCGTTCAATCGTGCCTTGCCCATCCTGCCAACTGAGGCGTGTGGGCAGGTCGGTGTGGAGCTGCTGATAGCGCAAGTCCCAGTTCAGCCACGCGGTCTGCACGGTCAGCGGGAAGTCGCCCAGCGGGTGGCGGCGAATGGTCAGTGTCGGGTTGCCCGCGATATAGAGTCGTTTCGCAGGGAAGTTGTAGGTGAGTTCGTCAGCGTGTGCAGTGCCGATGGGTTTGCCCTCTTCATCATACAGCACTGCCTGGCGCAGTCGCGTTGCCCGCCAGTGGACGCGGTTGCGCTCAATTGCCAGCGCGTCGAAGTGCAAAGTCGCCAGCACGCGCTTGCCGTCACGCAGGGTCAGCGTCGGCTGCTCCAGCAGCAGTTCCATTCCTTGCAGGTCAGGAGGAAGGTTAGCAACCGTGCGCAGGAACGGGTCTTGACGGCGAATGAGTTCTACGCTCCAGACCAGCGCGAGGGTCATCAGCAGTAGCAGGCTGAATTGGGTCAGAGGGCGCAGCAGGCGCGCCCTCCGAGTCAGTTCAGGGGCAGACATCGTCCACCGGCGGTGGCGGAATCTGCGGGTCGTTCGGGAAGATTTCGATGACGCCGAAATCGATTACCCCGGGTCCGCCAAACACGACGCGCACCACACCAGCTCGGTTGGACGCCACTAAGCACGCTGCCAGCGTGGTGGGTGATTCGGGGGTCTGAATCACGCGCCGAGTGTTTTCGGGGGTTGTGTGGCGCACGATAGCGGTATAGCCTGCAGGTCGGCGTACCCACAGCCCGCGAAACACGAGATTTTCGCCGATGCCGCTCAAGACGAAGTCGCCCACACGCGCGTCGCTCTTTATGGCTTTCGCGAGGCTCAGAGATATCTCGTTCGGGTTATTGGTCTGCGCGGCAACTACGCGCCGTAGGGGGATGCTACCCGTGTCGGTAACAAAGTGCACCTCCGCATCAGGCACAGGGTTGCCCGTTACGGGGTCAATCACGCGCACATAAGCGACATAGCCGGTTGCCGCGACGCCTGCGCCGCCGCCTGCGCCGCCCCCGCCGCATCCATGCAGCAGCATGGCAAGCGCCATCAGTCCAAGCCCTATCGTTATCCGTTTCATGCGTTGAAAACGCCTCCTCTAACCACTCCTGTATTCTACCCGTTAGACGGCTCTCCTGCCGAAATCGTCACGGGAGCAGCGGGTAGAATTGGTCATGTATGCGTCTCTCGTTGCCACAGGTTCGGCTGGAACACCTTCAGCATCTGCTCACGCCGCTTGGGATTTGGCAGCATACACGCTACGCTGAGCCGTGGGTCGAGTATGGGTTCTCGATTGACGATCAGGCGCGCGGCTTGATTGTGGGCGCGTGGCTCTATCGGCTGGCGCCGCAGCAGCCTGAGTGGCTTGCGCTCACCGACGAAACGCTCCCAAGCAGGCTCATCGAGGTGTGCCTGAGCTATATCGAGGCGGCACAACTGGAGAACGGGCGGTTCCATAACTTCCGCGATGCGGAGGGCAACTGGCTCGATGAGGTCGGTAGCGAGGACTCGCACGGGCGCACGGTGTGGGGGCTCCAGACGCTGGTGCAACTGCTGCCCGACACCGACTGGGCGCGGCGGGCACAGCCAATTCTGGAGCGCGCCCTGACGCATGCCCGCGCGATTCGTTCGCCCCGCGCGATGGCGTTCATGGCGCTTGCAGATGAGAACCACTTCCGCTTACTCCACTGGGGACGCGAGTTAGCCGAACTGTACGAGGCGACGCGCGCCCCCGAATGGCGCTGGTTCGAAAATTCCCTCACCTACGAGAACCCGCGCCTGCCCCAAGCGCTGCTGTTGTGCGGCGTACGCACGCGCACGCCCCAGTGGATCAAACTCGCCCGTGAAGCGTTCGAGTTCCTCGCCGAGACCACCTTTGCCGAGACGGGCTATTTCAACGCGGTCGGCAACCACGGCTGGTATGTACGGGGCAAAAGCCGCGCCCTGTTCGACCAGCAGCCTGTGTGCGCAGGCGCCACCGTAGAGGCGTTCCTGGATGCGTGGCAGGTGTTCGATCAGTACAAGCCGTTCCTGCAGTACGCCGCGCGCGCACTGATGTGGTATCACGGCGACAACATCCACCATCTCAGCGTCTATGACCCCGAAACGGGTGTGGTGTACGACGCGCTGACCGCAACAGGCGTGAACTTGAACCGCGGCGCAGAGTCGGTGCTAAGCTACCTGCTGGCGCGCATCAAGTGGGAACTCTACACGCGCCGTTAGGAACGCTCCCCACGCGCCTGCTCAAGGTCGCGCAGCCGTTTCTGAAGCCTCGCCATCTGCCCCTGTAGCCACAGTAGGTACGCGAAGACTCCAGCCCACACGATGAGGATGCTGATGCTCAAGGCGGTCTGCCAACTCATGGATTTTTGCCTCCAACGCGAAGGTTGCCATGCGCATGCGGTACAGTCCGAACGCCAGCAGCCAGTAGGTCGCAAAGCCCAAGTAGACGCCCGTGCGGTAGAACCAATCCAGCGCCTGCTTGCTCGCCATCACATTGCTGGGGTGCAGCGAGACCTCTTGGAACATTGGCAGGCGCGGCAGGATGAACACCAGCAGCGGCACGGTCAGCGCGGCGAACACGGTGTAGCCTGAACTCACGGCGGCGCGCCGACGGTCGTCCTCCACCGAGCTGCGCAGCGCGAAGTACGCTGCGTAAATCATCAACTGCAGCAGGAAGCTGGTCTGGCGCGGGTCCCAGTGCCACGGCTTGCCCCACTGCATCGCCGCAAACACCATGCCCGTCAGCAGCGTGATGATGCCGAAGGTCAACCCGACCTCGTTCGCCGCCGCCGCGCGCGAGTCGTCCATCGGGTCGCGCCGACGCAAATACCGCCAGCCGAAAAAGCCGCCCGCCAAAAAGCACAGCGTGCAGGTGAACGCCGCAGGCACATGAAACAGGATAATCCGTGCGGAACCTGGGTCGCGGAAGTCTTGCGCTGGCGGCACCCAAGTGAACGCCAGTACCGTCAGGGCAAGCATTCCGACCCCCGCAAGCCATAACGCGAGCCGCATAGCGTACTGATTGTACCCCATCGGCACAGGTATACTCTCCCCCTGATGAACCTGTATCAAACGACCTTAAGCAACGGCATCCGCGTCGTTGCCGAGCCGATACCAACGGTACAGTCGCTGACAGTGAGCCTATGGATTCGCGCTGGCTCGCGCGACGAGCTACCTCACCAGCACGGCATTGCGCACTTTCTGGAGCACATGCTGTTCAAGGGCACCCAATCGCGCAGCGCGGTGCAAATCGCCCAAGACATCGAAGGGCGCGGCGGCGTGCTGAACGCCTCCACAGGCAAGGAGCTGACCTTCTATTACGCTCGAATGCTCGCCGAGCATATGCCCATCGCTGTGGAGGTGCTGAGCGATCTGTTCCTGAATGCGCGGTTAGACCCGCAGGATATCGAGCTGGAAAAGGGCGTCGTGCTGGAGGAGATGCGCATGATCGAGGACGCGCCCGACGAGATTCTACACGACCGTGCGGTAGAGGTGCATTGGGGCGAGCATCCGCTGGCGCGGCGCATTATTGGCACGCCCGAAACGGTAAGCGCGTTCACCCGCGAGGCGATTCTGGCGTTCACGCGGGCGCACTATCGCCCAGAGCGCGTGGTGGTCGCCGCCGCGGGTAACTTAGACCCCGACGCGCTGTTTCGCGAGGTAGACCGCTGGCTGGGCAGCTGGCGCCCCGACTCGGACGCCGAACCGCCCGCCGCGCAGCCGCCCCCCACGCGCGACCCGAACGCCCCCGCGCGCCTGCTGGAGCCGCGCGAGATTGAGCAGACCCACTTCGCGCTGGTGATGGACGGCGTGTCGTTTTTCGACGAGCGACGCTACGCGCAAGCGGTACTGAACACCCTGCTGGGCGGCAGCATGTTCAGCCGCCTGTGGCAGGAGGTGCGCGAGAAACGCGGGCTCGCCTACGAAATCGGCAGCTACGCCATGCCGATGTCGGACGGCGGGCTGTTCGTCATCTACGGTGGGGTCGCCCCCAGCGCGTTCGAGCAGGCGGTGCAGGTGATTGAAGCCGAACTTCAGAAACTTATCGACGCGCCCCCCGACGAGTCGGAAGTCGAAAGCGCACGCAACCTGCTCAAGGGCAACCGCGTGCTGGCGCTGGAGTCAACGCAGAGCCGTGCGGAGCTGATTGGCAGCGAGACGCTGATGCGCGGCGCGGTCACCCCGATGGAGGAGATTATCGCCCAGATCGACGCCGTGACGCCCGAACGACTGCACGCGCTGGCGCAGCAGCTGTTTGCCCCCGAACGGCGCACGCTGGTCGCCCTAACGCCGATGGTGTAAACCCCGCGCCGTTTGTGGAATAACCCCGTGCGATGGGCAATCGGGATGGTCTAATCCGTTGGCTACAGGCGCTGGGAGTGGGGCTGTTGGTGTTTGCGGTGGGCGCACTGCCCGCGTATCGAAGCTACCTGCACGCACGCGATGCGATCGAGCGCGAGTTCTACCAGATGCTGCTCAACACCGCGCTCGCCGCCGCGACCACCGTAGACCCCGAACTCCACAAAACCTTCCGCCCCGGTGAAGAGACCACCGAAAAGTATCGGCGCGCGATTGAACCGCTCGCCAAAATCCAAGCCACGAACCCGAAAATCAAGTTTATCTACACCTTCATCCGCAAAGACGGCAAAATCTACTTCGTGCTGGACGCTACGCCCCCTGGCGACCACGACAACGACGGAGTCGAGGACAAGTCCTACATCGGCGACGAGTATCCCGAAGCAACCCACTGCATGCATCAAGTGATAGACACAGGAGCGCCTCAAGTAGGCGATTGGGGAACCGACCGCTGGGGTACTTTCCTGAGCGGGTATGTCCCGCTGCGCGACCGCACTGGCAGAGTCATCGGCGCGCTGGGCGTCGACATCACTGCGGAGGATTACCTAAACACGCTGGGAAAGGCGGAAGCCATCTTGCACCAGAATCTTCTGCTTGCGACAGGGCTTGCTGCACTTGTGGGATGGGGTGTGTGGCTCTTCCTGAGCTATCGCGCGCGCGTAGCGGCGGAACAGCAGGCGCAGCGCGCCCAGATGGAGTTCATGAACCACATCCGCCAGCAGATTCTCGAACACGCGCCTGTGATTGTGTTTGCGTGCGACGCGGAGGGCAACCTGCAACTGGTAGAAGGCGCGGCGGTAAAGCAGATGCCACATCCCCCAGAGAATCACCCCCCCAGCCGCAACCTGTTCGAGATAATGCGCGACTATCCCGAGATTATCGGGGATTTGCGAGGCGCGCTTCGGGGAGAAGTCACCTTCACTCTCCGCACTTGGGAGGGACGCCACTACCGCACCTACTACTCGCGCGTGTTCGACGCCGACGGTAACCTCGTCTCGCTGGTGGGCGTCGCCATCGATGAGACAGAACTGCAGCAGTTGCTCCGCGAGTCCAAGCAGCGCGAGCAGTACCTGAACTCGCTGCTGAGCGCGCTGCCTGACATGCTGTTTGTCAACGACCGCAACGGCGTCTACTTGGAGGTGTACGCGCCTGACGAGAGCCAACTGCTCGTGCCCAAAGCGCACGCGCTGGGCAGAACCGTCCGCGAGATACTACCCCCTGAACTGGCGGAGCGCATGATGCACGCTTTCCAACTTGTGCTGGCGACCCGCAAGCCACTCCACTTCGAATACAGCGTGCCGATAAACGGCGAAGACCACTACTACGAGGCGCGCATCGTGCCCTACACCGACGACACGGTGATTACCCTTGTGCGCGATGTGCATGAGCACAAGATGGCACAGAAGCTGCTGGAGCAGACGAACCAGCGACTGGAAGAGGCGCTCATGGAGGCACACGAGATGGCAATGCGCGCCGAAGCTGCCAACCGCGCTAAATCCGAGTTCTTGGCGAACATGAGCCACGAAATCCGTACCCCGATGAACGGCATCATCGGCATGGTGCAACTGCTGGAAGACACACCGCTCACCCCCGAACAAGCCGACCTGCTGCGCACGCTCAAAAACAGCGCGAACTTCCTGCTGGGACTGCTCAACGACATCTTAGACCTCTCCAAGATCGAGTCGGGCAAGATGACGCTGGAGCAGATTCCCGTGAGCATGCGCGAGCTGGTACACGAGGCAGTGAACCTATTCAGCGGGCGCGCGAGCGAGAAGGGCTTGGTGCTGCAGGCGCATATCGACCCGAACGCGCCCGACTGGGTGCAGGGCGATCCCGTGCGCCTGCGCCAGATTGTGGCGAACTTCATCAGCAACGCCATCAAGTTCACCCACGAAGGCTCCGTGACGGTGATCCTGTTGCCCAGCCCGACCTACCCGCAAGGCGTGTGGATTGGCGTGCAAGACACGGGTATCGGTATCCCCGAAGACAAACGCGAAATGCTCTTCGAAGCGTTCACCCAGGCGGACACCTCCACCACGCGCAAGTACGGCGGCACGGGGCTGGGGCTGGCAATCAGTAAAAAGCTCGCTGAGATGATGGGCGGGCGCATCGGCGTGGAAAGCGAGGTCGGCGTCGGCAGTCTGTTTTATGTGGACTTGCCGCTGCCTGCCGCACAGCCGCCGCAGACCGCGCCCTGCGAACCTACCGCCGACTTGCCCGAAGCGTTCCCCGACAAGCGCATCCTGCTCGTGGAGGACAACGAGGTCAACCGCAAGGTCGCCACGCGCCTGCTCGCCAAGCTGCAGGTGCAGGTGGACATCGCGGTCAACGGACTGGAGGCGGTACAGAAAGCAACCGAAACTGCCTATGATTTAATCCTGATGGACTGCCAGATGCCAGAGATGGACGGCTACGAGGCGACGCGCACGCTGCGCCAGCAAGGGGTGCAGACGCCGATTATCGCGCTCACCGCCAACGCGCTGGAGGGCGACCGCGAGAAGTGCCTCGCCTGCGGCATGAACGACTACCTCTCCAAGCCGATTCAGGCGGACAAACTGCGCCAGACGCTGGCGAAATGGCTGTCCAACGCGCCGCTGCATCAGGCGGCATAACGGGAGGCGATCATGCTGAACTACGACTATCTGAACGAAATCACAGGCGGCGATGCGGAGTTCATCGCGGAACTGCTCGGCGACTTTGTGAGCCAGACGCCAGAGCTGATGGAACAGATTGCGACGGCGGTTGCGCAGGGCGACGCAGCGACCCTTGGCAAAGCGGCGCACACGCTCAAAGGCAGCGCACGCGCCATCGGCGCGGACGAGTTCGCCGCAATCGCGTTCGAGCTGGAGCAGGCGGGCAAGCAGGGCGACCTTTCGAACGCGCCCGACGCCCTCCAACGCCTACAAGCCTACTGGCAATCTCTGGAGGCGTACCTGCAGGGACAGATTGCGGCAGCGTAGCGTTGGAATACCAACTGCGCGGTTAGAGTTCACAAAAAGCAGCAGTTGATAACCCCCTCCTTGAGGTTCCCCCTGCTCGCAGGGGGAACCGAGTGGGTGTGTGGCGCGGTTCCCCTGCAGGCAGGGGGAACCGAACAGGCGCGGTTCCCCTCGCGAAGCGGGGGGAACCTGCAGGAGGGGGGCAATTCATAAACTCTGGACGCGCGATTGGTATCACTTCCCCCGAAAAGTGGGCGGTAGATGCTCAGGCAGGAGAACCTCGGCGTCAGGTGGGGCTAACACCACCGCCGACTCAATGACATTTTCCAGCTCGCGCACATTGCCTTTCCAGCAGGCGTTTTGCAGCAGGCGCATTGCTTCGGGGCTAATCGTGCGTAAAGCGCGTCCGTTCTCTTCGGCGAACTTTTTGAGGAAGTAGTCCGCCAGCAGCGGGATGTCCTCGCGTCGCTCGCGCAGTGGTGGCAGGTGGATATGCACCACCTGCAGGCGGTAATACAGGTCGCTGCGGAACGCGCCCGATTCGACCGCCGCCTCCAAGTCGCGATTGGTTGCCGCCACCAGGCGCACATCGATGGGGATAGGCGTGTTGCTGCCGAGCCGTTCGATTTCGCGCTCCTGAAGCACGCGCAGCAGCTTGACCTGAATCAGGGGCGGGATGTCGCCGATTTCGTCCAAAAAGAGCGTGCCGCCGTCCGCCGCCTCGAACTTGCCGATGCGGTCGGTATCCGCGCCCGTGTACGCGCCTTTGACCGCGCCGAACAGCTCGACCTCCAGCAGCGTTTCGGGAATAGCGGCGCAGGAGACCGCAACAAACGGCTTGTCGGCGCGGCTGCTGCGCTCGTGCAGCATGCGGGCAATCAGTTCCTTGCCTGTGCCGCTCTCGCCTGTAATCAGCACGGTCGTGCGCGTGTCGGCGACGCGCTCGACGGTCTCCAGCACCTTGCGGACGGCGGGGCTTTCGCCGATGAAGACCGTCTGCTTGCGCTTGGCAGCCTTGCGTGCGGTGGGCTTGGGCGCGCTGGGCGCCTCGCGCAGCGCGTTGCGCACGACTTTGCGTAGCGTCTCCATGTCCAGCGGTTTGGTCAGGAAGTCGTACGCACCTGCCCGCATCGCCTCCACTGCGGTCGGAATCGTGCCGTAGGCGGTCATCAGCACCACCTGCAGGTTCGGATGCTGCTGACGGGCGCGCTTAAGCAGCTCCAGCCCCGTCATGTCGGGCATCACCACATCGGTCAGCATCAGGTCGCACGGCGTCTCGGCGAGCAGTCGGAGCGCCTGATGCCCGCCCTCCGCCGTGTACACTTGGTAGCCCTCTTTGGCGAAGGCGCGTTCCAACACGCGGCGGATATTTAGCTCGTCATCCACAACCAGTATCGTGTGCGCCATCTCAAACTTCCTCTACCAGACGCACCCTGCGCCTGTTAGCGAAAACCAGTTTCTCTAAGAGCCGTTTGTCTGTATTTTCGGAAGCCACAGCGTGAAGATAGAGCCTCCTTCAGGGGGGCATTCCAAAGTCATCCTGCCGTTATGCCCTTCCACAATCTTTTTGACGATACTCAACCCCAGCCCGGTTCCCCGCGTGCGTGTGGTGAAGAAGGGGGTGAAGATGCGTTCGCGCAGTTCTTCGGGCACGCCCAACCCAGTGTCCTGCACGGCGATAGCGACCTGTCTGTCCGCTTCGTAGGCACGCAGGGTTAGTGTGCCACCGTTGGGCATCGCTTGCACGGCGTTCTGAATGAGGTTGCGCAGTGCCTGCTCTAAGCGCGCGGCGTCCACAGGCGCGGTCAGCTCGTCGGGGCACTCCAAACGCGCCTGCACACCCGCTGACTTTAGATACGGCTCTTGCACCGTTAGCACGCGCTGCAACACGGGCTTGAGCAGCGTTGGCTGAATGACGAACTGGTACGGTCGGGCGAACTCCAAAAACTCGTCTGCCAGCTCCGCCAGTCGGCGCGATTCGGCGTGGATAATCTCCATGTAGAATCGCTGCGTGTCGGAGAGGTCGTCTTCCTGCATGAGCATATCGGCGGCGGCGCGCAAGGCAGTCAGCGGGTTGCGCAGCTCGTGCGCGATGGTGGCGGTCATCTGCCCGACGGTCGCCAGCCGCTCCATCTCATGCAGGCGCGCCTCCAAGCGCAGATACTCGGTGATGTCCTCGAATAGCACCACTGCGCCTTGCGTCTGCTTGCCGCGCGTAATGAGGGGCGAGACGGTGAAGTTGAGGACGCGTCCTTCGTCGCCCGCACGCACCGGCGTCTTATACAGTGTACGCCCAGTCGCACCGCGCAACACCTCGCAGATAGCTTCGCGCAGCTGTTGGCAGCGTTCGGGGTCAATCGGGCACTGGGGCGCGGTCAGCACCTCGGTGTAATGCCGTCCAACACTCTCACGCGCCGAGAAGCCCAAGTGCCGCTGCGCCGCGCGGTTCCAAGTGGTGATATAGCCCCGCTCGTCCACCGTGAACATCCCTGAGCTAAGGCTGCGCAAGATATTGTCGCGGAACGCCGCCAACTCCTGAATCTCTCGATAGCGTCGTTCCTTCTCGCGGTAAAGGCGCGCGTTCTCCAGTGCAATCCCCACTTGGTTCACGAACGCGCTGAGCAGTTCGACCTGCTCGGTGGTGAACGGCTCGTTCTGGTTGTCCGCCAGCACAACGCCGATGCAACTGCCATGCACCACGATGGGCAAGGCGCAGTAGCAGTTGGTACCCAGCATGCGTCCGAAGCCGCGCATCGGCTGCACCTCATGCTGGGCATCGGTGATCACCAACGGCAGGCGCATCTTGGCAACCATGCCAATCACGCCTTGCCCCTTGCGGAATCCGCGCGGGGAGAACATCTCGGCGCGATAACCCTCAATCAGGCGGGGACGATACACCCGCGCCGATTCGCCCGACAGAAACACTGCGCAGCGGGCGAAGCCGACCTTCTCGCGAATCTGGCGTGCGACGGTCTGTAGCAGCGCGTCCACATCCAGCACTGCCGTCACCAGCTGGGTTAGCTCCACCAGCGTCGTGAGCTGCTCGACATTCTGCTTGAGCCGCTGATACAGGCGGGCGTTTTCGAGCGCGTTAGCGATTTGGTTCGCGAAGATTACAAACAGGCGCAGGTCTTCCTGGGTGAAGGGGGGCGCAGGTTTGAGCCGTCGGATAGCAAGCACGCCGATGACGGCGTTCTCTTGGTTGCGCAGGGGCACGCAGATGGAGCTGCTGATTTCGGCGCGTCGGGGCAGGTGGCGCAGGCTCGGCTCAGCGTTCAGGTCGTTGATAAGCATCGGCTCGCCCGTGAGCGCGACTTGACCAGCCACGCCCTCGCCCAACGGCACACGCGCCTCGGCGATGAGCTTATCGGGCAGTCCGTAGCTGGCGGCGATGGAGAGCGTCTGGGTCGCTTCATCCAGCAGCATAAGCGTGCATGCTTGCGCCTCCATCGCTTGCGCCGCACGCCGCGTGGCTAACTGCAGGAAATGCTCCAGCCCGCCCCGCTCGCTGGCAATTGCGGTCTCGTAGAGCGTGCCCAGCGCGGTTAGCCGCTGTTCCGAAAGACGCTTGAGCGCGTTGATTTCGCGGTGGAACCGCTCGTGCTGCCCCAGCAGGGTCGCCAACTGGGCGGCGATGCGCCATTCGGGGCGCGATTGTTGGTCTGGCGTTGTGCGCAATACATAAAACAGCTCCGCCACAGGCAGCGGTGCAATCAGCCAGGCGTAGCCGTCGGCGTGGATCCAGCGGACGGGGGCATCCGCCTGTAGCGCGCCGTCGGGCAGGCGCACGCGTGAGCCGTGCGGCGCATGCACAATCACATACGGCGCACCGCGCTCCGTCCACAGCACCAGCCCGTTCCACACGCCGCCCAAAGTCGCGACCGTCCGTATCAGGTTCGTCAGGGCTTCCGTGCCCACCCCCATCGCGGCGCTCTCCAACGCCGACACCACCCAATCCATGCCGACACAGTTATTCCACACCCCCGCGAAGCTTCCTGCTCCCTTTCGGCGGCGCACTCGGTAGCCCAGATACGCCCAGACGCGCATCCGTTTTGGGTATACTCTCGCGTGTCTACTTTAAGGAGGCAGCCCGCGTGTCCAGCACGAAATATATCTTTGTGACGGGCGGCGTCGTGAGTTCGATTGGCAAGGGTATTGCCGCCGCCAGCTTGGGAAGGCTCCTGCGTAGCAGGGGCTACACCGTTGTCCCCCTCAAAATGGACCCTTACATCAATGTCGATGCGGGCACGATGAACCCCTACCAGCACGGCGAGGTGTTCGTGACTGACGACGGGGCGGAGACTGACCTCGACTTGGGGCACTATGAGCGGTTTTTAGATGTGAACTGCACGCGCAACTCTAACCTCACTGCAGGGCGCGTCTACAAGTCAGTGATTGACAAAGAGCGCCGAGGCGACTACTTGGGCGCGACTGTGCAGGTCATCCCGCACATCACGGACGAAATCAAGGAGCATATCCGCCGCGTGGGGCGCGAGCAAAACGCCGACATCGTGATTGCCGAAGTGGGCGGCACCGTCGGCGATATCGAGAGCCTGCCCTTTCTGGAAGCCATCCGCCAGTTCCGCAAAGACGCAGGCGCAGAGAATGTGATGTATATCCATGTCACGCTGATCCCCACCGTCGGACGCTGGGACGAAATCAAGACCAAGCCCACCCAGCACAGCGTTATCAAACTGCGCGAAATCGGGATCACGCCCGATGTGCTAATCTGTCGCACGCGCGTGCCCCTGCCTGACGAGGTGCGCGCCAAAATCTCGCTCTTTACCGATGTGGCGCACAACGCGATTATCGAGTCGCTCGATGTGGAGACGATTTACGAGATTCCGCTGCTATTTGAGCGGGCGGGGCTGGCACGGCTGACCCTACGCCGACTGGGACTGCCCGACCTACCCCCTGACCTAAGCGACTGGGAGGAGATGGTGGAGCGGCTCAAGCACCCGCGCGCCCGCTGCCGAATCGCGCTGGTGGGCAAATACATCGAAAACCGCGACTCGTACATCAGCATCGCCGAGTCGTTCTGTCATGCAGGCGCGGCGAACGACGCCGCTGTGGAAATCGATTGGGTGGACTCGTCAGAGTTGGAGCAGGTAGATGCCGCGGAGCGACTGGCGCATGTGGACGGGATTCTGGTGGCGCACGGGTTCGGCGCACGGGGCGTGGAGGGCAAACTGAAGGCAATTCGCTACGCCCGCGAGAACGGCGTGCCCTTCTACGGCATCTGCTACGGGATGCAGATGGCGGTAATCGAGTTCGCGCGGAATGTCGTTGGCTTGGAGGGCGCGCACACGGAAGAGGTTGACCACGATACACCGCACCCCGTGATTCACCTACTGCCCGAGCAGCGCGGTGTTGGCGACAAGGGCGGCACGATGCGCTTGGGCGCGTACCCGTGCCGTCTGCTGCCGAACTCGTTGGCGGCGCGTGTGTACGGCGATACGGTGATTTACGAGCGACACCGCCACCGCTACGAGGTCAACAACGAGTACCGCGCGCTGCTGGAGCGGCACGGGATGGTCTTCAGCGGCGTCTCGCCCGACAACCGCCTTGTGGAGATGATCGAACTGCCCAACCATCCGTTTTTCCTTGCGGGGCAGTTCCACCCAGAGTTCAAGTCGCGTCCGAACCGTCCACATCCTGTGTTTGTGGGGCTGGTGCGCGCCGCGTTGGAGTACCGTGCGCGTCGGGGCGAGACAACGCATGCGGCTATCGAGCCGAGCGCGCCACCTGCGCCGCAACCCTTGTAGGGGCAGACCAGCGTGTCTGCCCCTGACCAGCGTGTCTGCCCCAGCCCTTCTGCCTGCCCGCCTATCGTGCCCGCCGTAGCCCCAAAATAGCCACCAGTAGCGCTGTGCCGAACGCTGCGCCCGTATAGCCTGCATACGCCGCGCCGACCGCGCCCGCCACAGCAGGTCCCAGCACATAGCCCAGCGAGTAGAACGCATGCAGCAGCGCGAGGCTGACCCCACGCAGATGGTCTGGCGCGCCTTCAAATGCGCCCAGATGCACCGCAGGGAACGCCAGCCCGAAGCCAACGCCATACAGTACGACAACACCCCAGAACGCTTGTGGCGTGCTTGCCAGCAGGCTTAGTCCCAGCGCGCCCCCTGCGAGAAACGCCACGCCCAGCATTGCACGCCCCCACGCGCCACCCAGCAGCTTGCCCCGCCGCACGGAAGCCATCACCACTATCGAAACCAGTGCAAGCAGCCCGAACAGCCTGCCCCGATACGCTGCATCATAGCCTGCCCCCTGCAACAACACGGGCAACGCGAAGGTCAGCACGCCCATCGTGAAAGTCATTGCCAGCGTGAGCAGGTACATCTGTCGCAGATCGGACATGCGGAGCGCCTCACGCGGATGAATGGATGCCTGCACCCCTCCGAGCCGCGGGGGGTCTTGGACAAGCAGCGCGGCACACCCGCCGATGAGCATCAGCGCCGCCACGCCGCCAAACAGCGCGGGTTCGCCATAGTCGCGGGCGACCATCCCACCGATTGAGGGCGCCAGCAGCGCGACCAACCCAATCAGCGCGCCTGCACCGCCCATTGCGCCCGTGCGATTGCGCTTGCCGTACTCGCCCACCAACGCGAACAACGCAGGCACAAACACCGCCCCCGTCGCTCCATGCAGCACACGCAGCGCCATCAACCTCTCTGGGGTCGTTGCCAGGGGGTAGAGCGCAATCAGCACGCCTGCCGCCCACAGGCTGAGCGCCATCGGCAACCTGCGCCCGAAGCGGTCAATCAGCACGCCCGAATAGAAGTTCGCCAGCAGGTTCGCCAGCGAGTAAAGCCCTAAAATCAGCCCCGCTTGCGCGTCGGTCGCCTGCAGGTCGCGCTTGGCGTAAGGCGCAAGCACGGGCACAATCGCGAAGGTGTCCAGAAAGGCAACCAGCGCAATCCATCCCAGCGCCGCCCATGCCAATCGTCCCTTCGCCTGCTGAGTACCCGTCTCTGTCTGCATTCAGGCGTAAAGGATACCCGCTGGGGGATGTCCGCTCAGTTCACCTTCGCATTTCTGCGCCGTGCAGCGGGCGCACGCTGGGGCTGTGGCGGCATCTCTGGATGGTACGGTACAGGCACATAGTCCACGCCCGAAGTGCGCTGCATCGGCTGCGGATAGAGCGCCATGAGCTGATAGACCTCGGCGGGCATATCGGTGCGCACATTCAGCCCCATCGACTGGAGCATACTTGCCGAGATGGGGTAGTCGTGCGTATAGTAGCCCTGCGTAAGTCGGTCTGCCAGCGCGTGCGCCCGCGCCTCGTCCATCCCGTTCGCCATTAGCACATTCTTGACCAGCGCCAACGCTTGCTGCAACGCCTTGCGCGAGATGTCCGCCAAGATCAGCGTCTGGTCGTCAACCTCGTTCGCGTCTTTCTGTTCCAACACCTTCAGGATGGACGCGGCAGGATACTGCCCGATCTGCGGGTCGATAGGACCCAGCACGGCGTGCGGGTCCATCACGATTTCGTCGGCGGCGAGCGCAATCAGTGTGCCGCCCGACATGGCATAGTGGGGCACAAACGCCGTGACCTTCGCCTTGTGGTCGCACAGTGCACAGGCAATCTGCTGGCTCGCCAACACCAGCCCACCTGGCGTGTGCAGAATAATGTCAATCGGCATATCGGGCGGCGTCATGCGAATCGCGCGGAGTACCTCCTCAGAGTCCTCTATGCTGATGAAGCGAAACAGTGGCACACCAAACAGCGCCAGCGACTCTTGGCGGTGAATGAGCACAATCACGCGGCTGCCACGCTTTTTCTCAATCTGGCGAATCAGGCTCAGGCGTGCCGATTCCAGCATACGCTGGCGAATCATCGGCATCACCGCCAGAAAAATAAAAATCAGCCAAAATAGCTGCGACAGAAGCACACCGAAAGGACTGGTATCCATACTGTGAAGAGTGTACCCCATAGGGAGTGCGCAGTGGGGTATAGTACCGTCGGCGTGTCCAAACCATCGTTGAAAACGAAAGTCTCGGAATCGGCGTCTTTAGAGGTTCGTCGGGGTAGCACTTTTCAGGCGATGCGCTCGCCCGTCTTTCGCAGGTACTGGGTGGGCGCGTTCCTATCGTTCGTCGGCTCGTGGATTCAGAATGTCGCGCAGAGCTGGCTGGTGTACGAGTTGACGCGCTCAGAGTTCCTGCTGGGGGTGGTGGGCTTCGCGAGCGGGTTGCCGATGTTGTTCCTTGCGCCTGTGGGGGGCGCGCTCGCCGACCGTTGGAACCGTCGGAATATTTTGCTCGTCACGCAGAGTTTGTTTGCGCTGAGTGCGCTTATGCTGGCAACACTCACCTACACGGGGCTTATCCGCTACGAATACATCGTGGCGATTGCGCTGCTGAACGGGCTGGTGCTGACGGTAGATTTGCCGACGCGCCAATCGCTGGTGGCGTATCTGGTGCCGCGCGCGGACTTGGCGAACGGAATCGCACTAAACGCGGCAGCGTTCCACACCGCGCGTATTCTGGGACCTGCGATTGGCGGGCTACTGCTGGAGTGGGTGGGCGCAGCACCGTGCTTTCTGGTGAACGCGCTGAGTTTCTCGGCGATATTACTTGCGCTGCTGAGCCTGCGCATTCAGCCCAGCACAGACGGGCGTGCGTCGACGAGTATCCTGCAGTCGCTACGCGAGGGTGTGGCGTTTGTGCGGGCGCGACGCGGGCTGATGCTGCTGTGGCTGAATGTGCTGGTGCTTAGCACCTTCGGGCTGTCGTATCTGGTGCTGCTGCCCGTCTTTGCGGCGGAAGTGCTGCAGGTGGGCAAGACGGGATTGGGGCAGTTGTATACCGTCGCGGGGATTGGCTCGCTGGCGGGGCTGCTGCTGACGGCGCGGCTGAGCGGCGAGTTTCCGCGCGGCTGGCTGGTGATACTCGCTGCGAACGGCTTCGCGTGGAGCGTGATTGGCTTCGCGCTGACCACGCACCCGCTGCTGGCGAAGGGGCTGCTAATGTTGGCGGGTATGTTCGGCGTGATGCAGTTGGTCAGCACGAACACTGCGCTGCAGACCGCCGCGCCCGATTACTTGCGCGGGCGGGTCGTCTCGCTGCACACTTGGGCGATCAACGCGCCCGCGCCGTTCGCTTCGCTGTTGATTGGCAAACTCGCGCAACTATGGGGCGCGCCGACCGCCGTCGTCGTTAGCACAAGCATCTGTGCGCTGTTCGCCGTCCTACTCGCCCTCCAAAAAGAGGCGCGCGCCCTGCGATAGGGTACAATTCTGCTGCCATGGCGACGCAGACAGCAACCGCCCAACCCAAACGCTCCAAACGCACCAAACGGAAGGTGGAACCCACACCGCTTCCCGAACACATCCAAGCGTCGCTGGAACAACTCCAACAACTCAAACTACCCCCAGGAGACGGAGACCGAATGGAATCGGATTGGCATGTCGTCAGCATTAGCCTGCTCGACGAACTCGTCCGCAACCACCTCGGCGCACCCCAAAACTACTTCTGCGGCGGCAATATGTTCATCTACTACAGCGTGGAGCAGGCAAGAGAAATCGAAGAGTATGTGGAAGCCGAAACCGTCGCCCGCAAGCCGCGCTTCAAGGGTCCCGACTTTTTCCTTGTGAAGGATGTGGACGGCACCAAGCCGCGCGACAGTTGGGTGGTGTGGCAGGAGGACGGGCGGTATCCCGACTTGGTGGTGGAGTTTATCTCCAGTTCCACGCGCCAGAAGGATGTGGAGCGGAATGTGGGGTTTTATGCGCGGGTGTTTCGTGTGCCTGAGTATTTTTGGTTCGATCGGCGCACTGAGGAGTTGGTGGGGTATCGGCTGGTGGGTCGGGAGTATGTGCGGATAGAGCCTGATGCGCGGGGTTGGTTGTGGAGTGCGGTGTTGGGTGCATATTTGGGGGTATGGCGTGGGGAGTATCGTGGTCGTGTGTGGTCGTGGTTGCGGTTGTGGGACAGTGAGGGTCAGTTGGTGTTGACGCGGGAGGAGCGCGAGGCGCGGGAGCGTGCGGCGCGTGAGCAGGCGGAGGCGCAGGCGCAGCAGGAGCGCGAACGCGCCGAGAGAGAACGCGAACGCGCCGAGCAAGCCGAGGCGCGCGCCCAGCAACTGCAAGCCGAGTTGGAGCAGTTGCGCGAACGGCTACGCCAGCAGGGCGTTATTGAGGGCGATTAGCGCGTGCTGGGTTCGCGGCTGTCGATAATCGCGGCGCGGGTGGCGTCGACGCCGTTGCCCAGCAGCGATTCGGGCGGGGTGTAGGGCACGATGCGCGACACGCCCCCCGTCATCGACACGCCAAGCCACTGACGCGCCACAGCGGTCGTGATAGGATTGTGCGTGACGATGAGTATTTGTGACTGCTCTGCCATCTGCTGCAGGTAGTCGGCGAAGCGTTGCACATTCCGCCCGTCCAGCGCGGCGTCCACCTCGTCCAGCACCATCAGCGGGCTGGGCTTGACCGTGCTGAAGGCGAACAGCAGCGCGATTGCTGTCAGCGCGCGCTCGCCGCCTGAGAGCAGTTCCAGCCGCTGGCGTCGCTTGCCCGGCGGCTGCGCCTCAATCAGCACGCCTGCCGACAGCGGGTCGCTTGCGTCGGTCAGGATGAGGTCTGCCTGCCCGCCTTCGAACAGTTGCTGGAAGCGCGTCTGGAATGCGGCGCGCACCGCCTCGAAGGTCTGCAGGAACTGCTCGCGGGCGTGCGCGTCGATTTCACGCAGTTGCTGCAGCAGCCGTTCGCAGGTCTGTTCGAGGTCGTTGCGCTGGCGTTCAAGGTAGTCGTATCGTTCGCTGAGGCGTGCGTATTCGTCGGCGGCGGCGAGGTTCACTTCGCCCATCTCGGCGAGGGCGCGGCGCAGGCGTTCCAGTTCCGCGCGGGCGACAGGCGGCTTGTCGGGTAGGGGGATATCGTTGTCGGCGTCGGGCAGCGGCTCCTCGGGTGCAAGTTGCCGCCAACGCTCTGCGAGTTCTGCCAGGCGTGCCTCCGCGCGGGCGTGCTGCAGGTCGAGAGCGCGCTCGCGCTCGGCAAGTTGGCTCAGCTCGGCGCGCAGGGCGCGGATGCGGTCGTTGAGGGCGAAGCTTTGCTCCAGCAGGCGTTGCCGTTCGGCGCGGCGAGCGTCCAGTTCCGCCTGCGCGTGCTGAATCTGCGCGCGGATACGCTCCAGCTCGGCGTTCACGGCGGCGCGCTGGGTCGCGATTTGCGCCTGCTCCTGTTGCAGGGCGTTCAGCCGCTCAGCGCGGCTGTGCTGGCGCTGGCGCAGTTCGTTCAGGGCGCGCCTCTCCGCTTCCTGCTGGCGGTGCAGTTCGCGCTGGCGGTGTTGCAGATGCTGCAGGCGGGCGCGTCCGTCGGCGAGGGCGCGCAGGCGGGCGTCCAGCGTGCGCTGGAGCTGCTCCTGCTCGGCTTCCAGCGCGACGAGGTCGGTTGTGGGGTGCGCTTGCAGGGTCGCCTGCAGTGTGGCGAGTTGCGCGTGGGCGCGTTGCAGTAGCATCTCGTAATGCTGGATTTCGCGTCGCTTCTGCTGGAGGTCGCTTTCGATGCGGGCGCGCTGTTGGCTCGCCTCGCGGAGTTGACGGCGCAGGCTCTCCAGTGTCTGTTGCCGTTCGGCGTGCTGGGCGCGCTGGGCGTCCAGCGTGGCTTCGGCGTGGCGCAGGCGCGTCTCTGCCTGCTGCAGGTCGGCGCGGGCGCGCTCCAGCTCCGCCTTGAGGCTCAGCAGGCTGTTGCGCTCGTTGGCATACGCGCCGCCTGTGATGGCACCGCTGAGTTGCACGACCGCACCGTCCAGCGTGGCGATTCGCGTGAACGCGCTCGCTGTGCGCTCCTGACGCAGTTGGCGCACGAGGCGCGTTGCCGTCTCCAGCGCGTCCACCACCAGCACGCGCCCCAGCAGATGGCGCACGGCAGGCTCGAAGCGCGAGTCGTACCCCACGAGGTCGGCAGCGATGCCCAGCACGCCCGCCTCGCGAGGCACAGCATCGCGCGGCGGGTCAGCAGGTTGCACCAAGTCCAGCGGCAGGAAGGTCAGTCGCCCCGCGCGTTGGGTGCGCAGCCACTCCACAGCCGCGCGCGCCTCCGCTTCGGTCGGCGTGAGGATGTCGTTCACTGCGCCGCCGAGTGCCGCGCTGATTGCCGTTTGGTACTCGTCGGGCACGGTCAGCGCCGCGCCGACGGGCAGGTACTCGCCCTGCAGGTCGCCGCGTTGCACGGCGTGCAGCAGCGCACGCACGGCGGGGCTTGCGCCCTCGCCCGCCTGCAGGCTCGCGTCCAGCGCACGCACGCGGGCGCGCAGCGTCTCCACCGTACGCTGCTCGCGTTGCACCTCGCGCAGCATCGCCTGCAACGACTGCTCGCTCGCCTGCTGTTCGGCGTCCAGTGCGTCGTGCTGGGTCTGCAGGGCGGCTTCGTGCGCCTGTGCATCGGTCAGGGCGCGTTGCAGCGCGTCGGCTTCGGCATAGAGGGCATGCAGCTGCGCCTGCGCTTGCGCCGCGTCCTGTTGGAGCCGTTCCGCCTGCTGGCGCGCCTGCTCCTGTTCCGCGCGTTGGCGCAGGGCGGTTTGGTAGGCGCGTTCGATGTCGCGCAGGCGCGCCCGCAGTTGTTCCACCTCGGTCTCGGCGCGTTGCACTTCGGGCGCGAGGCGCGCCGCGTCGGTGTCCACCTGTTGCCGTTCGCGTTCGAGGGCTTCCAGCGCGGCGAGTCGCTCCTGCTCCTGCCGATGCAGGCTCTCGGCTTCCTCCTGAAGCGCTTGGCGGAGTTCGGCGAGGGCGCGCTCGCGCTCGCTCAGCCGATTGAGTTCGCCCAGCGCACGCTCTTCGGCGGTCAGTTGGCTCTGCAGCACCGTGCGCAGGGTGTCCATTTCGCTTTCCAGGTGCGCAATCTCGCGTCCGTAGGCGTCGGCGTGCGATTCCTGCTCGGCGATGGCTAATTCGGTCTGCACAATCTGCTCGTGCAGGGCGTCGCGCTCGGCTTGGGTCTGGCGCACGCGCTGGCTCAGGGTACGGTACTCGTACTGCAAGGACGCGCGTTCCAGTTGGGCGAGTTGGCGTTGCAGTTCGCGGTACACGAGGGCGCGTTCCGCCTCGCGGCGCATCGGTTCGCGCTGGCGTTCCAGTTCGCGCAGCACATCTTCCACGCGCGTTAGGTGCATGCGCGCCGATTCGAGGTCGCGCAGGGCGTCCTTGCGTCGGGCGCGGTACAGCGCGACGCCTGCGACCTCTTCGAGCCAGCGGCGTCGCTCGTCGGGCGGGGCGGTCAGCAGCGCGTCGATGTCGCCCTGCCCGACAATCGCGTAGCCCCCGCGTCCCAGCCCTGTGCCCGCAAACAAATCGGCAATATCGCGCAGGCGGGCAGGCGTGCGGTTAATCCAGCACTCCCACTCGCCCGAACGGTACAGGCGGCGCGTGATTTGCACCTCGTCGGCGTCAATAGGCAGCCAGCGCGTCTCGTTGTTGAACCACAGCGACACCTCCGCCAGCCCCAGCGGCTTGTGCGCCGCCGAACCGCTAAACAGCACCTCCGTCGGCGTCTGCGCCCGTAGCGTGCGCACATTCGCCTCGCCCAACGCCCACACCAGCGCGTCCACCAAGTTGCTCTTACCGCAGCCGTTGGGACCGACCACCGCCGTTAGCGACGCGCCGAGTTCAATCTCCACCCGCTGCGCGAAGGTCTTGAACCCGTGCAGGCGGATGCGCGTCAGCGCGAGGCTCATCGAGCACGCTCCTTCGGTTGGGCAATCACGAGGGTTAGCCAATCGCCATACATTCCCTTCCTACGCACAAGCAGCACCTGTTCGCGACGCCGAGGGAGATTCCTGCCGCGACCGCTCAATCCGTCGACCACAGTTTCAGTAGCACCCGCAGCGGCGCGTCGGTGCGTATCGCACTCCCGCAGTGATGCACATGCGAGGCGCGGTAGCCCTGCGCCCGTAAAAACCGTATCGCTTGCCGCGTGGGCGGCACGGAGCGGTTCAAGCGGTCAGCAATCACGGGCAGGCTGTACACTATCGGCAGCTCGTCCAGCTCGCGGTTGAGCTTAGCGATGAATCGTCGCGCGTCGGCGAAGTAGTCCTCACGCGCGGCGCGGTACATCGCGCTAAGGAACGCATGGTCGTGCAGCGGTCCCAGCCACAGCGGTCCTGCCCAGCGCACCGTCGTGGAGGGATTATACTCGTGGTTCACGGGCGCGGGCACGCCTGCCATCGTCGCGCGGTACTCGCCGTCAGGCATCTGCACGATAAAGCCCAAATGCTCGATGTTCAACCCGCGCGTGCCCTTGAACGCGCGTATCAGTACCCGCCAGCAGTAGCCGTCGAAATAGCTCATCACAGGCACGCCGTACATGTTCGCCTGAATTAGCCGACGCTGCACAAAGCCAATCAGGATGCGCAGCCCGATCTCGTGGCATTCGCGTCCGAAGAAGGAGACGGCGTCGTAGGACTTAAGCGACTCGCCGCGCTGCGCCCCGCACAGCACGGGCGCGTCCGTCGCCGTGATATACAGCAGACCCTCCCAACGCACGACGCCTGTCAGGTAGGGCACATAGGGCGCAGGCGTGCCAAACGGGTCTAAATCCACCCAATCGAAGCGGCGGTCTTCCAAGTAGAAACGGCACAGCAACCGTTGCGCGAGTTCGTTGTGCAACTCCACGCGCGGGTCGTCGCCCGCATGCGCCCGTAGCACCTCGAAGCTGGTGTAGTTCGCGTCGTTGACCACCATCTGGGCAACAGGCGCTTCCAGCAGGTAGCGTTTCGTGCGCAGCCCCGCGCCCGCCATCAGCTCCAGCACCTCCAGCGGGCGTTCGAGCCGCTCGGCTTCCGCACGCATTGCCAGCACGCCTAAGTCGCGACCCAGCCGCGCACGCGGATTGTAAAACACATGGGTACTCTGCGGCAGATGGAACTCCGCCGCACCCTCATGGTAAATCTGCACCGCCATACGGAATAGCAATTGTACCAAGTTTGGCGTCCAGCGGCGGCACTTAATCGGCGGTTAACCTTACGGCAGGTACACTGGAAATGATGCGACGGCTCTACGGCTGGCTGTTTGGGGTTGTTGTCGGCTTGGCGGTGGCGGTGTTTTACGCGCCTGCGCTGGGCACGGCGCGCGACGATGCTCTGGAACTGAAACCGCACGCCATCGTTCAGCACAAGCCCATCGACGAGATGAGCGGTATCGCCCGCAGCCGCACCTACGACGGCGTCTACTGGGTGCATAACGACAGCGGCGATCGCGCCCGAATCTTCCCCATCCGACTGGACGGCAGCGTCGTCATCCCGCCGTTTGTGTCCAGGCGCGACACCTCCGACCGACCCGAAGACCCATCCGTCGTCTACGAAGGCATCCACATCGAAGGCGCGGTGAACATCGACTGGGAAGACATCGCCATCGACGGCGACACGCTGTATATCGCCGATGTGGGCAACAACAGCAACGCGCGGCGCGACTTGGCAGTCTATGTGGTCAAGGAGCCGAACCCCGAAGCGACCCTGCAGGCACACGCCCTCAAGCGCATCCCCATCGCCTATCCTGACCAGAAGGCGTTCCCCGACGAGAAGTGGCACTTCGATTGCGAAGCTGTGTTCGTGTTTCGCGGCAAGTTGTACTTCATCACCAAGCACCGTGCGCCACGCCAGATGAACACCCCCGAACCAAGCGCGAACCTCTATCGGCTGGACACGATGCACACCGACCGCGTGAACATCCTCACGAAGGTCGACACGCACAGCGACTTAGGGGGCTGGGTCACCGCAGCGGCGATGTCGCCCGACGAGCGCGTGCTTGCCGTGCTGTGCCAAGCGCCGCAGCAGGCAATCTGGCTGTTCGAACGCCCCGCGCGCGGCGACCGCTTCTTCTCGCAGGGCAAGGCGCGACGCATCCCCATCCGCAACGCGAAGCAGTGCGAAGCCATCGAGTGGATCGACAACACGCGCCTTGTGATTACCAACGAGCAGCGCGAGGTGTTTATCGTGCCTGTTGCGCCGTAGGCGTCAGCAGGTACAATTTTCGCATGCCCGAAAACACGCTCTACTACGGCGACAACTTGGAGGTGATGCGCAAGTACCTGCCCGACGAGTGCATCGACCTCGTCTACCTCGACCCGCCCTTCAACAGCAACCGCGACTACAACCTGCTCTTTCGGGAGCAGTCGGGCGAACCCGCGCAGGGGCAAATCAAAGCCTTCACCGACACTTGGCAGTGGAGCGAACGCGCCTACGACGAGTTCTGTCAGACCTGCCCCAAGCCTGCGCTGGTGGAATTGGTACAAGGCTTTGTGCGCACGCTGGGGCGCAACGACCTAACGGCGTACTTGGTGATGATGGCGCCGCGCCTGGTGGAGTTGCATCGGGTGCTGAAGCCGACGGGGAGTTTATATCTGCACTGCGACCCGACGGCGAGCCACTACCTGAAGGTGATGCTGGATGTGATTTTCGGGGCGCGCAACTTTCGGAACGAGATTGTGTGGAAGCGTACAGGCGCACACGGCGGCGCAAAACGCTGGGGACCCGTCCACGACATCATCCTGTTCTACACCAAGAGCGACCAATACCTCTGGAACCGCGTCTATGAGCCGCTGGACAGAGACTACATCGAGAGGTTCTACCGCTACACCGACGAGCGTGGGCGCTACCAACTTGTTTCACTCACGGGGGCAGGGGTCACCAAAGGTGATTCGGGCAAGCCGTGGCGAGGCGTAGACCCCACGCAAGTCGGCAGGCATTGGGCAGTGCCGCAGTCGATTGTGGAGCAACTGGTGGGCAAGGAGCGTGCCCAGCAGATGAGCGTGCAGGAGAAACTGGACTTGCTTGACAGTGCGGGGTACATCGTATGGCCTGCGCGGGGGCGCGTGCCGCGATACAAACGCTACTTGGAGATGAGCGAGGGCAACCCGATACAGGATGTGATTACGGATATTCAGCCGATAGGGGCGCACGCGCGCGAGCGTCTTGGCTACCCAACACAAAAGCCCCTCGCCCTGCTGGAGCGCATCATCCAAGCCTCCAGCAACGAGGGCGACATCGTGCTTGACCCGTTCTGTGGCTGCGGCACGGCAATCGTCGCCGCGCAGAAACTCAACCGCCGCTGGATCGGCATCGACATCACCCACCTTGCGATTGCCCTCATCAAGTACCGACTCAGCGATATGTTCGACCTCAAGGAGGGCAAGGACTACCGCGTCGTCGGCGAGCCGACCACTGTCGCTGAGGCGCGTGCGCTGGCACAGCAAGACCGCGACGAGTTCCAGAAATGGGCGATTGGTCTCATCCCGCGCGCCCGACCCTACCAAGACAAAAAGGGCAAGGACACAGGCATTGACGGCGTGCTGTTTTTCAAGGACGACCTGAAAGACCCCAAGCGCGCGCTGATACAGGTCAAGAGCGGCAGGGTGAGCGTGAAGGACATCCGAGACTTTCGGGGCGTGCTGGAGCGCGAGGGGGCGACTTTGGGTTTGTTTGTGACGCTGGAGCCGCCGACGCGGGATATGGTGCAAGAGGCAGAGCAAGCAGGGTTCTACACAACGCCGCTGGGCAACCTGCGCATTCCGCGCCTGCAGATTCGCACGGTGGAGGCGTTGCTTAGGGGCGAGGGGTTCGCGATTCCGAGCGCGGCGTTGCTGATGGGCGTCGCCCAGGCAGAGCGCGTTGCAGCCACAAGCGAGCAAAAGGCGTTGGAGATGTAGAGCGTCGATGAATCCTTTTCCACCCCCACTGCCTCTATCCCCATGGAGGGTATGCATATCCAGACCTACACAGCAGTAGGAGCAGCGCCGACCAAGGCGCGGGAGACCTATCGGCATAAGGTCATGCAGGGCAAAGAGCCTGACAAACGCTATAACGGCTACACCGCCTGCCCGCTGGTAACCGCCTACGGGCGCATGGTGCTGGCGGAGTTCGACCACGACAACAAGCCCACGCATACCTTGCCGTTCATCAACACCCAGAAAGAGCGGTTCGATATGTGGCTGCTCAAGAAGTATGGGCTGCCGTTTATGTACTGGAACCTGATGCTGCGCGGGCTGGCATAAGGAGGTTCAACGATGATCTTTCGACAAATCTACGAAGACGGTCTGGCGCAGGCATCCTACTTTTTCGGATGCCCTGCGACGGGGGAAGCGATGGTGATTGACCCCCGACGCGATATCGATGTGTACCTGAAGTTGGCGCAAGAGACGAAACTCAATATCGTGGCGGTCGGCGAGACACACATTCACGCCGACTTCCTGTCGGGCGCACGCGAGTTGGCACACGCCACAGGCGCAACGCTCTACCTCTCCGACGAAGGCGACGAGAACTGGAAGTATCGCGGGCTGGAGGGCTTCAAGGTGCGCCTACTCAAAGACGGCGACGAGTGGCTGATTGGCAACATTCGCGTGCGCGCCCTCCACACGCCTGGTCACACTCCCGAACACATCACCTTCCTGCTCTACGATGGCAAAGAGGCGACCGACCCGATAATCGCGATTACGGGCGACTTCATCTTCGTGGGCGACTTGGGGCGCTCCGACCTGCTGGAGGAGGCGGCGGGCATTCAGGGCACGGCAGAGCCAGGCGCACGCAAGCTCTATCAGAGCCTTGTGCGCTTCATCGAGCAGCCTGAATACCTGCAGATTTGGCCCGGGCACGGTGCAGGCTCGGCGTGCGGCAAGGCGCTGGGCGCGCTGCCCGCGACCACGCTCGGCTACGAGAAGCGACACGCATGGTGGTCGCGCTCCATCGCCAACTACGACGAGGAGCAGTTCGTGCGCGACCTGCTTGCCGACCAGCCCGAAGCGCCGACCTACTTCGCCGTGATGAAGCGCCTCAATCGCGACGGGATGCCGATTTTGGGCAAGCTGCCTGAACCGCCGCTGCTTAGCCCCGAAGCGTTCCAGAAGGCGATTCAGGAAGGCGCGGTGCTGGTGGACACGCGCGACAAGTTCGCCTTCGCGGGTGGGCACATCAAGGGCGCCATCAACATCCCCGCAGGCAGGATGTTCTCCACTTGGGCAGGGTGGCTGCTGCCGTATGATAAGCCGCTGATTCTGCTCGCGCCCTCCGACGCGATAGAGACGCTCGTGCGGCAACTGATTCGCGTCGGGCTGGACAATGTTATCGGCTACATCCCGTCGCTGGAGGGCTACGCACCCAGCGAACTGGAGACCGTGCCGCAAATCACGGCGGAGCAGGCGCACCGAATGTGGCAGTCGGGCGAGGCGGTGATTGTGGATGTGCGCGGGCTGTCGGAATACCGCGAGGGGCACATCCCGAACGCGAAGCATATCCACGCGGGGCGCGTGCTGCAGCGGGCGCACGAGATCCCGACCGACCGTCCCGTGATCGTCCACTGCTTGGCTGGCGACCGCTCCAGCACCGCCATCAGCGCGCTGATGGCGCGGGGCTACCACAACCTCTACAACCTCACGGGCGGTATCCTCGCGTGGCAGGAGCATGGCTTCCCCCTTGAACGCAACTGAACGCAGCCTATCCTTCCACCTCCCCGCGGGACGGCGTATGCTGTCCCGCGGTTTTTTAGAGTTTGGCGAACGCGCGGTTACCGTTCCCCTCTGTGAAGCCTTTGCACGGGTAGCAACTGCGAGGCGCGTTCAGGTACACTAATCCTACGCATGAAGCGCTACTACATCACGACGCCGATTTACTATGTCAACAGCGTGCCGCATATCGGCACCGCGCTGACGACGATTGTCGCTGACGCCTGCGCACGGTTCCAAAAACGGCGCGGGCGTAGGGTCTACTTCCTCACAGGCACGGACGAGAACGCGCCCAAAGTGCATCGCGTCGCCCAAGAGCGCGGCATCCCCACCCAGCAGTTCGTCGACGAGATGGCTGCCGAGTTCGAGCGCACCTGGCAAGCCCTGCACATCGAGTACGATGTGTTCATCCGCACGACCGAAGAGCGCCACAAGCGCGTGGTGACGGAGGTCTTCCGTCGCCTGCGGGACAAGGGCGACATCTACTTGGGCAGTTATCAGGGCTGGTACTGTGTCTCGTGCGAGACCTTTTTCGCCAGCAGCAAGGTGGGCGAGTCGCGCACTTGCCCCGACTGCGGCAAGCCGCTGGAGTGGCGCGACGAGCCGTGCTACTACTTCCGCCTCTCCGCCTACGAGTCGCGCCTGAAGGAGCATATCGCGGCGAATCCGCACTTTATCGAACCCGAAGTGCGGCGCAACGAGACGCTGGGCTTTATTGCCGAGGGGCTGCAAGACATCGCTGTCACGCGCACAGGCACGGATTGGGGCGTGCCCGTGCCCGACGACCCCACCAGCGGCGTGGTCTATGTGTGGTTCGACGCGCTGCTGAACTACCTGACGGCGACGGGCTGGCTGGAGCGCGACGACTACACCGACACCTGGCCGCCCGATTTGCAACTGATGGGCAAGGACATCCTGCCGCGCTTCCACGCCACCATCTGGCCCGCGATGCTGATGGCATTAGGCTTACCCCTGCCCGAACGCCTGTACGGGCACGGCTGGTGGATTGTGAACAAGCAGAAGATGTCCAAGTCGCTGGGCAATGTGTACGCGCCGCTGGAGGTGGTGCAGTCGCTGGCGGCGGCGTCAGGCTGCGAGACGCCCTACGCGGTGGACGCCTTCCGCTACTATATGCTGCGCGAGATGCCCACCGACTCCGACGCCGAGTTCAGTCTGGAGGGGCTGGAGACGCGCTACAACGGCGACTTGGCGAACGACTTGGGCAACATGCTGCACCGCACGCTGTCGATGATGCACCGCTACTTCGGCGGGCGCGTGCCAGAGGGCGGCGCGCGGGTGGACGCAGGGCTGGCAGACCTGTTTGTACAGCAAGCCGCCCGCGTCACAGAGGCTTACGAGGCAGTGGACTTCCCCCGCGGGCTGCGCGAGGCGTGGCAAATCATCGGCGCGGTGAACCGCTACTACGACGAGCAGGCGCCGTGGACACTGATGAAGCAGGGCAACACGGCACGCGCGGGACAGGTGCTGTATGCGGGGCTTGTCGCGGCGCGATTGCTGAGCGCACTGGTGGAGCCTGCAATGCCCCAAGTCGCCCGCGAAATCGCGCGGCAACTCGGTATCGGCGAAGTGCCCACTTGGAACGACGCCACCGCGATGGACGCCCTGCCCGCAGGACACGCGCTACAGGAGCCGAAACCCATCTTCCCGCGCTTGCACGCCAAAGCGGAACCCAAGCAGCCGCCCACGCCTGCGCCCCAACCCAAACCATCCCAACAAGGAGCCACGACCATGCAGGACACCATCACCCTCGACGAGTTCAAGCGACTGCAGATACGGATTGCGACGATTACTGCCGCCGAACCTGTGCCTAAGTCCACCAAGTTGCTCAAACTCACGCTCGATGTCGGTGGCGAGACGCGCACGATTGTCGCGGGCATCGCCGAAGACTACGCGCCCGACCAACTCGTGGGCAAGCAGATTCCCGTGCTGGTGAACCTACAGCCTGCGCTGATTCGCGGCGTCGTCTCGGAGGGGATGATGCTGGCAGCGGATGTGGACGGCAGAGCAGTGCTGCTGCATCCCGACCGCGAAGTGCCCAGCGGCAGCATCGTGCGCTGAAACGGCAGGAATCTCGCGCGCGCCGTCTAACCCTTCAGTCGGAGGTAGACGACGATGGGGTTCCCGTATCGTGATGCTGAGCAAGCGAAGGCGTTTGTGCTGGAGTTCATCGAGCGGTTGCGTGATGTGGATGCCATCCGTGAAGGCTGGCAGAAACTGGACATGCTGGTCGCCATCCACATCAAGCAGCCCGACATCGATTTCTGGATCGACACGCGCGGCGGCAAGTTGGAGGTGCTGACCGAAAAGCCCGAAGGCGAGGAGGAAGCCGCACTGACCCTAACCGCCGACCTGTTCCACAAACTCTACACAGGTCAGGAGAACGCGATGATGGCGTTCACCCAGCGCAAGATTCAGCCTAAAGGGCGCGTCAGCGGCATTATGCAACTGACCAACACCATGCCGCAGGCGGTGGCGGTCTACCGCGAGTACCTGAAAGAGAAGGGGCTGGCGAGCTAACCTTCGCTGCGCAGCGGGTATCCTTACCGCTGGAGGACGACGATGACCCAGCGCGTGTGGAACTTTTCGGCAGGTCCGGGCGTGTTGCCCCTGCCTGTGTTAGAGGAGGCGCAGCGCGACTTGCTCTGTCTGCCTGGCGTCGGCGCGTCGGTGCTGGAGATTAGCCACCGTTCCAAGCACTTCGACGCCATCATTCAGGAGGCGGAGGCGAACCTGCGCCAACTGCTCCACATCCCCGACCACTACCATGTGCTGTTTCTTCAGGGTGGCGCGAGCCTGCAGTTCGCGATGGTCGCGATGAACCTGCTTGGCGACGGCAGCGCAGACTACATCCTCACAGGCTCGTGGGGCGAGAAAGCCCTCAAGGAAGCGCAACTGGTGGGCAACGCGCGCGCCGTGTGGAACGGCAAGCCCGAGAACTTCGTCCGCACCCCCCGCCCTGACGAGTACGCGATTGACCCGAATGCCCGCTATGTGCATTTCACCTCCAACGAGACGATTCAGGGCGTGCAGTTTGCGACCGAGCCGTCGGTGGGCGATGTGCCGCTCGTGTGTGATATGTCCTCCGACTTCCTGTCGCGCCCTGTGGACATTAGCCGCTACGCGCTCATCTACGCAGGCGCACAAAAAAACGCGGGTCCCGCAGGCGTGACGATTGTGATTATCCGCGACGACATGGTGCAGCGTGCGCCCGCTTCGCTGCCTGCGATGCTGAACTACCGTGTGCAAGCCGAGCACAAGTCGCTGTATAACACCCCACCCGTGTTCGCGATTTACATCGTGATGCTCGTAACGCGCTGGCTGCTGCACACCATCGGCGGCTTGGAGAACATGGCACGCATCAACCGCGAGAAGGCGAGACTGCTGTACGAGACGATTGACCAGAGTGGTGGCTTCTATCGCGGGCACGCGCATCCCGAACACCGCTCGATGATGAATGTCACCTTCCGCTTGCCGAACGAGGCGCTTGAGAAGCAGTTCCTGCAGGAGGCGCAGGCGCACGGCTTGCACGAGCTAAAGGGGCATCGCTCGGTCGGCGGCTGCCGCGCTTCGATCTACAACGCGATGCCGATTGAGGGCGTGCAGGCGCTGTGTGCCTTTATGCGCGAGTTCGCGCAGCGGCACGGGTAATCAGCGCACCCGTATGACGCGCCTGTCGCGATACTCGTCGCCGAACAGGTTGCGCACGCGCACCTCGATCTGGTGGAACCCACGCGGTAGGTCGGGCGGTAGGTTGGCACGCCAAAGGTGAACGGCAGGCGCCAGCCCAGGCAGGGGTCTGCCCGGCAGCCTGAACTCCTGCTCCTGCTGTTTGAGCGCGGCGTAGGCGGGGTCGGGCGTATCGACCACCTGCTCCATGCGCACCCACGCGCCGTCGCCGACGCGCATCTCCACCGTGCAAAACTCCGAGCCGAAGAAGTAGTTCACCAGCACGGGCGTCTCAGCGAGTTTGGCGCGGTCAACTTCGTCGAGCGTGTAGATGTGCATCTGGTAGTCGGCGGGTCGGCGCGCCGCTTGGTAGCGCACATGGGAGCGGTTGCCCCTGACCTCCAGCCACAGGTAGCCATTGGGCGTGCCGTCGCGCATGGTCGTGTGCGGGATGCCCACAGGGTCAGGCGCGCCCGTCCACCAGCTACCGCACACCGTCACGGCGTTGATGTGGTGGTGCGGCGTGCGCCCCTTCCAGCCCGTATCCGCCCCAAAGAAGCGGTGCATCTGCACATGCGTGTGCGCCGAGAACGACAGTGTATTCGCGAACGGCGCGAGCGCGTCGAACACCTGCCTGCGCTCCGCGTCGGGCCATTCCCACATCGGGATATGCATCAGCAGCACAATCAGGTCGTTGCGGTTCACCTGGCGCAAGTAGTTGCGAATAAACTCGATCTGTCGTTCGCCCAAGCCTGCCACATACCGCCCGCGCTGACCTTCCTGCGCGCCGAACCACACCACATCGTCCAGCACCAGTGAGGTATACTCTGGCAAGCATGGTACAGCGACTGCGCTTGCGGAACTTCCGCAGCTTCAAGGAAGCCACGATTGAGCTGCGTCCGTTGAACATCGTTGTGGGGGCGAACGCTTCGGGCAAGACGAATTTGGTGCATGCGTTCCGCTTCCTGCGCGACTTGGCGCGTTCGGGGCTGGAAAACGCCGTCGCACTTCAGGGTGGGGCAGAGTACCTGACCCCCTTGAACTCCCGTGAACGGGAAGTGACGATAGAAATTGTGATGGAGCCTCGCATAACGGCGCTTGTCAAAGGGGCGAACCGCGAGCGAAAGATTGTGGAGAACCTGCGCCACGAGTTGACTGTTCAGATAGTCCGAAGCAAAAACTCGGCGCGAATTATACACGAGACGCTGGAAGTTCGCTATACATCCACGCAAGATGACTCGTGGATAAAAATTCGCCGCAAAGGTGAAAATGCACAAGTGAAGTTGTCGGGGGTGTTTCCAGAACGCCTACCCCTGCAAAGCGGTGGTCGCCTCAAACTCGATTCGGATACCTCGCTAATCCACTTAGCGCTCATGATAGGACTGCCTCCGTTTTTGTATGGCGAGAGTATTGCCATCCACGACCTCTCGCCCAAGCATGCCAAGCAGGCGGTTCCTGTGGCGTCCACACATACACTTAGCGAGGACGGCGCGAACCTACCGCTGGTGGTTCAGCAACTGCTGCGCGACCCTCGTCAACGAGAGCGGTTGCTACGCTTAGTGCAAAGCGTGCTGCCCTACATCCAACACCTGCACACGACGATGGTGGGCGGACAGCATGTACAACTTCAGGTTCAGGAGACCTATCACGGCAAGCGCACACTCCCAGCGATACTGATTTCAGACGGCACCGTAGAGGTCGTGGCGCTGGTGGTCGCGCTCTTCTTCTCGCGTCTACCTAAAGGGCTTGTGATTCTGGAAGAGCCAGATCGCAATCTGCACCCGGGCTTGATGAGCGCGCTGATGGAACTCTTTCGCGCAGCTGCCGAACGCAATCAGGTGCTTATCACCACACACAACTCAGAACTTGTGCGCCACGCGGAACTGGATGAGTTAGTATTGGTCGAGCGTGATGCGGAAGGCAACTCGATAGTCAAGCGTCCTGCTGACCAAGAGGGTGTGAAAATCTTTCTGGAAGAGAATTTGGAATTAGACTACCTGCACAAGCAACAACTCCTCGGTGTATGAGTGTTGCACAGTGGAAACGGATTACGCTGTTTGTCGAGGGGGAGGAAGACCGTGCGTTTGCCGAGCGCATTTTGAAACCCCGTTTGCAGGAGAGGTACAACGAAGTACGCATACAGACGCACGCTCAAACTCCTAATGAACAACTGAGGAGCCATCTTCGTTCGCTTAAGCGCATGGGTAGCGACTTTTTTCTACTCGTCGACTATGACCGAGGTCCATGCGTTGCTGCGGTTCGGCAAAACTATGCCCAGCGGTACGAACCCTACTTGGGCGAGGCGCAGGTTTTGGTCGCACGCCCGATGATAGAAGCATGGTATACCGCGGGTGTCCCCAGTCAAAATCCGTTCAAGGCAAGCATTCCATCCACAGTGGAAGACATTGACAAACCAGCTTTCGCTCGAATTTTCGGGGAACGCGCACGGAACCGTGAGGAGCGCATCATACTGCTCCAGCAAATCCTTGATGTCTACGATTGGAACCTTGCCCTCCAGCGCAGCGAGTCGCTCCGCTACTGCGCGACTCGGCTGGGAATTGCTCCATAGCCGCGCTATGAGGTACACTACCCGCGGAGGTTGGCTATGAGCACCATCAAGGAACAGCTGATCGCGGGTCTGAACACCGATCTGGCGAACGAGTATCAAGCGATTATCACCTACATCACCTACGGCGCGACCGTGACCGGCATCTACCGCGAGGAGATGAAGGAGTTTTTCATGCGCGAAGTACCCGACGAGCTGCGCCACGCCGAGTATCTGGCGAACAAAATCGCCGCGCTGGGTGGGACGCCCACTACGACGCCCGTCGCTGTGCCCCCCGCCAGCGACCTGAAGCAGATGCTGATGAATGTCCACCGTGCCGAAGAGGAGACCATCGCCCGCTACCTGGAGCGACGCCACCAAGCCGAGCAACTCGGCGACTTCGGACTGGTGAACGACCTCGAGGAAATCATCTCCGATGAGACCAAGCACAAGGAAGCCATCGAGATGATTCTGCGTGGGCTGTAGAGCGCCATGAGCCTCATCCAGACCTACTTCGAGCGACTACACGCGCAACTGCGATTGCTGGAGCAGCGTTCGAGCGCGGCGATTGAGCAAGCCGCCGAACGCTGTGCCCAGTGCCTCCTGCAGGGCGGAGTGATTCATGTGTACGACACGGGGCACCTCGTCTCGCGCGAGCTGATTAACCGTGCGGGCGGGCTGGCAGCGTTTGCGCCGCTGAGCTTCGACCTACAGGTGACGAACACGAACGCCTACCGCGAGGCGCACGGCGTCGGCGCACAGACTACCCCAGAAACCGTGCGCTGCATCGTGCGCGCCGCGCTGGATCGCAGCCGAATCGTTCCCAACGATGTGCTGATTATCGGCAGCGTGTCGGGCAAGACGCCGTTCCCCGTGGAGTTGGCGTTGCAGGCGCGGGCGCGCGGCGTGTTCACCATCGGACTGACCGCCATCGACTACTCGTCGCAGCTCCAATCGGAACACGAATCGGGCAAGCGGCTGTACGAGGTCGTGGATTTGGTCATCGACAACGCTGCGCCCTATGGCGACGCGATGCTGACGCTGGAAGGCGTGGAAACCGCGTTTTGCCCCGCGTCGGGCATCGGCGCGGCTGCCGCCCTGTGGGCAATGGTCGCGGGCATCGTGGAGCGTATGACCGCCGCGGGTAAACCCCCTACCATCCTCTCCAGCATCAACAAGCCCAACGGCATGGAACGCTACCGTGAGACTATCGAGCGGTACAAACAACGGGGCTACTGACATGGAACGCAAACCGAAGCTGGTGCTGTTTGTGTGCGTGGGCAACTCGTGCCGCAGCCAGATGGCGGAGGGCTTCTGCAACCACTACGGGCAGGGCAGGGTGGTCGCTTTCAGCGCGGGCACGATGCCGTCGGGCAGAGTCCACCCATTAGCCATCGAAGCCATGCGTGAGGTCGGCATCGACATCACGCGCCAGACCTCCAAAGGCGTGTGGGAATTCGACATCACGCAGTTCGACGCGGTGGTGAGCCTGTGCGACGCCCGCACCGACGAGCTGTGCCCCGCGACCTACATGGGCGTTCAGGAGCATTGGAACATCCCCGACCCTGTAGGGCTGCCGATGGAGGAGTTTCGGCGCGTGCGGGCGATGATCGAAGAGCGCGTCAAGGACCTGATTGAGCGACTGAGCCGCGATGCGTGAGCCACATCTGGTGGTGATTGCGAGCCACAACCGTTCGAAGTCGCGCGAGATCGAGCAGCTGCTTCGGGCGGGGCTTGCCGACCTGCCCGTCGAGATACGGCTGCTGGCGGACTATGCCGACGCGCCGCCTCCGCCCGACGAGAACGCCGACAGCTATGTGGGCAACGCGGTCATCAAGGCGCGCGCGTGTGCCGCGTTCACCCGAGCCATCAGCTTCGCCGACGACGCGGGGCTCGAAATCGACGCGCTGGGCGGCAAGCCAGGCATGTATTCGCGTCGGTTCGCGGGCGAGCAGACGCCCTTCCCCGTCAAGATGAGCCTGCTGCTGGAGATGCTCAAGGATGTGCCCGCTGAACGGCGCACGGCGCGCTTCCGTTGTGCGGTGGCAATCGCCACGCCCGACGGCGCACTCTACACCTTCGAGGACACGCTGGAGGGGCGCATCGCCGACGCGCCGCGCGGACAGGCAGGCTTCGGCTACGACCCCATCTTCTATGTGCCGTCGCTGGGTTGCACGCTTGCTGAGCTACCTTCCGAATTCAAGAACCGCATCAGCCACCGCGCCAAAGTGATGCGCCAAGCGATACCCTGCCTGCGCGCCCTGCTGCAGTACGCTGATAACTGAGCCTCATACCAACTGCGCAGTCAGCGTTCATAATACCCCCCTCCTTAAGGTTCCCCCCGCTTCGCGAGGGGAACCGCGCAGGGCTTCGGTTCCCCCTGCCCGCAGGGGGAACCTGCAGGAGGGGGTGTCAATTGTCCTTGCTTTTGTGGAGTCTGCCCTACAGCAGGAATCGCCCCGCGCGCGGCGAAACTCGCCCGCTTAGGAGGCGAACGATGCTGGTCACCACACTCGCAGAAGTGCCAGGCTACCGAATCGCGAAAGTGCTGGGCATTGTGAAGGGGAACACGGTGCGAGCGACTCACTTCGGCAAGGATTTTCTGGCGAGTTTGCGACAAATCGTCGGCGGCGAGCTAAAGGAGTATACCGAGATGCTCTCCAACGCGCGTGCAGAAGCCGAGCGGCGCATGCTGGAAGAGGCGGCGCGGCTGGGCGCGAACGCCATCGTGAATGTGCGCTTCGTGTCGGGCAACATCACCGCCAACGCCGCCGAGATTCTGGTTTACGGCACGGCGGTGGTCGTCGAGCCTGACGCGCACGGGGGCTAACGGATGCGCCTGCAGGGACGAGTCGCGTGGATTACGGGCGCGGCGCAGGGGCTGGGTGAGGCGCTGGCATACCGACTCGCGCAGGAGGGCTGCACAGGGCTGGCGCTGAGCGATATCCAGACGGAGCGGTTGACCGAAGTCGCCCACGCCATTCACGCCCAGCACCCGCACTGCCATGCAGTTGCCCTTCCCTGCGATGTGCGCAAGGAGGCAGAGGTCGTCCGCACCGCCGAGCAAATCGCCCAGCAGTTCGGCAGGCTGGACATCTTGATTGCCAACGCAGGGGTCATTCACTCCGCCGAGCTGACCGAGATGAGCCTCGAACAGTGGCAGTGGCAAATCGATGTGAACCTCACGGGCTACTTCCTGTGTGCCCGCGAGGCTGCCAAGCTGATGAAACCGCAGGGCACGGGCGTCATCATCCAGATTAACTCCAAGTCGGGCTTGAAAGGGAGCTACAAAAACTGCGCCTACGCCGCCAGCAAGTTCGGCGGCATCGGCTTGACGCAAAGCATCGCGATGGATCTCGCGCCTTATGGCATCCGCGTGAACG